>SDBS01003904.1_pt1 | contig 14640 bp, 10 predicted proteins | sample 2277091 | NCBI WGS metagenome assembly SDBS01 (sample SAMN10404972, study PRJNA504765) | marine sediment metagenome | isolation source: marine sediment core GS10_PC15, 163 cmbsf | place: Arctic Ocean: Southern Knipovich Ridge | collected 2010
TTGTCGTGGTCCCATATCCATCTATCCACGTACTGAATATCTCATCCGGCGGATAGTCGTTGTAGTCCTCAAAATCGTCCACGACAAAATATTCGTGTGTCCTAAAGTTCCAGACGTCGCCTTGCCAGGTTGTGGGCGTCTCGGCATCATTGACCTCATCGACCCGCCAGTAGTAAGTTGTGCCTAAATCAGAGGATAAGGGACTGTAGTCAGCCTCGGTCACGGCAGTAACAGGCGCATTGCCGTCTATCACAGCCTGCTCGTCGGTGCTAAAGTACACATCGTGCACGGCTGCCTCTCGTCCCGCTCTCCAGCTAAGGACCACATCCAGGGTGACATTTGTTGCCCCGGAAACTGGGCTGGGCTCTCTTGCTTGTACGGGTATGTAGAAAAACCGAACTTCACTGAGACCATATTGGTTTAGGATGCCTCCCCAGTTACTGTTAGCCGTAAGCCTGACGTACTTTGCTGCTACGCTACTAAAATCAATAGTGGTATTGTGTGCATAGTCGGAAGCACCAGGCGCCCGGGCAAACTCATGAGTCGTACCCAATGTCGTATAGTCTGTGCCATTGACCGAATAATCAATGGAAACATCCTTGAATCCTAAACCGATCATTGGCTCTAAACTTTCATTAGAGTTCCATACCCACATTTCGTGAAGTTTGTAAACATTGTCGAGCTCATATTCGATCCAGGTTGGCTGAGTTCCGTCTCGGCTGCTCAGCCACATCGCGTTCACTCCTTCGTTACTGTGCAATAAACCACTGTCATCCAGTCCCGAGCTGTTCACGGTATTTTCAGTTCCTTTAGCTGTGTCGCTGCTGGAAGCGGTGGCGGTTATATTCTCGACGGCATAAGCAAGTGGCTCGGTCGTAAAACTCCAGTTATTCCCTTCGAATATCGTATTGTCCGGTGGGCCATTGACCTCATCGACGCGCCAGTAGTAAGTCGTGCCGAAATCAAGGCGTTGGGGTGGAGTATAGCTATTGGCATCCTGGGTGGCGCCACCAACGCCGTTGCTAATGTCGTTGAAGTTTTCACTGAAGTAAACTTTGTGCCCATTGGTTGGGGGCGCATATTCTCCCGGCGTCCAGCTAAGGACCACGTCCCGGGGTACGTCTGTTTGGCTATCATCAGGATTTGGGCTATAAGCCTTTCCGAATATTCCAGTCCATTCAAACAGTTGTTGTACATCAGTCACGCTCAGTGGCCGGTTGTAGATGCGGGCCTCATCCAGGTCGCCCGAGAAGATTTCCAGGTTGCTGTTACTGTTGCCCTGTTTACAGCCTAATCCCATACTGGCTGTTTCAAGCATGCCTAAGGAAAAAGGACCGGACCCTACCTCTTCGCTGTTGAGATAAATAATGACTGTGGTTCCGTCGAAGGTGATGGCTACATGTGCCCATTCGTCTATAAATTCGGTCATTGCACCGGCCGGACTGCTCACAGTCTGAGTGTAGTTTCTCATTCTTACCTGACCGCTTATCATAACCTCAGAGAACCACCTTATCGTTTCGGCGCTCCAGCCATTTCTCTTGCCAATTAGCCCTGTTCTTTCAGCCTTGTTTTGTTCACCAGTCCACCTGGCCCAGATGGCCAGGGTCAGTTGTTCTCCCGGGTCCCAGTCTCCAACGGAAATCCTGCTGCCGGCATTGCCATCAATGTTGACTGCGCCATTGCCTATGAAGCCAGGCGAGATCCAGGTGGCGCCATTATTCAGGGTCCCATCGTGACCATTGCCCGACATATCGGCAGTGGTATCGCCTGTCCCTTCATTGAGAGGCCAGTAGCCTACGAGCCCAGTTTTAATGTCCGCATTGGCCACGCCTACAGTCAGCCCAACCACCAAAACAAAAGAAGTTAAATAAACCAGTTTTTGGCACATTGCCATATCCTCCTAAAAAGAGTTAAAGTAATTATACATTATATTCTGGCCACGCGCCAAAATCCCGACAGGTCGGGATTGTTTCCAACAGACATCAAAAACAACGCCTTGAACAAATGGCATCTCCTTCACAGAATACACTAACGTCCTCAACATCAATGCGAGACCGCCTAACCACCCAAGGCGTACTCGCAATCTTATACTTTTAGAGCCACCTAAATCCCAGCTTACGGTGCCGGGCGATACAGCCGAATATCATCAAAGAAGACCATACCTGAACCGCCAGCTTGCAGATTATTCTTATCGCCGAAACCAATAGCAATCGTATTGACATTGGCAAGGTTCACGCCTTGGGCTGCAAATTCCTGCAGGTCGATAGTCCATTCCGTCCAGGTATCTATCTGCGCCGCATCGGGATTATCGTGATAGACCACCGCGCTGCCGTTGAGAGCTACATACATTTGCTCAGCAGCATTAGATGCATCACCGTAGAACCATAGCGACAATACTCCAACACCTCTTACGGTCCAATCCCGCTGAGAACTTAACGTCATGGCTGCCTCAGAGTATTTGAAATTGTTCTCATAGAAAAACGGCATCGACTGAGAGCCGCCGTGAACAATTGTTGTCTCAACATAATGCTCTCCGGCAAGGAAGTCCGGCTCAGCATAACCTGCTGTGGAACCGTTTGTCGTGGTCCCATATCCATCTATCCACGTACTGAATATCTCGTCGGGCGGATAGTCATTGTAGTCCTCAAAATCGTCCACGACAAAATATTCCTGCGTCCTAAAGTCCCAGAGGTCGCCTTGCCAGGTTGTGGGGGTCTCGGCGTCATTGACCTCATCAACCCGCCAGTAGTAAGTCATGCCTAAATCGAGAGATAAAGGACCATAGCTGGTCTCGGTCATGGTAGCAACAGGGGCAGTACCGTCTATCACAGCCTGCTCGTCGGTGCTAAAGTACACATCGTGCACGGCTGCCTCTCTTCCCGCTCTGAAGCCAAGGGTTACGTCAATGGGCTCATCTATTGTACCAATAGAAACATCTCTTGCCCCCGAATCCGGGTCAGGTTCTCTTGCAAGAATGGGTATGTAGAAGAAGCGAACCTCACTAAGACCATACTGGTCAAGGATGCCTCCCCAGTTGCTGTTAGCAGTGATCTTGACATATTTTGCTGACACACCACTAAGGTCAACGGTGGTATTGTGGGCATAACCAACTTCACCAGGACCCTTTGCAAACTCGTGAGTAGTGCCCAATATGACCCAATTGGTTCCATCGACCGAGTACTCAATGGTGGCTTCCTGGATGCCGAAACCGACAAGAGACTCGACAGTAGTATTATAGTTCCATACCCACATCTGATACAATTTATGGACCCTGTCGAACTCATATTGGATCCAGGTCGCGTTTGGATCGACGCCACTACTGAGCCACATATCCGTCTGCTCTACCGAGTGCAGGTCATCGCCATCCAGCCCGGAACCGTTGATGATATTTTCAGGCCCCTCCTCTGCCCTGTTTGCGCTTGAGGCTGTAACAGCTATATTCTCGATCGGATAACAAATAGGCTCGGCCGTAAACTGCCACACGTCACCTTTGAATACCGTAAAGTCGGGAGCGGCGTTGACCTCATCTACGCGCCAGTAGTAAGTCTGGCCAAGATCGAGACGACCGGGCACATAAGTGCTCTGGCTTTGGCGGCCCATATAAACACCGGCCGGATCAACAGTTGTGGTAGCATTGTTGACATCGTCGAGACTGGCGCCGAAGTACACATCATGTGTGTTGGCAGACTCTCTCGGCGTCCAGTTGAGAATCACATCACGAGGTACATCTGTCGCTTCATTAGCCGGACTGGGGTCAAACGCCTGCGTCGGGCTGAAGGGGCTAGAGATGACCAGGTTGTCAACGGTTTTATCCAGGGGGTTCTGGTTCTCAAATGAGATATACAGGCCGTCCGTATGGCCTTCCCACGTGAAGTCATACGAACTACCACCGGCAAAGTTTTCGACGAGGACGTCGTTTATCCACATCTGGATGGTGGCGGTATTCCCGTCACTGTATCCGTCGGGGCTATCGATCTGAAGCCTGATCCGTGCGGGATCCGACGAATTGTCAATGACAGCACTGCTGTTGCTGCCAACATTCGCGCCGTTGTCCCATACGACGAAGTTGCTCTGGGGTCTCATTAACAAGGCTAAGGTCACGCGGCTCTGGAGGAGATCTATGCTGGTAGTGAATGACTCAGCAGGGGTAAACTCTATGGCAAACCAGGCGCCTGAGACTCGGGCTGAGGGCATGACATCGAACTCGATGGTAAAGGTCGTCAGCAGCTCAGCACCGGTGAACTTGTGACCAATGTAGCTGTTACCGGCGCCGGCTGTCATAACCAGGGCGTTGCCGCGGATCTGGTGCTCCGTTTCAGCACCTTCCACCTCTACCCAGGGGGCTGAGATTACCCCGCCCAGGGCATTGTCGTTAGTGCCGACAGTAAAGCTATCAGGCCGGTCGAAGGTGTCACTATAGAGCACAGCGGCCGAAGCACTGCCAACCAGGCCTAACACCAAAACAAAAGAAATTGAATAAACAAGCCTCTTACACATGATAATCCTCCTTCAAAAAGTTAAACGGTGATTTCTGTGCTTTGACTACCTGCCAAAACACTTCTTATTGATGAGAATTGCCAATTTCCGATGACTGATTGCCGATTTAGCATTGAAAAAAGAAAATCTTAAATTGAAACTCGCAAATCGGAAATCAAAATACTACCTCCTTCCTGATTATAATCCAATTATGCGGACACAAACTATACCCAGTGTATTTATACCAAATTGTCTATCCTCCCGTCAAGGTAAATCTCTTGGAATTATTTGCGGCGTATCTATCCCGTAAATACACGCCGGAGATATACGGGGTCTTTCTTCTGTGGTATTAAATTTCATTGCAAAATCCGTTGATTACAGGTAACTTAAGCGTGCGTTTGCAGACTTCGGCAGAAAACTGCTGACTGTTTCGGCCGGAGCAGGATAAGCAGTTACTTATTGAATTGTAACTATTCGAAAGGATACGAAAAATGGATTCAAATTGTATTGCAAGCGGCTGTTCGGTACCAAAAACGCATCACAGCGGAGTACAGTTATCGAGGCGCCTCTCAGAAGTCGGACGTCAGAAATCAGCTCTGTCCTCTGTCCTTTTTTCACTGTTTTCTGTCCTCTGTTCTTTGTGCATATGCTCGTCTGTATGGGCAGACTGGCAGGTAAGCCAGGGCCCGCTTATGACCAGATGGGCGAAACAGGTTTCGCCGAAAAAAGCTCACCCCGAGTATCCTCGTCCACAAATGGTTCGCAAGAACTGGCTGAATCTTAATGGGCTGTGGGAATACGCAATTGAGCCCAAAGGCCGGCAGCAACCGGAAGAGTTCGACGGACAAATTCTTGTACCGTTTCCGGTTGAGTCTGCGTTGTCAGGGGTGATGGCGCCTGTGGGAGAAGAAAATCGGCTGTGGTATCGACGTACATTTGAAATCCCGAAAAAATGGAAGAACCAGCGCGTGCTGCTGCATTTCGGCGCTGTGGACTGGGATACAACAGTGTGGGTCAATGGCAAAAAGGCCGGTGACCATCGAGGGGGATACGACCCGTTCAGCATTGATATCACAGATGCGCTGAATGATACCGGGGCGCAGGAAATTGTATTGAGTGTGTGGGACCCGACGAATGCCGGTTATCAGCCCCGGGGCAAACAGGTAAAAGAACCACGCGGGATATGGTACACCGCAGTTACGGGAATCTGGCAAACAGTATGGGCCGAGCCGGTGCGTGAGACATACATTAAGTCATTGAAAATAATTCCGGATATTGACGCTGAAACAGTGCGCGTAACCGCGGTATGCTCACAAGGAACATTCGACTGCAACGTTGAGGCAGAAGCCAAAGACGGTTGGTTCAGAAAGGCAAAGGGCAAAGGCAAGGCAGGAGAAGAAATTGTTTTGCAGATCAAAAAGCCCAAGCTGTGGTCGCCTGATTCGCCGTTTCTTTATGATCTGAAAGTTACGCTCAAGAACAGTCAGGGCAAAACAGTCGATGCAGTTAGCAGCTACTTCGGTATGCGCAAAATCTCATTGGGCAAAGATGAAAAAGGTATTAATCGACTATTCCTGAACAATAAGCCTCTGTTTCATTTTGGGCCTTTGGACCAGGGCTGGTGGCCGGACGGGCTGTACACGGCGCCGACAGATGAGGCGCTGCGCTACGACATCGAGGTATTGAAAAAACTCGGCTGCAATATGCTGCGAAAACACGTCAAAGTGGAACCTGATCGGCTGTATTACTGGTGCGATAAGTTGGGCCTAATGGTCTGGCAGGATATGCCCAACGGCGATAAGCACATCCGCGGCAGTGAACCCGACCTTAAGCGAAGCGAAGAGTCAGCGGCCCAGTTTGAGCTGGAGTTAAAGCGTGTAATCAATGCCTTCGGCAATCACCCTTGCATAGTAATGTGGGTGCCGTTTAACGAAGGCTGGGGACAGTATGATACGCCGCGGATAGTCGATTTGATTAAGGAGCTTGATCCGACGCGGCTGGTAAATAATACCAGTGGCTGGTCCGACCGCGGTGTTGGTGACGTGCACGATATTCACAAGTATCCGGGCCCGGCTGCGCCGCCGACCGAAGAGAACCGCGCTGCGGTGCTCGGTGAATTTGGCGGTCTGGGTCTGCCGGTCAAGGGACATACCTGGCAGGATGAAAAGAACTGGGGATACCGCACTTATAAAACTCGCGAGAAACTTACCGATGCATACTTAGTCCTCCTTGATAATTTGCGTTCACTGATTGGTGGAGGTCTGTGTGCAGGAATATATACGCAGACGACTGATGTGGAGATTGAGGTCAACGGATTGATGACTTACGACAGGGCGATGATAAAGATGGATGTCGAAAAGGCCGCTGCAGCGAATCGGCGTTTGTATTTGCCGCCGCCTGTAACGAAGACGATTGTTCCAACTTCACAGAAACAAGGACAAAGCTGGCGATATACAACAATCGAGCCGCGTATCGGTTGGTACCGAGCAGGTTTCTCCGATTCAGCCTGGAAGGAAGGTAAAGGCGGTTTCGGCACCGAAGGGACGCCCGGTGCTGTTGTCGGCACCGAGTGGAAGAGTTCTGGTATCTGGCTGCGCAGAACGTTTGAGCTGGAGAGTACAAAACTTAGCCGGCCCCAGCTTCTAATCCATCATGATGAGGACGCTGAGGTCTATATCAATAGCCAGCTCATTGCAAAGCTGGAGGGCCATACTTCGAGTTATATTCGAGTCAGGCTTGACGAAAAGGCAAAGAAGACATTAAAGGTCGGCTCGAATTGCTTAGCCGTACACTGCACTCAGACCGGAGGCGGCCAATATATCGACGTCGGCCTCGTGGACGTGATAGAACAATCAAACAATTAATGGAGAAGTGAGGTTTATGAGGCGTAAAGTAAATCGACGGGAATTTATTAAATTTGTTGCCGGTGGTGCAGCGGCGGTAGTGATGCCAAACTACGGCTGTTCGATGGGCAAGGGATCAAAAGCAACGGTCGAACGGCCGAATATCATTGTTATTATGGCGGATGATTTAGGATACGGTGACGTTAGCTGTTACGGCAGCAAAAAGATACGGACGCCAAATATCGATGCCTTGGCGGGAGGCGGGATGAAGTTTACGGATTATCATTCCAACTGTCCGGTGTGCAGTCCTACGCGGGCGGCGCTGCTGACGGGACGTTACCAGCAGCGCAGCGGTATCGAGGGCGTCGTTTATGCAAAAGGGCCGACACGGCAAACTGGAATAGCATTGGAAGAAATAACCTTTGCCGAGGTTCTAAAAAAACGCGGTTACGCGACGGGCATTTTCGGTAAGTGGCACTTAGGTTACAACGTGGAGTTCAATCCGGCTAAGCAGGGATTCGACGAGTTTGTCGGATATGTCAGCGGCAACGTAGATTATCATTCGCATCTCGACGGGGCGGGTTTCGAAGACTGGTGGAAAAATTGTGAAAAGGTCCCGGAAGAAGGTTACTGCACCGATTTAATAACCAAACACGGCGTTGATTTTATAGAGCGACACAAGGATGGGCCGTTCTGTTTGTATCTGCCGCACGAGGCTCCGCACTATCCTTACCAGGGCCGAGAGGACCCGCCGGAGCGTCTCAGTGGTGGCAGGAAGGGCAGGAAGGGCAGGAAGGCCAAAGGTGAGGAGATTACTCGGGCGTATAAGGAAATGGTTGAGGTGATGGATGAGGGTATTGGGCGGATTGTCGAGACGGTCAGACGTTTAGGGCTGGAGCGCAAGACATTTATCTTTTTCTGTTCCGACAACGGCGCTACCAAGAGAGGTTCCAACGGTGCGCTGTCCGGCTTTAAGGGCAGCTTGTGGGAAGGCGGGCATCGCGTTCCGGCTGTTGCTTATTGGCCAGGGAGGATAAAAGCCGGTACAATTACGGACCAGACGACTTTAGGGATGGATTTGTTTGCTACGATGACCTCAATCGCCGGGGCAAAACTGCCGGCAGGTCTGAAGCTCGACGGCGTTGACCTTTTGCCGATGCTGACCGAAGGCGCCAAGCTGCCGGAGCGGACGTTGTTCTGGCGTTACAGAAAAGAGAAGGCTTTGCGCAAAGGACATTGGAAGCTACTGATCCAGAATAACCAGTCAAAACTTTATAATCTTGATGATGACCTCAGTGAGAAAAATAATCTTGCTAAGACCAGGCCGGATATGGTCAAGAAACTTGAAGATGAGTTAGCTGTCTGGGGGCAGGAAGTTTCGGCTGGTGTTGAACTGAGGGCGTGAAAAGTTTCCGTGAAGTGCGGATGAGAATTAAGTGAAGATATAAATAATGTTGGAGTTAAGAATTATGGGAAATAAATCGATTAGTCGGCGTGATTTTATGAAGGATTGTGCTGTGGGCGCTTCGGTGCTTGTCGGATCGGAATTGATATCAAGAGAAGCATTCGCAGTTAGGAAGACAAGGCCTAACGTTGTCCTGATAGTGAGCGACGACCATGGGCTTGAAGCTTTGGGATGCTATGGTAATCCGGTTATCAAGACGCCGAATCTGGATAGTCTGGCGGCTGAGGGTGTGCGGTTTACGAATGCCTTTTGTACGACGGCCAGTTGCAGCGCCAGCCGGTCGGTGATTTTGACGGGCATGTACAATCACGCCAACGGCCAGTATGGACATCAGCACAGTTATCATCACTTTGTCTCCTTCCCGGACGTAAAGTCTTTTCCGGTGCTGCTGACCGAATCTGGGTATCGGACAGGGCGGATAGGTAAATATCACGTTGCGCCTGATGAGGTCTATAAGTTTGATGTGGCGCTTCGTGGGAACAGCCGCAGTCCTGTCGAGATGGCGAATAACTGCCGGGACTTTATCGGTAGTGATGATGGTAGTCCGTTTTTCCTTTATTTTTGCATGAGCGATCCGCACCGTGGGGGCGGCAAGGCCAATGAGTTGCCGTCCAAGCCGGACCGATTCGGCAATCGTGCCAAAGGAGAATATCCGGGCGTAAAAGAAGTCAAGTACGACCCCAGGGATGTGATAGTTCCGGCGTTTTTACCTGATTCGCCCCAGTGTCGTGCCGAACTTGCGCAGTATTACCAATCGGTTTCGCGCGTTGACCAGGGCGTGGGACGGCTGATAAACGTTCTGAAAGAGGCGGGGAAATATGATAATACGGTGATTATCTACATTTCAGATAACGGGGTTGCATTTCCTGGGGCCAAGACGACGCTGTATGAGCCGGGAATGAATTTACCGTGCATTGTGCGAAGTCCATTACAGAAGAAAAAAGGTATTACCTGCGATGCGCTGATCAACTTTGCGGACCTGGCGCCGACGATTATGGACTTTGCCGGTGCGTTGTCTCGTAAGAGTACATTCCAGGGTCGATCATTCAAGTCTGTACTCGAACGGGAGCACCCAAGGGGTTGGGATGTAACTTACGCTTCGCATACTTTCCACGAGATAACGATGTATTATCCGATGCGTGTGGTCCGTGAACGGCAGTATAAATTAATCTGGAACATCGCGCATGGATTGGATTATCCGTTTGCCAGTGATTTATGGGAGGCTTCGACGTGGCAGGCGACGATAGAAGGCGGTGAGAAATATTACGGCAAGCGTACGGTAGAGGCGTATATACATCGGCCGAAATTCGAGCTGTACGACCTGGAAAACGACCCCGATGAGGTAAAGAATTTAGCTGATAATCCGAAGTACAAAAGGGTACTTACAAAACTCAAGGCAAGACTGAAAGCATTTCAGGAGCGAACAAAAGATCCGTGGATAGTCAAATGGCAATATGAATGAGAGGAGCAAGACGAAACAAGCAAAATTGTAAATTTTCGCAAAGGTTATTATCAGCAAAATCGGTTGCGATTTGTGTAACATGTCCGCACGCCTGTCTCGGCGGGGCCGAGCCACGACACGCAGTTGTCAGATATTGTTAATTGGCAAAATGAATACCTAACTATGGAATTTCGGAGTGCAGAATGAAGAACAAAATCTTACTTTTGGCATTGTTACTGCTTGCAACTGTTTTTGCGGGCTGCAGGAGCCAACAAAAGGCTAAGACGCCTTACGACAATCCCTTGCTGCCCGGTCAATCGGCCTTAAGGAAAATAACGGATCCTTCCGAGATTCCCGATTTTACGATGGCCTGCGTAGACCTGGCTGAGTTGCGAACTGCGATAGACAACAGCCTTAATTATCTGGGGAAACCTTCGAGCCAACAATTCTTCCCGGTCGGCGAGATTACCCATACCCTTGCGGTTGATAGCTTGAACGCATTCACCGAGCTGCTCGATTCGCGATTGACAGCCAGAGAATTGAATGAAGCAATTCGAGCGAAGTTTGACGTTTATATGTCGGTAGGGTGTGACAACAACGGTACGGTTCTGTTCACAGGCTATTACACGCCGATTTTCGATGGCGCTATGGCTCGCACCGAGCGTTTTCAATATCCGCTATATAAAATGCCGGAGGACATTGTGAAAGGCCCGGACGGCGAAACTCTCGGACAGCGCGGGGTAGAAGGGCAACTTATGCTATATCCGTCCCGAGCTTTAATCGAAGATTCACAAATGCTGGCCGGTACAGAATTAGCCTGGCTGAGCGATCCATTCGAAGTGTATATCGCACACGTGCAAGGTTCAGCTAAGATAAGAAAGCCCGATGGTGAGCTGATCACTGTAGGCTACGCTGCCAATAACGGGTATGAGTATAAAAGCGTTTCTAAAGAACTTGTTAAAGACGGCAGAATAAGCAGCGATCAACTGAGCCTGTCTGCAATGATAGATTACTTCAAAAGAAACAAAGAGCTGGTTGATACGTACGTCCGGCGAAATCCGCGATTTGTGTTCTTTAGGATTCAAAATGGCCCGCCTCGCGGCAGTCTTAATGAACCGGTAATCCCTTTCAGGAGTATCGCCACCGATAAGTCGATTTTCCCGCGAGGGTGCTTAACTTTCATCTCCACCATTTTACCCCGGGCAGCAGGCGGGACAGTTTCCAATCAGTTCTACAGCGGTTTTGCCCTTGACCAGGATACAGGCGGAGCGATACGCGCACCGGGACGCTGCGATGTCTATATGGGCCAGGGCGATTCGGCCGGAAAAATAGCAGGACAAACTTATCAGGAAGGCAAGCTATACTACCTGTTTCTAAAATCGACAGCCCCCTCGCTTTTCCGTTAAAGCGATAGTGGCCAAAGGAGCATGAGCATGGTTAAAAAAATAGACCTGCCGGCCGGCAACATCGGCAAGCTTAAAATAAGCAGACTAATCTGCGGCGGCAATCTGATAAACGGTTTTGCGCACGACAGGGATTTGATTTATGTGTCCTCTTTGCTAAGGCACTACTTTACAGATGAAAAGATTATGGAAACGTGGGAAATCTGTGAAGAAAACGGCATTAATACTATGATATCAACCGTCAACAGCCCGCACGCCAACGGCAACGATCCGACCATCAGGGTCATCAATAAATACCGGAACGAAAGGGGCGGCCGAATACAATGGCTCGCTCAGTGCTTCCCACAATCAAACGACCTGACGGGCAGGATAAAAATAGCGATTGATAACGGCGCCCAGGGCGCCTTTATACAAGGCCAGGTCGCCGACACATGGACCAGGGTTGGCCGGATTGACCTGCTCGAAAAAGCCGTTTCATTTATTAAAGAAAACGGCCTGATTGCCGGCGTCGCCTGTCACGATTTAGCGGTGCCTATGGCCCTTGAAAAGGAAGGGGTGGACGTTGACTTTTATATGAAAACCCTGCATAAAGATGATTACTGGTCCGCTACTCCAAAAGATGATAGACCCGCCACAGGCCTGCCCGGCCATGATAATATGTGGTGTGTAGCGCCTCAGAAAACAATCGAATTTATGAGCAGGGTAGAAAAGCCCTGGATTGCCTATAAGGTCCTGGCCGCAGGCGCTATCCATCCCAGAGAAGGCTTCAAGTATGCCTTCCAAAATGGCGGCGATTTTCTGTGCGTGGGGATGCTGGATTTTCAGGTCATAGAAGATGTCCTTATCGCCAAAAACATCCTCTCCGGCAAACTAAACAGAAAACGTCCCTGGCGGGCGTAAGCGGTTTTTTCACCTGTGCAATTTAAGTTTTACGCTTGTCACCATCACCCAGATGCCATGGTATTGTGTAAATCCAGTATTTATAGGATGTTACAATGGCACACTCACCAAGCCGCCCCCAAATGATTTGCTGAACATCGGTCTTGTTAGTTAAGGTCGCCCTGATAGTAGCCGATATTCTATGTTGGTTGTGCACGTAGAAACCGAAGGAGTGGAGGCGCAACGAGTTGGATTAGACACAAATTGTAGAGTTAAGATACCAAGAGAGCTATGGGGGCATGAAGAGAATTAGAAAAAATGTCTATAGCGAAATGTGGTATCCTTCATTCGCACAATAAATTACTTTTCACGAGTATACTGCTAATCTGTGGTATTGTCCTGTTTGCAAGCATTTTGGTGGCTGCTCGTTTTTCGGACTTGCAGTTGAACCACGAGGTGCTTCATGTCATCATAACAATCCCTGGCTGTATGATGCCCCTGGGAATCACGGATTTTCTCTTAATGCACCAAGGTGAAAAAGAGAATGGTTACGCACTGTGGCTGGCGTGCTCTGTGCTGGTTATTTGATATCACAAACTATTAAGGTAGGAGGCAAAAATGGCAGATGCAGAAGACATAAAAACAGATGACACAAAAGAAGAAGAGAACGAAAAGCAGGAAAAGACTGAAGGAAAGGCTTCAGGCAGCGGCATTTTGCCCTGGATAATTATGTTTGTTGTAGTGGTCCTTTGTGCCGGTGCGGGCTTCACTCTCGGTCGATTGTTTGCCGGCTCCCGAACACCTCAGGCACCAGGTGCTTCCGAACAGGACCAATCCACTCAGGTAGAGAACCAGCAAGCCAAGGGCTCGGCAGGTGATTCTCTAAAAACCTGGTATTTTAATTTGGACCCTGTCGTGGCGAATCTCGACGTGGCCGACGTAACACGCTATGTTCGGGCCTCTTTAATACTTGAGGTAAGTTCCGAGATGGATGAAAAGAAAGGCAGAGTTTTTCTTGATGGGAAAAAACCCATCTTGACAAACTGGCTTACTGTTTACCTTGCGAGTTTGGGGCTTGATGATATCAGAGGCGACAGCAGCCTCAAGCGTGTCCAATCGCAGATGCTCGACGTTTTTAACGAAAAGCTTTTTCCTGATTCCAAACCCAAAATCAAGCGCATTCTATTTAAGGAATTTGCTGTACAATGAATCACTTATGTACATGTACCTGATGCACTAAATTATGTTGATAGGGAGATTTGCATTATGAAGGCACTTGAAACCAGATTCCTGAAGCTGATATTAACGTTTGGTAGAATTCAATTTCTGTTTTATCATTTTCCAGGTTTTATCTCTGAAGAAGAGATTCTTTGATTCGTCAAGAACTGAGTATTTTTTATAGAGCATTGGCAACCGGCTGGATAATCGCAAATCAAACCTCAGGGCATGCACGCCCGCTCAAAACGTATACAATTCAGCAAAGCAGAAAATTCAACATCGCAATACAAAAGTGTCTATAAAAGAAAAGATATAGGGAAATATCGAGCGAGAGTTTATTACAATAGAAAAGAGATCCATCTTGGTTATTTCGATACCGGGATGAAGGTCGCTAAGGCGTACGACAAGAAGGCAAAAGAGCTTTTCGGTCAATTTGCTCGATTAAACTTCCCGCAAATCCCGGATTAGTGCTATAAAAACCACCTTACCAGTACAAGTATCCCTGAAAACAATAATTATAACAATTGTTTGACTGTTGGCCGATTGATGGGTAAAATTCGGGCTTGCCTGAAAATTTGAATTCAGGACCTCGACAAGAGTTGTCGAGCCGGAGGAAGGGAACTGATGGAGCAGGTAAGAAAATGGAAACCAAAAGCAGAAAAGTTCGTTCGCAAGGCCAAAGGATAGAGATGGTTAAGGGAGTGAGTTCTGTTAATGCTAAGTCGAACGTTAGCGGCAAACTAACAGTGGTACGCAGTATGCCGGAATCGTTATCTGCTGAGGCGGCTGTCTTGGGCTCAATGATGATTGACCCGGAATGTATCGGTGATGTCGTCGAGGTTCTTGAGCAGGATGCCTTTTACCGAATCGAGCATCGGCTCATATTCGATGCCTTGATTGGTCTTTATGAAAAAA
>SDBS01003905.1_pt1 | contig 14639 bp, 9 predicted proteins | sample 2277091 | NCBI WGS metagenome assembly SDBS01 (sample SAMN10404972, study PRJNA504765) | marine sediment metagenome | isolation source: marine sediment core GS10_PC15, 163 cmbsf | place: Arctic Ocean: Southern Knipovich Ridge | collected 2010
ACGACGGGGGACGGCAGTATCGTTCTACATTGGGACGACGCTTCCGAACTCGAGCCCGGTGATTATGAATTCCAGGGTTACAACATTTACCAGGGCGAGTCGATCGCCGGCCCGTGGAAACGGGTCACGACGTTCGATATCGATGACGGCACCGGGATCATCTTCGACTTGGAATTTGTGGTCGACGACGGCGCGGTAATAAATCATCCGGTACAGTTTGGTTCCGATAGCGGCATCCGGCGCTTTATTGAACTGACGCAGGATGCCTGGAAGGGCGGACCGCTGCACAACGCCATGGATTATTATTGGGCGGTGACGGCCTATTCCTACAATCCGGACGAGACCCCCAAGACGCTGGAGAACGCCCCGGCGGCGATTACCATGGCGCCACAACAATCTGCGGGCGGCTATTTGTACTCGCATGATTACGGTGATACAGTCGCGATTGCTGATCATCCAACTGGCCCGGGTGACGGCCAGGTTATCGTCCTGGCGGTCGACCCAACCGAATTCACTGGACATGATTATGTAGTCAGCTTCACCGACACGCTGATTGGTGACGAAGGCGAAAAGGAATTGATTGCTGCGGCAGACATGTATTGGCACCTGTATGATGTGACTGCTGAGAATTATGTCCTGAAGAACCAGATCAACCAGGTGGGTGATGATGATTACGCGGTCAGCGACGGTTTTCTATGCAAGACCATGGGACCGTTGTTCAACGTCGGTGCCATCGAGGAAGTAGCCACTGCCGATGGCCCGCTGGCCGAACCGGACAATGTCATGTACTCGCTCAACTCCACCGGTGATTGGTATGTTAACTCTGATCATAGTGGAGATTTCAGCCGGATGAACTGGCAAGGACTCATCGGAACTGATGATTGGGAGATCCGCTTTACCGCGGGGGGCAGTGAGTATTACGACTTTAGCCCCGAGGTTTTATGGGACCATCGCGCTCCGTTTGAGTTTTGGAATATTGGTGATGGGACCCCGGATGACACATCTGATGACGTGCGAATCCAAATTTCATGTCTAGATGATGACGAATCGGGTGGATGGTCAATGGGCGATCGGATTTACCCGACTGAACAAGAGTATTTCGAAGGGCAACCCGAAGTAATGGACTATACGTGGCCCGATGATTTCCGCATTGGCCGCATCATTATCGTCGATTATGCGGAGGATACCACCCGTGTGTACCCGACTGAGGGAACGATCATCCGGTTTAGGACATTCAAAATCAACAAGCCGGTCGATACGTATACCTTCTCCACGCCGTCGGTCGTCGCCGCGGATATGGCGGCGGACACCGAGTACGACATGAGCAACATCAAAGTCGTGCCCAATCCGTATTTTAACCAGTCGCTGTATGAGCTCGATCAATTCGACCGGCAAGTGAGGTTCACCAACCTGCCGTACGAATGTACGATCAAGATCTTCAACCTGGCGGGCGACCATGTGGTCACCCTCGAAAAAGAGGCGAGTGACGATTCGTACCTGGTCTGGAGTATGCTGACCAAACACGGCTTGCCGCTGGCTTCCGGGTTGTACATCTATATCGTCACCGCGCCGGACGGCGGGGAATTCGTCAGCAAGATGGCGGTCTTTACGGAAGTGGAACAGTTGAACACATTCTAAGCGAACCGAAAACGGGAGAAAACTATGATGAAGACGTTGCGTATAATCGGCTGCACGATTCTGGTGTTGGCCATGGCGGCGTCGGCGTTTGCCGGTAACGAGGGACGCATCGGGACCGCCGGAGCGCAAGAACTGCGCATCCCGATCGGTTCTCGTGGTGTCGCCATGGGCGGCGCCGCAATCGCCGGCATCACCGGGACCGAAGCCATATTCTGGAACCCGGCCGGCGTGGCCGAGATCGAAGGTACCGAGGCCATGTTCTCGCACCAGACGTATATCGCCGATATTAATGTCAACTTCGCCGCGATTGCCACCAATGTCGGAGATTTCGGCACGATTGCCCTCTCGGCCAAAGTGCTGACCATGGATGACCTTGATGTGACCAGTGAGGCGTTTCCGGAAGGGACGGGCGAGGTCTTTGCCCCGGCCTTTTCGGTCTTTGCGCTCACCTACTCGCGGCGGCTGACCGACCGTGTCGCCTTCGGCATTAATGCCATGTTTATCAACGAGAGCATTTTCCGCGAATCGGCCTCCGGCATGGCGTTCGATTTCGGGTTTACCTATGACCCGGACTTCGCCGGGTTGACGTTCGGCGCGGTGATTAAAAACTGGGGCCCGGAGATGAGGTTCGACGGGCCGGATTTCGACATCGATGTCCAAATTCCGGGCTCGGACCCCAACTCGCCGAACAAAACCGTGCGTTCCCAGTCCACGCCGTTCGAGTTACCCTCGTCGGTGCAACTGGGCATGGCTTATGAGATGGTCAACCAGAACCGGAACATGGTCGTGCTGAACGGCGTGTACCAGAGCAATAACTTCAACAACGACGAGATGCGGATCGGTGGGGAGTATGGTTATGACGAGATATTCTTCGTCCGTGGCGGATATTCCTATTCCGATCAGGAAGAGTACATTGAGGGTCTGACCTTCGGGCTTGGCCTGGCCTTACATGTCGGCGAAACCCGGATGGTTTTTGACTATTCGTGGGCCCAGACGGAATACTTCGACGACAAACAATTCTACACGGTCAAAATCCAGTTCTAGACCCGTGTAGTGCGCAAGGAAGCGAGCCGGCCCCGGAAAGAATTCCGGGGCCGGTTTTTTTATTGTCCTCGCCGGCCGCATGCCTACATTCCTTCTTGTGATGGTTGTTCCTCCGCGATACGACGGAACGGTGATGGTGGACCCTCCGGCGACATTCTTTCTCGCGGGCGGTGTTACCCCGGACCGTCCTCAGGTGCAATATCCGATTGTGCGATCGTCCGCGCCGTTTGACCGAGTAATAATTTCGCCAAACGGGACAATCAGTGAGACCGGATCAATCGAGTTTTGCGTGGGGGAGACGATGGCTGATTTTGTCCCGCTGGTCGAATGGGCCGGCACGCAGGCCGCAGTCGCGGAGGGTCATAAATTCCCCGCCCCGGTGAATGTCGACGTTTTACAATTGGACACAGCAACGCGTGAATTAACGATAATCTCACGGCGGTTCGCGGGTGATGCTACAACCACAGTTACCCGACTCGGAATTACCTTGTATGATTCACAGATAGAATTGCCCTTCGGCACCGGATATTCCTCGGTCGTACCGCCGGATTTCTCCCCGCTGGCGCTGCCGGTGGAATTCCTCTCACAGTTTGCCGCCGGCATGGCTGATGACGATTCGAAGTGCTGTCCGACGTCTGCGGTGATGCTCCTGCGTTTTTGGGGCATTGATATTGAGGTGCGGCAATTTGCCCGGTTATCGTATGACCGTCGTCACCGGGTGTACGGCAACTGGTCTTTGACAGTGGCGGCGATGTCGTCGTTTGGTATATTCTCGTGGGTGCAGCGGCATCGGTCCCTGCGGGAGTTATATTCAATTGTACAGGCGGGCCGTCCAGTGATCGTGTCGATCAGTTTCGGGCCGGGAGCGTTGCCCGGAGCGCCGATCGAAAAATCCGCCGGGCATTTACTGGTGGTGCGAGGGTTTACCGATAGCGGCGACGTGTTGGTTAACGACCCGGCAGGACGCACCGTTGACACCGGCCGGGTTATCTACGATCAGTCGGCCTTTGTGCGGGCTTGGCTGGGGCATGGTGGAATTGCCCTTCATGCCGTGCCCGAGGAGTCTGTATGATGACCAAGCTCAATTGGGAAAACGTAGACCTCACCCTGGCCGACCCGTTCGAGATTGCATATGCGCGCGTGGAAAGAAAAACCAATACTATCGTCCGGCTCGGTGAGGGGGGCGGTGCCGCGGCGCCCTCGACTACCTGTGACGAAACAACCGACCCCGTCCTGGTGGCCTTGCCGCAATTGGCCACCTGCATTGGCGATGATTCCTTTGATCTGGTGGGTTTTCACCGCCGAGCGGAAGAAATCCTGCCATACAACACGGCCGCCAAAGCGGCAGTCGATCTGGCCCTGCACGACCGCGCCGCGCGGCAGGTCGGCTTGTCGTTATATCGGTTCCTCGGTTTGCCTGACCCGGAGGGCAAGGAATCGACGATTTCCATCGGTATCGACAGTGTAGCGGGGACATTGGCGCGGATGGCCCGTTTTCCCGACACGCGGGTTTTTAAAATAAAAGTCGGTTATCCCGGCGATGTGGACCGGGTCGAGCAAATTGCCGCCACAAGCGAAAAGCGCCTGCGGGTGGATGCCAATGGGGGGTGGGATTTCCCGACGGCGGTAACCAATGTCCAAAGGTTAGGCGAAATCGGCGTGGAACTGATCGAACAACCGTTGCCGCCGGAGTTGCGCGGCCGGCTGGGCGAGTTGCGCCGCGTTTCTCCGGTACCGATCTTTGTTGATGAGGGATGCCGCACCGCCGCCGATGTCGCTTTCTACGCCGATCGCGTCGATGGCGTTAATGTCAAGCTGATGAAGTGTGGCGGGATCATCCCGGCATTGAACATTGTGGCCACGGCGCGGGCGTTGGGCTTGAAATTGATGCTGGGGTGCATGATCGAGTGTGCCGTCAGTATTACCGCCGCGGCGCATCTCGCCGGGATGTTTGACTATCTCGATTTAGACAGCCATCTTCTGCTCACCGACGATCCCTATCGGGGGATGGTCCACCGGGACGGCGCAATCCATCTCCCCAAGGGGACGGGGACCGGAGTAACCGTAATGGATGGCTAAGTGAAGGGCGTGGATATGACATGTATGCGGTTTGGAAGAATGCTGGTGGCCAAATACTCTTTCGTTTTTATTTGTCATTTGGCGATATTGACGTTTATTGCCTGCCCGGCATTGTCGTCTTCACCGCCGGAAATACAGGTTATCTACCCGAAAGAGGGCCAACGGATCGCGGCGGTCGATTCGACATTTATCCTGGGTTCGGTCACTCCCGGCGCGGAGTTATCGATCAACGGGTCTCCGGTCGAGGTCTACCGTACCGGCGGTTTTCTGGCTTTTTTACCGCTGGACACTGGCCGCTTTGTCTATCACCTGCGGGCGACGAGTACGGCTGGAGAAACGACGCTTGACTGGCCGGTCGAGGTGGGTTTCCCGGAATTATTCGTTGTTAATTCAGTTTTAACAATCCTGCCGGAGACGGTTGAGCCATCCGGACCTCAGATCCTGATCGCCGGGGATTATCTGGCGGTCGGGTTCCGTGGTACCCCCGGTTGTCTCGGACATTTCCGTATCGATGGGATCGACGAGACATTTCCCATGGTCGAGCAACGAGCTGATACGCGTCTTTCGCGAGGCGGTGATGTCTTCGGTGAGGACGGCGCGAGTGCTGTACACCAGACACCGGGGTTGTATACCGGGGTGTGGCAGGTTCCCGCAGCATTACAATTGGATTCGGCGCGAATATTGGTCTGTCTATCACGTGATACCGTCATCGTCGATACGCTTTTTTCGCCGGATAGTATGGGGATCTCCTGCGGTTTTACCGAGTATGTACAATTGGAATCGGCGGGGAAAATATCAATCAATGCCGGTGGTGTGCCGACTGTCATCGAGTTGACCGACAGCGTACAAATCCTGCGTTTCGGGCCGCGGCTCGGTTATTTGACGACTTTCCAGCCCGCAGGGGTGCTCGCGGTGCTCGCCGGAGGTAACGCGGATTGGGCCCGATTGCGCCTGGCGCCGGGGCATACCGGATGGGTGGAAAAAAGCAAAACTCGTGTGCTTCCCCCGGGAACTCCGGTCCCCGGTGGATTGATCTCATATATCCGTACCCGGTCGCGCGACAAGTGGACCGATGTTACGCTTGATTTGAATTCCCGGTTGCCGTTCAAAGTCACCACGGACCCCGATCATCCGACGGTTTGTTTAACAGTTTTCGGCGCCACGACAAACACCGATTGGGTGCGCTACGATCCAGCCGACGAATTGATTGATCGAATCGACTGGAATCAGGACGAACCCGGCGTGTACCGTTTGACGGTACACTTGAATCGGGGTCCGTTGTGGGGCTATGAGACCGATTATCGCAATGGGCAACTGGTCCTGTCTATTCGCAAACCGCCGGATTTATTTCGGGGACTGCGGGGAGTGACGATTTGTGTCGATCCCGGGCACGCGCTGGCCACCGGCGCCGTCGGGCCCACTGGGTTGACCGAAAAAGAAGCCAACCTGGCGCTTGCGCTGCAACTTCGGCGCGAGCTCGAAGCTGAGGGCGCAACAGTAGTAATGACGCGCACCGCCGACGTGGAGGTTGGGCTGTATGATCGCCCGGCCATTGCCCGTGCCGCCGAAGCCGATATTTTCATTTCCGTGCACAACAATGCCGTTCCCGACGGGATCAATCCGTATTTTCACCACGGCACGAGCAGTTATTACTACCACCCGCACAGCCAATCCCTGGCTCGGCTCGTTCAAGAGCGACTTTTACTGGCGACGCGGCTGCCTGATTTCGGCGTGTATCATGCCAACTTTGCCGTGTTGCGGCCCCCCCAGTATCCTTCGGTGCTGGTCGAATGCGCTTTTATAATTGTCCCTGCGCAGGAGGAAAAACTACGGGAAAGCAAATTCCAGCGGCGGATCGCCCGCGAAATTGTCCGCGGGTTGAAAGATTTTATCGAGTCGGCCCGACGGACACATGGTGGCCGTTGAGCGGCCTTCTCGTTAAATTACAGTTCCAGCCAGGTGCGATCTTTGTTGTATCTCAATGAGTTATGGGTAAACGCTGACATCTTGAGGGGTATGGAGCACCTTGGTCAATGCCGATACTATTTAGATCGGGCGCTTGGTCGCCTGGCGGGTGATCATCATCAACAACCGAAGTCGATGCCGACGCTTGACATTGTGAGTCTATGCGTATATACATCGTGCTAATGTCCGGCAAGGAGAGCACCCATGGGAAAAGCTGAGTTACCAAAAAATTACGATCCGCATGCCGCGCAGGCACGATGGGACCCGGTGTGGGAGGAAAGGGGATATTTCCACGCTGACCCGACATCGGACAAGCCACGGTATTCGATTGTAATCCCCCCGCCGAATGTGACCAATATCCTGCACCTGGGCCATGCCCTGAATAACACCATGCAGGATATCATTATTCGGCAGAAACGAATGGCCGGATATGAGACCGAATGGTTGCCGGGGACCGATCATGCCGGGATCGCAACCCAGGTTGTGGTGGAAAAGCAACTCAAAAGTGAAGGCCGGGAGCGCCGTGATATTGGGCGGGAAAAATTTATCGAACGAGTTTGGGAGTGGAAAGAGAAACATGGCGGCGAGATCCTCCAGCAATTGAAGGACATCGGTTGTTCCTGCGATTGGCGGCGGACGCGCTTTACCATGGACGAAGGGCTTTCCCGGGCCGTAGTCGAGGTTTTTACCCGGCTATATGAAAAGGGATTGATCTATCGCGGCAAATATATCGTCAACTGGTGCCCCCGCTGTCGGACGACGCTCTCGGACGATGAATTGGAGCGCCGGGAGGAAGACAGTTCCCTGTGGTATATCAAATACCCGCTGGAAGAGGGCGGGTTCCTCACTGTCGCCACTACCCGGCCGGAAACCATGTTGGGCGATACCGCGCTCGCCGTTTCGCCGAAGGACAAGCGGTATAAATCGTATGTCGGCAAGACCGCGATTTTGCCGTTGCTCAAACGCCGGCTGCCGGTGATCGCCGATCCGTATATCGATCCCGAATTTGGCACCGGGGTTTTGAAAGTCACGCCGGCCCATGATCCGAACGACTTTATGCTGGGGGAGAAACACAACCTCGAGCGGATCAACATCATGACACTCGAGGCGAAGATTAACCGTCACGGTGGACCCTACAAGCGGCTGGACCGCTACGAGGCGCGCAAGAAAATCGTGGCCGACCTGGAAAAAGCCGGATTATTGGAAAAAATTGAGCCATATAAACTGATCGCCGGCCGTTGTTATCGTTGTCATACGGTCATCGAACCGTTGCTTTCCGAACAGTGGTTTGTCAAGATGAAGGAACTGGCCGCGCCGGCAATCGAGGCGGTAAAATCCGGCCGGATCAAGTTCCATCCGGACCATTGGAGCAAGGTATACCTGCACTGGATGGAAAATATCCGTGACTGGTGTATCTCGCGTCAATTGTGGTGGGGCCACCGGATTCCCGTGTACACCAATAAAAAAACCGGCAAGATCATCGTCTCAGCCGCGCCGCCGCAAAACGGCGAGTACGAGCAGGACGAGGACGTTTTGGACACCTGGTTTTCCTCCTGGCTCTGGCCATTTTCCACCTTCGGCTGGCCGGAGAAAACACCCGAACTCAAGGCCTTCTATCCCACCGCATCGCTGTTTACCGCCTCGGAGATCATTTACCTCTGGGTGGCGCGGATGGTGATGTCGGGGTGTGAATTCATGGGCGAGATCCCGTTTTCGGATGTGTACATCCACGGTACCGTCCGTGATGCTAAAGGGATCCGCATGTCCAAGTCACTGGGCAACGGGATCGACCCGCGTGATATCATCAAGGATTATGGTACCGATGCCCTGCGGCTCAGCTTGGTCCTGGCCGCGCCCGAGGGGCAAGACCCCCTAATTGCGTATAACACCTTCGACCAGGGGCGTAACTTTGCCAACAAGCTCTGGAACGCTGCGCGGCTGGTTCTGGCCAACCAACCCGACGAGCCGGTGAAAATCGATCTTGCTGCGGAAAAGAAGGACCTGCATCTGGCTGATCGCTGGATCCTCAGTCGCCTGGCGCGCGCCGTGGCCACGGTAAACGAAAACTTTGACTCGTTTAAGTTTAATGCCGCGGCCCGCGGACTTTATGAATTAGTCTGGGGTGATTTCTGTGATTGGTATCTGGAGATGGTCAAGCCCCGGTTTTATCTCGAGGAGGATACCCCGGAACGCGCGCGGGCGCGAGAAGTGGCGCGGGTGGTGCTGCGTGATATCATCCGGTTGCTGCATCCGTTTATGCCATTTGTGACCGAAGAATTATGGTCGCATGTGAATGACGGCGAAAGCGAGCATGTCGTGGTCGGCGGCTGGCCCGAACCGGACCAACAATGGCTCGATCCCAAGCTGGAAGCGGACATGCAGCAGGTACAGGCGGTCATCTCTGCCATTCGGATGACACGGGCGGAAATGAAAATTCCCCCGGGCAAGAAGGTACAGGCGATCATCCGCACCGAGCGCAAGAAACTCATGCAGAACTTAAAGACGTATGAGGAAAACATCTATATCCTCGGGCGGCTGGAAAAACTCACCATTGGGGCGGACGTCGAAAAACCGTCGCCGTCGGCTTCCGCCGTCATCCGCGACGCCGAAATTTTTATTCCGCTCGAGGGCGTCATTGACATCGAAGCCGAACGCAAGCGGCTGGGAAAAGAACTCGCGCGGGTCACCGCCCAGCATGAGAAAATAAATAAGAAACTGGCCAACAAGGATTTCCTGTCTCGCGCGCCCCACGAAGTCGTGGCGCGGGAGAAAGCCAAGAGTAAGGATTTCGAGAAGATGCTCAAGCAACTGAGTGAACACCTGGAAAAGCTGGTTGGCTGGTAGGTTGTTTTTTATCGATTTTTCCGCCCGGGAGGTGTAAACAAATTGCCTCCCGGGCGTTTTTATTGTAGGTGCCGGTAGAGATGATGTGTAAGATTGGCATAATATCGGCTTGTTCCGCAAATGGGAGAAAAACCATTTGGGCGAGGAAATTAACTCTTGCCGGCTGATGGGCGAAATGTACATTTAATCGTTGAAAAGACGAAAACTAAAAACCAATTAAAGGAGAGTGGACGATGAAAAAATCCACGTCAATCATGTGCTGCCTGCTGTTTGTCGGGTTCCTTGCCACCCCTAGTGCGGCTGAAGTCGGTTTGACAGTGTACAACAACGATTTAGCACTGGTCAAGGATGTCCGGCAACTGGATTTCACGACTGGAGTGAACACCCTGAAACTCACCGACGTCGCTGCGGCGATTGATCCCACCTCGGTCAGTTTCACGGTTATCGATGCCCCGGAGGGGGTACAGATTCTCGAGCAGAATTTCCAATACGACCTGGTCGGGGCGGACAAGATTCTCGCCAAATACATCGACCGGCAAATCCAGGTGGTTACCAAGGAGGACAAACTCTTTGAGGGGACGCTCCTGTCGGTCCTGGGGGGTTTGACCCTGCAGGAACCCGACGGCGGCATCCGGATTATCGCCCGGGACGGCGTGCGCGATATGTCGTTCCCCAAACTGCCCGAGGGCCTGATCACCCGCCCGACGCTGGTCTGGCTGTTGGATTCCGAGATCTCCGGCAAACATCTGGGCGAAGTGCGGTATTTGACCAAGAAAATCAACTGGCACGCCGAGTATGTGGCCACGGTCAGCGCCGACGACAAAGTACTCAACCTCGCCGGTTGGGTTTCGATCGATAACCGTTCCGGCGCGACATACGAAAACGCGAAATTGAAATTGATCGCGGGGGATGTGCATATAGTTCAGGAACGCCGGAAGAAAGGGCGATGGGATGCGGAGTATGGGACAGCACGCGCGTTGGCGTCGGCCGCGCCGTCTTTTGAAGAAAAGGCCTTTTTCGAATACCATCTTTACACGCTGACCCGTCCGGCCACGGTTCGCGATAACGAAACCAAGCAGCTTTCGCTATTCGCCCCGGTCGATGTTGTCGCCAAAAAGGTTTATACCTTTGACGGCGCGCGTGATGCTAAAAAGGTCAAGGTGAATGTCGAGTTTAAAAACTCCGAGGAAGCGGGTCTGGGTATTCCTTTACCCAAAGGCAAAATCCGGGTGATGAAAGCCGACGATGACGGTTCGCTGGAATTTGTCGGTGAGGACCTGATCGACCATACGCCTAAGGATGAAAAAGTCCGCGTGTATCTCGGCAATGCGTTTGACATTGTTGGCGAACGCACGGTCAAAGACCGACGGAAAGTAACCAAGTATATCACTGAGGAAGATATCGAGGTCTCGTTGCGCAACCGCAAGGAAGAACCGGTCACTATTACGGTAATTGAGCATATCTGGGGTGATTGGAAAATTCTTCGTTCATCGCATGAACATCGTCAGAAGGACGCCAACACCGCTGAATTTGATATCGCGGTCCCGGCCGGCGAGGAAGTCGTGCTAACTTTCACCGTTCGGCGGCAGTAGGCAATAAACTGAAGGGCGGAGGGACAGCTTGCCGCCCGCAAAATTGGCCGGTCGCGCTGAATTTCTGTGCGTGGCCGGGCACAATTTTTGGGCCGATATGCCGCCGGTCGTTGTGAGTTTGCTTTAGCGGCACTAAGCTGTTGCCGTGAAACGGGTTATATTGCAATAGTTATTCCACTTCCGGTATCATTTTTGCTGAATACGGAAAAGAACGGTTCGTCGGAGAGGATCGAACCGGCGGCGGCGGCGACTGACCATTGCGGCATTGAGGCATGAGCATGGCTGACATTGACAGGCATGAACAAGAAAAAATCCGGCGTGAGAAACACCGACGGCTCTTTTTTGTTGACAGTGGGCGGTTTTGGGCGAAACATACAGTAAAGTGCGTAGATGCCCAGGGGCAGGGAGGTAGAAAATGCGCCGGATAATGACGGTTTTGTTATTGCTGAGTTTTATGCTGTTGCAGGCGGCTTTGGTGGAGGCGCAAACGAGGCGCCGCCGCGAGAATGTGGGGGAAAACCTCGAACCGGTGCGGCAACTCATTGATTTGCCGACCGCCGCCACACTCCCGCGGGCGACTTTCGACGGCGAAATGCGGATGTACTCCAACGGGGGCATGCTGGTGGGGACAAACATCGGACTGACCAACCAATTGCAGATCGGGATTTCGTATGGCGCCGAGGGGATCATCTCCGAGAGGAAACCCACTTGGAACCCCCGCGTGGAATTCCTGGTAAAACTACAGGTGATTGCGGAGACATATTCCCTGCCCGCGATCGCTGTGGGGTTCAATTCGCAGGGATACGGGAGTTGGGTGGACTTGCTTGACCGGTACGCCATCAAATCACGCGGGTTTTTTGCCGTGGCCTCCAAGGGGTATGTCGGTACCGGGGGCGGGTTTTATACCGGAGTTCATGGTGGCGTGAACTACAGTCTGGAACACGATGTCGACGGCGATGAGAATATCAATTTCTTTTTCGGGTTTGACGCCAAGTTCCCCAACGACTTCGGGTTACTTGTCGAATACGATATGGCTCTCGACGACGACCGCGACACTTTAGCTCTGGGCAAGGGCTGGGGGTATCTCAATGTGGGGGCTCGCTGGTTGTTTATGGAACGCCTGAAAATCGAGGCCGATTTGAAAAACCTGCTGAATAATCGCCACGGAGTAAGCTCATTCGGGCGGGAACTTCGTATATTATACCTGGAGTATTTTTAAGGGCGGCCTGAAAAGAGGATAACCGATGAAAAACCCGCGTATTGTCTTACCTGCCTTGCTTTTGGTGTTCCTGTTCGGTTTCGGCGGGTGCTATACCATATTGAAACACCCGGCCGGCGGCGATTCCGCACATCAATATTCCCAGGAGTATTATCGCGAAAATTGCCTGGACTGCCACCCGGACTATCATGAATACCCTTACGGATATTTCTACGGGAGCTACCCGGAGTACTATTTCGACTACCCGCGCTGGGGCCGTTATTATGCCTATCCCTGGTGGTGGGAGCATTACTGGTATGATGGGGATAGGGGGTATTATGAATATGACGAACCCGGACCCGCGACGGGCGACGCCCATGACAAGGCCGACCGCACGCGGTCGCGTATGGCCCCGCCATATACCGGCGGCTCCTATGGTGGCGGTTCCTCGTTCCACCGCAGTGGCGGCAGTGGCAGCGGCGGCGGGAGCAGCGGCACGACCCAAACCCAAAAATCCGGTGGCACGTCTACTACGGCCAAGGAGCAAAAATCCAGCTCCGGCGGAAAAACCAAGGTGAGCGCGGTCAAAAAAACCGATGAATCATCGGATTCCGCCACAAAGGCCACGAAAAAAGAAGAGAAATCCGGCAAACAGGGTTCGCAGAAGAAAAAGCGCCGGTGATAGATTACAGGAATATGGAATGCTCTCGGCGTATGGCCGCCAGTGGAACAGGACGGTGGGTGATGATGAACAGGAAAGGCATTGCGATTGTTGCGGTTGCGGTGATATTAGCATTGGGGATTGGCGTGCATACCTCAGCGGGCGAGATAGATGATCTGATACTGAATCACGAAGTATCGGTGGCCAATTTCTTCGGGATTAATGCCCGGTCAATGGCGATGGGCCAAACCGGCATCGCCAGTTCCATTGACGGTTCGGGAATCATTTATAACCCCGCGTGTCTCGCTCGGATTCGCCGGTTGGAAGTCGCCGGTGGTTTCTCACATTTGCGACTGGAAAACACCACCGATTATGAAAGTGGACGTTACCCTGGTTATGTCTCTGAAATCAACACCGGCGAACGCGACCTGACCAAGACACATTTGGATGCGCTTTCGGTAACGGTACCCGTGCCGACGTATCGCGGCAGCCTGGTTTGGGCGTTGGGTGTCCATCGCGTGAAAAATTTCGATCGCACTCTCGAACTGAAGTTGCGTGACGCCGCCGGTGCGACCAATTATTTCGAGGAAGAACAAATCGAAACCGAATCCGGCGGCATTTATGCGTGGTCTGCCGCGGGGGCGATTGAACTATCGCCGCAATTGGCGGTGGGCGCGGCGTTCCATGTGTATTCCGGCAAAGCAAAATATTCCGCGCAATACAATCTCGATTCGGTAGGTAATGCTGTTTCTTATTTCGTCGACGATGTATCTTCGATTGAATCTGACCATCTTGGCGTGTCGGGTACCGTTGGGTTTACTTATCAGGCTTCCCCTTATCTGACTATCGGCGCAGTCATCGAGACCCCGTCGTTCTGGAATGTCGAGGAGGAATCACGATACGACGCGGTGGAAATTTATGATACCCTGACCTCCGATTATTATTGGGAATATGAGTATGGTGACGCCGGGTCCACCGAATACAATATGCGTCACCCCTTTTCCTTCGGCATCGGCGCGGCGCTAACGCATGAGCAACTCAACCTGGCGCTGGATGTGAAATACACCGACTGGTCGCAATTCGAATACACCGATGAGTTCTCGCAGGATTTGAATGCGGTCATTCAGGAGCACTACAAGGAAGTGCTCGCGGTCGGTTTCGGCGCCGAGTATGTATTCCCCGATCAGGGTGTGAGTTTGCGCGCGGGGGCATATTATGACCCATTGCCCTTTCCCGCGGAATATATCGAGAAAGACCGGCAGTATTTCACGTTGGGGATCGGGTTTTTAATCGACCGGGTGATGACCATTGATCTCGCCGCGGTCCTTGGCGGATATACAATTAAATATCTGGACCCGCTGCCTTACACCGAAGAATACAAAACCCGCCGCATCTATCTGACGATGGGTTACCGGATGTAGATCATCAAGCAGCCTAAACACTAACAAATTGCTTATAGTCATCGTAGGGGCGGGTTTCAAACCCGCCCCTACTGCCCTCTGTGCCAATAATAGTGAGACAGAATCTGATGGTTCTTTTTTAGGGCGGTTGGAGGATGTTTGGTGAGCGATATTGGAGTCCGAGAACCGGTTGGAGGGTCGATTCCGCAGTCGGGCGT
>SDBS01003906.1_pt1 | contig 14638 bp, 9 predicted proteins | sample 2277091 | NCBI WGS metagenome assembly SDBS01 (sample SAMN10404972, study PRJNA504765) | marine sediment metagenome | isolation source: marine sediment core GS10_PC15, 163 cmbsf | place: Arctic Ocean: Southern Knipovich Ridge | collected 2010
ATAGCGACAGATCAGTTAGGAAACGCCATCGCAGGAGGCAATCCTGACGTAACCATTTCGGCTAGAACGGGTTACTTTGCAAATGTATTTAAAACCAATCTTCGATTCTATTGGAAATCATTAGAATTTTTCATCGATTTCACTTTTTATCCAATTGATGGTTCTCGTCATTGCTATCATGCATATTTAGCTGACAAGGAAGAAGAGAAACATAAATTGGGTAGTGACTTTATGCGCTTGGTTTTAAGTTTTATTACCATTATAGCTTGTATTCCAATATCCATATTTACCCGAATATATGTTTTAGTGTTTCCTAAAGCAAAATTTAAAAAAGTATAACAAATCATTCAACCGGACGCCTGAATCGTCCGAGGCTTTAAGAGCAGGTAAAGCAGGCGCCGGTTAATTCCACCGTTAGCTAATATTACGATTAATTACTATTTCTGATTTTAGCAATTAAGCACATACCCGGGATAGACCGGCTCATATCCCGGTTTATTCGACACTCAGCGCTGCCAGAGACCTTTCACGCAGGTTCAAAAGGATAAAAACGCTGATCCAGCATATGCTGTTCCCAATGAGTATGAGCAGGAGTTTACCAATGTTCGTAAAGGCCTGCATTGCACCGAGTGAGAGAAGTCCAGGCAGGGTTGCCAGGATAGCAGCAAGAAAGCCTGCAAGGATCCCAATACTGATCAGGGAAAAGTATTCCAGGAAGAAGATCCTGAAGATACGCCCCGGCCCGAAACCCAAGGCCTGGAACAATCCGATCTCACTTGCCCGTTCTATGATATTGCGAATGAGCACTATCCCCAGACCTACTGTACCGAGGATCAAAGCCAGTATGCCCAGGAGAGTAAAAATGGACAGATAGGTATTCTGGACAGACGCGAACTCAGCCAGCCTGGCAGCGGATTCTGTCATGTACCATCCGTTATCCCTGAATGCCCTGGTGAGGTCATTTCGCGGGTCAACACCGGCACCAGGCTCGACATCAACCAGGTATACAGAGGCACCGCTTGAGGAAGGAAAAAACCTTAAAAAATACCGGTCTGAAATGATCAGATTCCCCTGCAGGACAGAGGGAGCAATGCCACCTATCAGTTTTATCCTCAATGTATCCCCGGTCTCGCTCTGATAATATAATGTATCCCCGGTTTTTTTACCAAGTCCCCATTGAATAACCGTCTGGTCAGCAATGGCCGGGATTAATCCACCGACAAACTCCTTCTCAAGAGATCCCCAGGGTTTTGCAGGATCGAGATCCGGGGTCGAGGCCACAAAACTGAACCTGCCTTCCATCAGGGCCGGATCTACTCCCAGCAGGACCGGATTACTGATCCTGTTAAGATTCAGGCAACTGGCATCGTCCCCGTCATTTTTCCGGAACTGGACAAAGGAATAGTCCCCTTCCAACCCGGATACATACCTGACTTCAGGGTCGTTCAGGTCATGCAGTATGGGGATGGTCGCTTCTGCGAAGTATTGGAAACCACCTGTACCGCTTGAATCATCATTGATTTCCCTCTGCGGGTTGCGCCTGTTTGCCCCCGTCAGCACCACGCTGAATGTGCCCAGGGCAAATAACAGGATGATGGTAAGGCTGCGCTGCCTGTTCCCGGCAATGTTCCGCTGAACAACCTGGCTCAGAGAGAGACTGGAAGACCCACCGGGCCGGGGAATACGCAATAATTGGTCGGTGAACAGGATAAAAGAAATAAAAAGGAGTCCTCCTGCCATCATAAAAACCATCTCATCCAGAGTCCCGGTGCCGAGTACCTGGATCAATACAAGTACGGCACAAATCACAGCTGCAAGCGAACCAGGGAGAACTCTTAACAGGACGGATTGCTTTCTGTAACGGTAGGTAAGGCTTCGCTGAATTTGCACTATCTCCTTCCTGAGGTTCCTTTGCAGAATATAGTATATAGCCAGCCAGGATATCAACATACAGACCAGTAAGCCGGTCAGCAGCGTCAGTGGCTGGATGGAAATTTCAAGAACGCTGGTGCGCACAATATCAGACCAGACCCTCCCCAGCATTTTAAATACGAAACTGGTGTACAGGATGGCAAGCAACACACCTGGCAGTCCCCCAATAAGGGCAATCAATCCACCCTCGATCAGGTAGACACGCCTGATCAGCTTTTTAGAATATCCCCAGGTGGCCATGGTACCGGCATGCCTGATCCTGCTGGCCAGGTTGAGGTGGAACAGGAGGGCTGTCAGGATGATGCTTGAGAGCAGGATAAAGAAACTCAATGCAATAAATAACTGGCTGAAATCCACTCCATTGCGTGCAGCCTTCATACCGGAATCCATGATGTCCTCAACGCGGATACCCAGGTCAGCAGGATCCAGGTGATCCCTGAAAACTTTTACCAGTGACTCATGATCCATCTCTTCTGCCCGGTAACGGATTGCGGTATAGTCCCCGAACCTGTTCTTCCATAACCTGCCTGCAGTCTGCAGGGAAATAAATGCCTTGGGCGTACCCCTGAATTCGTTCCAGTAATCCTCATCCTTGTCGCGGATCTTCTCAAGATCTATGGGGATCCCGGCCTCCCAGTCGCGGCAATGACCCGCATCTGACAAGCCCGGCAGTTCCGGCATCAGGTTCACGTCAGCAAAAAGTCCCTCCATAGGTACAACTCCTTCAACTTCCAGGGAAACAGTATGTTCCTCCAGCCTGCGTAAGGGTCCTGGTAAAAAATATTCAAGCTTTACGGTATCACCTTGTACAACATCCAGGTCTGATGCCAGCCATTCGTTGACGATGATCCCATCTTCACCCGGACTCCAGTCCCCCGTCGCAGCAGCAATTCGTCCCCTTTGCGAAATGCCGGTATTTTGTCCGGCTGACAGAGTTGAAACAAAAGAATAGGGTGTCTGGTTTGTTCCGGCTGTGATGCTGTTAACGAAATAGGTCAATACCTCATGCTGATCTGCGCCTGAATTTTGAAATGCTTCGATGATTGCCGGCTCAATGAATACCCTGTCCGCATAAAGCTCAATCTCATCCAGGCTTGTTATTTCCCGGATCCTTAACCCGGCATCTGCAGGTCTCCAGGTTTTCCGCAGGGAGGCAGTTATATCTTCATGTTGCAGGCTGCCATTATGTGAGATCAATATAAGATTTGCCCTGTCCTCAAGATCCATGATACGGTTCAGGTGATCGAGGCTGATAAAAATATTGAACGGGGCAGTCTGGGATATCTTCAGGCTAAATCTTCCCAGCTCAGGAACACCTGCAATAGCCTTTACACGGACCCTGGCTGAAACGGTCGTATGGATGGCCGATACGAAGGGGGTATTCATGGGCATCACACTGGCTTTCCGGATCCTTAACATGATAAGGTCCCCCGCTCCAACCTCCAGCCGTTCCGCCAGATTTTCGCTGATGATCACTTCATCAGCGGAAAGATTTCCAAAATAAGAGGAGGTATCAGCGATCAGATCGAATTGCTCATTCACGCCAAGGACCTGGATCCGGTTTATCCTCAGCCGGCCACCGTCAGCAGTAGCTACCCCCTGAAGTTGAAACACCGGAGCGCAGATAGCATGCTGGTCATGATTCAGCGGATCTGACAGTTCTTCCTGCAGTAAAGCAGCCAGAGAGGCCGTTATAAACCTGTCACCGGTTGTGATGGCAGTCCGGGTATCCCCAAGCCGGTACCGGGTGCTTTGTTCCAGGCTGTACCTTACCGAATCCCCGATGATCAATCCACCTGTCAGAATGGCCGTACTGATAGCAACCCCGATAGCAACCGTCAGATTGAAGCGCAGATAATGAAGAAAGCTCCTGATCGCAAAACCGAATCCCGTCATTATTCAGTGATCATATCAAGTTTGCCACTTTGTAAGCTGTAAACGGTATCCATTCTCCGGGCCAGTTCCTGTGAATGGGTAACCACTACCAGTGCAACCTCATCACACCGGCTGAACTCAATCAGCATATCAAACAATTGGCTGGAATTTTCATGATCGAGGGAACCTGTTGGTTCATCTGCCAGCAATACGGCAGGATTGTTTATCAATGCCCGTACGACGGCAGTACGCTGGGATTCACCACCGGATAATTCACCGGGTTTCTTATTCCTGTGATCCCAGAGACCTGTTCTTTTGATCAGGTCCTCCGCCCTGCTCCCGGCTTCCTTTGCGTTCTTATTCGGCAGGGTGGGAAGCAATACATTCTCGAACAGTGTGAACTGTGGCAGTAAATAGTGCTGCTGGAATACAAATCCGACTGCCTGGTTCCTGAATTGCTCCAGTCCTCTTCCAGTCAATCCGGTGATATCCCTGTCCATGTACAGCACCTGGCCCTGGTCAGGTTTATCAAGCGATCCTGCCATATTGAGCAAAGTCGTTTTGCCTGATCCTGAGGGTCCGGTTACCGCGATTCTTTGTCCCACTTCAATATCGAGACTTACATCATCAAGCACTACCTGGCAGGTGTCAGACTCTTTCTGTCCGTAAGCTTTGGATATATGCTTAAGCTGGAGCAACATATCATGTTTTGATTATAGATTCGTAGGCATCAATCATTTTGCCGGATTGCCTGCTGATGTTAAAATGATCTTCCGTGCCGCTGCGGGCATCCAGGCTTTTTTGCCTGAGAAGTTCTTTGTCCCCCAGTATCTTCTCAAGTGACCGGGCAAGGTTCTCAGGAGTATTTCCCTCATAGGTGATCCCTCCCCCGGTGACCCCGATAATTTCCGGGAATGCTCCAAGGGCAGGTTGCACCACGGGAACTCCCGAGGCCATTGCTTCCACCAGGTATAATCCGAATGCCTCTCCCATCCTGACAGGTACGGAGACCACCGAGACTTTCCTGAAGAATTCCATCCTGCCGGCATCTACGAAATCTTCATGGAATTCGACATATTCCAGCAGGCCGGCCCTGGCGAGCTTCTTCCTGTTTGATTTGATGTACTTTACATCATCTCCCGTGGAACCACCGGTCAGTACCAGCCTGACATCCTTAAATTCACTGTTTTGTTTCAATTGCATGAAAGCATCCACAAGAATGTCCAGTCCGTTCTCATGGTTCATGCGAGATATGAAACCGATGTTCCGGCCTTTTGATTCAACAGGGGTGTCGGGGTAGTCTTCCGGAAAAACTCCCAGGTGTACGCTTTGTATCTTTTCGGCGGGTAAATTCAGTCTTTCCTTCATGACCCCTCCATAGAAATCACTCACAGCCACAAAGAGGTCCACGTGGGATGCATCTTCCCTCATCAATTCCCAGGCACGGTCCCTGAATGCCGGTTTCATTACATCTACCCAGACATCTTCGTCCTGCAGGGAGCAGACCACCGGCACATTCAGTTTTTCCCTGATGCGTCCTGCAAGTCCTAGCAGTAGTGCATTGGACAGGTGAATGACATCCGGTTTGCAATGATCAGCCATCCATGCAACCATCTTGTCCAGTTCCTCCCGTTGCTCTCCGTGTTCTCCCATCAGCATGGATACGGTCAGCTCTCCCAGTCCCCGGGCCCGGGTGGACCCGGACATGCGGGCAGCAAGTTTAAGCATGGGTTTGGAATTCAACAGTCGGTCAAACCAGTCCGGCGCTTTCCTCAGAAAGGGGTACAATTGTTTAAGGTAGATACTGATCGCTCCATAGAAAAGGGGGATATTATTCGTATCATTTTCATCGGAGAAAAGCGGGAGATACATGGGGATCTTTACAACCTGGTGCCCGAGGTCACGGACAGCTCCCACATATTTACTGTCACGCAGGCAGTTGCCGCAATAAAAACTATTTCCCGATCCCGGTATAATATAAAGTATGTTCATTTTCCGAAGCAGTAAATATAACCATCTGAAGCAGCTATATAAAATCTTTCGCCGCTTACCACCGCCGGGGTCCCGGTAATTGCACTTCCCAGCTCATAATCCCACAGGACATCCCCATTGCTGATATCAAGTATAAACAGATCACCCCGCATGTTTGCAACCAGCACCCTGTCCCCTGCAATGACCGGTGATGCATTGATCCTGGAGCCAGTGTTAAAACGCCAGATCAGCTCACCTGTTGACCGGTTAAAACAATAAGTATATTTATCTTCATTCCCTATCACCGCTACCTTCTGATTTACCGAGGGGGATGCAAGGAAGGGCAGGCGGGCCCGGTCATTCGTCCAGGTCCAGGCAATCTTTTCATTTTCCAGGTCTATACAGGAGAACTTCCCGTCATGGTCGCCTATGAATGCTGCATTATCTGAAACGGCCACCGAACTGGCTATATACGTGGCTATATCAATCTGTTTTTCGAGCTTACCGGTCAGGATATCCACGACATGAATAAAACCATCACAACCACCAAAAATGGCTTTGCCCTGGTAACAGGCGGCTGCACCGTTGATAAAATTATCAGTTTCATATTTCCAGATCATCTTTCCCGTTCCTGCATCCAGGCAGTGGAGATAATAATCATAGCTCCCGAAAACTATCATGGTTTGGTTCCCTGACACCCAAAAATTCGGTGAACCGGAGATCTGGTTGTCAGCCTGGTAGGACCATTTCTCATCCCCGGTTTGGAGATCCAGGCAATAAAGGGTCCCGTCAAGGTCGCCAATATAAACCTTCCCCCCATGAAGCAATGCAGGTGCTTCGACGCCGTTCCCGGTCTTGAACTCCCATTGCAGCTGCCCATTGTTATCCAGGCAGTAGACAGATCCATCCATGGATCCCGCCACTATCCTGCCGTCCCCCGATACGGGTGAGGACCTCAGGTCATCGGTCGCCTGGTAGGACCAGAGCAGCTTTGGCTGACCGGGGAGGCGGTTCGATGTGATCCCCCTCAGGGTTGGATCACCCCTGAATATATGCCAGCCATTGCCTGTCTGTCCAATGATGGACTGGACAAACAGTATGGAAAATATGATTGTTATTAATTTCTTCATTTTATTGCCAATGCTCCTGTGGGACAAGCCCTTGCTATATCTCTTGCTGTTTCGTTCAATGTCGCCTGTAAGGTCTCATCAAAAGGAATGCCAATCCTGACATCAAATCCACGACCGATAAATGTAAATCCATATTTTTCCTTCTGCAGAGCTGTCAGCCTGACACATATCCCGCACTTAATGCATTTTTGGGGTTCATAAATGACTGCCTCATGAACGAATACCTTGGTGACCGGTGCAAAATCATCTCCCTTATATCTTTTTTGGTTTGCCCCAAAACGATCAGCATGGATCCGCAGTTTACAGGTGTGCATATCCCTGCAGTCACAATGCAGGCAGCGACTTGCTTCTTCCTTCATTTCATCTGGACTATAGCCCGTTGCCAGTCCATCGGCCGGTTCCAGTCGCCTGCCCGGATGAGATTCCTTCAGGTATTCTCCAATTTCTTCCTCCCGCAATTTACCAAATCTTGAATTAAACATCCGGGGATAACCGGAAACAGTTTCTCCGGACAGGTACTGGTCCACGCTTGTTGCCACTTCTTTTCCGTGTCCCACGGACCTCACAGCGGACTTTACCGGCCTGATTGCATTACCAATGGCAAATACCCCGGACCTTGATGTCTGGTAGGTTGATTTATCAATGCTTATCCCTTTATCATTGGATTCAATTTGCCAGGAGCGGACATCATCTTCAATAGCGCCTGTTGCCAGTACAATTGCATCGTATGTTGCATGTAATTTTTCGAACACATCCTTATCAACGGCCACAGTAGTTTTAAGCATGATGCCTGTTCCCAGTATCCCTGAGACCTCCCGTTCGAGGACTTCCCCGTACTGATCACCCACTACTTCAGCCTCGTGCAGCAATCCTCCTGCCCTGTCACTTTTTTCAAACAGGGTGCACTGGTATCCCTTCTGCTGCAAATAAAAGGCAGCTGAAAGTCCAGCCGGACCCGCACCTATGACGGCCACTTTTTGCTCTCCTTTTTGCTCTCCTTTTTGCTCTCCTGTATTGATGGCCGTGGACTGAGCTGAGCCAAGGTCGCCCGCATACCTTTTCAGGAGGCAGATGGATATGGGCTCGTCAACGGTTTTCCGCCGGCAGGCACCTTCACAGGGCGCGTGGCAAATGCGGCCGAGAACAGACGGAATAGGAATATCCTGCATCACTACCTGCAGCGCCTCATCCACCTTCCCCTCGCCAAGCAGCCTGTTCATCAGGGGGATGTCCATATGGGCCGGACAGGCAATCTGGCATGGGGCCTGGCAATCACCGGTATGGTCGCTCAGCAATAATTCAAGTGCTGCTTTCCTGGCTGCTAATACATCCTCATCCCCGGTAACAATATCCATCCCTTCCTCCGCTTTCACCGTGCAGGAAGCCAGCATCTGTCCATCCGCTTTATTTTTCACCATGCAGACCATGCAGGAAGCAAAATGATCCAGGCCTTCGTAATAGCACATAACCGGTATCTCCACTCCTGTTTTCTCAGCTGCCTGCAGCAGTGTTGATCCTCCGGGGACCTTTATGATTTTGCCATCTATTCTTAAACTGATATTTGCCATTGATGCTGGTCTATGCTACTGAATATTTACGGCCCCGACAGGGCATACCTGCCGGCAACTGTCGCATTTGATACATTTATCCTGATGGATCTCATGTTTTTCATGGGGATTGAACCGGATGGCGTCTGCAGGACAACTCTGTGAGCAAAGGGTGCATCCGATACATTCATCATTGATGGAATATGTGATAAGGTCCTGGCACCTGCCTGCGGGGCATCTCCCTTCCAGGTGTGCCTCATATTCATCCCTGAAATAACGGAGGGTTGTCAGGACCGGGTTGGGTGCTGTTCTGCCCAGTCCACACAGGCTTCCCCTTTTAGTCAGCCCGGCCAGTTCCTCAAGCTTTTCCAGGTCCCCTGTCTCTCCCCTGCCCGCACACAATCTTTCAAGTATATCAAGCATGCGGCGGGTCCCTATCCTGCAGAAGGTGCATTTACCACAGGATTCTTTCTGGGTAAACGAAAGGAAATACTTGGCTATATCGACCATACAGTCCGTCTCATCCAGGACGACCATGCCGCCTGAACCTATCATGGCCCCAGCCTGTGACAATGATCCAAGGTCTACAGGTATATCGGCCATGGAAGCCGGGATACAGCCTCCCGATGGACCGCCGATCTGGACTGCCTTAAATGCCAGTCCCCCGGCCACACCGCCGCCTATCTCCTCTACAATTTTCCTGATGGTGATCCCCATGGGTACCTCGATCAAACCTCCCCTGGCTACCTTTCCGGCCAGGGCAAAAACTTTTGTGCCCCTGCAATCTGTAGAACCGATAGCATTGTATTTCTCCGCCCCGTTGCGAATGATATAGGCAATCTGGGCATATGTCTCCGCATTATTGACCAGAGTGGGGTGACCCCATAATCCCTGCACTGCCGGGTAAGGAGGCCTGAGCCTTGGATTTCCACGATTGCCTTCAATGGAGGAGATCAATGCCGTTTCCTCCCCGCAGACAAAAGCGCCTGCCCCTTCAAACAAATGAAGGTCAATGGAGAAGCCGGACTTCATGATGTCCCTGCCCAGATATCCCCGGTCCCTGCACACCTGGAGCGCCTGCCTGATGCGGCTGACGGCCAGTGGATATTCTGCCCGTATATAAAAATACCCCTCACTTGCGCCAACGGCAAAAGCTGCTATGAGCATTCCTTCAATGATCCTGTAGGGATATGATTCCAGCAGCATCCTGTCCATAAACGCCCCCGGATCACCTTCATCACCATTGCAAATAATGTATTTGGTTGAATTTTCCTGCCCGGCAACCCTCTCCCATTTTTCACCTGTCGGGAAACAGGCGCCTCCCCTTCCACGTATGCCACTTGCTTTTACCGTCCTTATCAGCTCATCGGGGGAAAAGCTCCGAAAGACATTCCCCAGGGCTTTAAAACCTCCCCTGTATATGTACTCATCGATATCCAGCGGATTGATGATGCCACGGAACTCGGTAGCTATGAGGACCTGGTTGCCCAGGAAGGAGGATACCTGCTTCTCCCTGACATCCAGGTGATATCGTTCAATGCCTTCCCACCCATCATCATTCTGTATGTTTTCTATGGTATCGGCGAGCTTGTTCTTCAGGCGTTTCAGGAGTCCCGGCGGACTAAAATGCTGGTCGATGATGCTTTTTACGCTATCGGGACTAACCTTCGCATAAAGGGTCGGTTCCTTTTGTTCAGGCACGATCTCCACGAGGGGTACCTGGTGGCACATGCCGACACAACCGACATGTTTCAGGTTGACATTCAATCCCCTCTTTTGTACTGTTTCCTCAACAGCCTGCCTGATCTCGTCACTCCCGCTGGCCACACAACAGGACCCCAGCCCAATGCGGATCTCCCCGTCTATTTTCTTTCCATCAACAGATCTAACCTGAGATTTCCCTTTCGTAAGCCTGTTCCTTTCAAAATCACTTATGATATCACCCACCTTATCAGACGCTACATGCCCATAGGTAATATTGTCTATCTGTACAACCGGAGCCAGTGTACAACAGCCGAGGCAATTCACCTTTTCAAGGGTAAACTTGCCAGCAGAATCAGTGTTCACACCCTTATCCAGTTTCATCTCCCTTCTCAGGGCATCGTAGACCAGGGCCGAGCCTTTCACATGGCAGGCTGTCCCCACACAAACCTTGACCATATGTTCCCCCACCGGTTCCAGCCTGAACTGGGAATAAAAACTGGCTACACCCAGTATCTGTTCAAGGGTGATATCCGAAAGGTCGCTGACCGTCCTCAATGCATCTTCGGGCAGGAAGTTGTATTTCTCCTGTATGGCCTGAAGTATGGGAATGACGGATCTCTTTTCTGTCCCAATACCCGAAATAATAGAAGCTATATCGTCTACCTGTATTTTCTGTTCTGTCTTACTCATTACCAATGCAATACAAATATTTCTCTCCCCGCAGGTAAATCGTCCCGTCTGAGAAAGCCGGGCTGGCGTAAGCCCTTTCGCCCAGCGTGGGGGTCCCCAGCTTTTTCATCTCTTTACTCAGGCTGAAAATATGCATGATACCACCCGTATCCATGGCATACAATTTCCCGTCTGCGACCAGGGGAGATGCAGAAAAGCCCTGCTGGGCCTCTTCCTCCCAGTATTTTTCACCGCTGGCTGCATCATAGCAAACAAGCACTCCATAGCTGGTGGCAATGAAGATGAGTCCACCCGATACCACGGGACTGGCAATCTCGGGCAGGTATTCATCATTTTCCCAGACTACCGGATCAGCGGCACCGGGCCTGATTGCTACCAGGCGTGCGTATTCGTTGGCTGCATAAACAAGGCCTTCGCCGAAAGCCGGGGAAGGTCCCACTTCCCCCATCATGCAATCCACGGACCATAATTCCTTACCCGTCTCAGGATCATAGCCCGCCACCAATGGGTCAGCAGAAAGGATAACCTGGTGATTACCCCCGATCTCTGCAAGTATGGGAGATGCCCAGGAGATACCGGTCTGCCTGGTGGTTTCCCACCGGGTATTGCCTGTGGCCGTATCGAGGGACAAAAGTTTCCCGCCCTTGTTGGAATCATACTGAACCAGCAGGTGATTATTCCAGATGATGAGCGAGGATGAATGGCCATAGTGATTGTCCGGAACCCCCAGGTTCCTTGCCCACACCCTTTTGCCGGTCATGGTAAATGCAATGATATCTCCCGTGGCAAATATCGCATAAACACGGGTGCCGTCAGTTGCCACAGTAGGTGCCGACAATCCCGTATCTTCTGTTACCCTTGGAGGTGTGGCAGGTGAGCCAGGAATATCCCTGACTTCCTGCTGCCAGAGCAGCTTTCCGGTCCCGCTATCAAAACAGTAAACCACGCGTGCACTGTTATCCCCGCCCGTAAGAAATAATTTATCCTCCCAGAGTACCGGGGAATTATATCCCTGCATTGGTATTTCTGCCTTCCACCGTATATTTTTTCCCGAACTGCCATCCCAGTCCACCGGTATATTTTTATGTTGCGAAACACCATTACCAAAGGGACCCCGGAATCCATTATGATGGGTGCCTGCAAGCCCGGATAGTCCGGCAGGGGCAGTCAGTCCAACGGATTCCCCTTCAACTGTTTGTGCAGCAAGTTCATCGTCCCCTGCAGGTTCACCGTCCAGTTGACTTTCTGAGGGAGTATAGGCTTCACCCTGAACGGTATCGGGATTTTCAGTGATGGCAATTACCTCAATGGATTCATCTGCAGCCGGTCCGGCACCTTCTCCTTCCCCGGAAGCCTGGTAAGGTTTCAAATGGTCATTCACCGCAAATGAGGCCAGGAAGGCCAGAAGCAGAATGGTTCCACCGGCTATCATGATCCATCGCTGGGAAAAGGTCCTGGCGGTTACCTCACTGACCTGTGCAGCATCGGGTTCCTCTATCCGGGATCTTGCAGTAAAGTAATAACGCATGGCAAAAATCCATATGACGGAGCCCAGGAGCAAAAGGTAGCGACCTGACTTCACCTGCCACTGGCTGGTAAAAAATGCTTTCCTAGCCAGTAGATCCAGGCTTCGGATCTCACTTTTAAGTTCTTCATTATTGGGTTCATCTTTCAGGCGCTCTACAAGCAGTTCCATAGATTCCAGTTCGAGGGGGTCATTTGCCTTCAACTGGTAATAATTCAGCATCAGCAGGATGGCCACAATAAATGAGAATACAAAGGCCACAATCGCCGTATTGGCTGAAATTTTCAATATTTGATCCTCATTCATTCCTTTTCTGTCTTTTTTTAGTTTTTAACCGGACAATAATCCATGCATCTACCACAGCTGAAGCAATCCCCCCTGTTGGGCTGATAATCCTTCCGTTTTCGAAATACGACCTGGTTCAACAGGGTAATACCGATTATAAGCCCTATAAATCCTCCCATAAACCATCCTCCTGTCCGGAATTTCTGCTGAACAACCCGGGCGTCCTCCACCAGTGTATCAAGGGTTTTCCCTGAGCTTAAAAATGCCTGGATATCAAGATTATCAGGATCATTTACCAGTTCAGGATGATGGATGAGTAATTCCGATAAATAAACATCCTGATGGGCCCTGGAGAGGTAAGTATATGATTTGGAGGCAATAAAACCTCCAACCAGGACCCATACGGGAATCAGCAGTGAATATAAAATAAACCTCCTGTAGTAGGTCCTGCCCGGAGGGGGTGCGCTCTCTTCCGTGGGGTGATCGATGGCATCGAATGGACATGAACTGGTGCATAGTTTACACTTTATACAGTCCGATGGGGTGATGCTAAGATGCCATTTGGAGAACCTGGACATCCAGTTCAGCAAGACACCATAGGGACAGAAAAACCTGCAATAGGGCCTGGACACGAACATCCCCAGCAGCAGGAAAGCAACGCCCAGCACCACCATATGATAAGGTGCATCCAACCTGAATATCCCCACAAACGGATCATAGCGGCATATGATAAATTCCGTTCCTGTGGCCGCAAACAGAATGGCCAGTCCCAGGTAAACCACCGGAATGATCCCGGCCGACTTCCTTAACCAGGGCGGCAGGGAAATGGGATGGATAATGAGCAGGTCCTGGATGGCTCCCAGGGGACATGCTCCCGCGCAGAATGTCCTGCCGAAAAACAGGGCATAGAGAAGGGGCAAGAGGAAAAAGGCCAGCGCAGTTATGGATATGTTATAAGCGGCGTCACTGAGGGACAGAGCCACATTCTGGATGGCCCCTATAGAACAGATACATCCTCTCCTGTAAAATCCAAAATAAATCAGTGTAAAGACGGAAAGCCATAGAATACCTCTGCGGGAGCGGGATCTCAGGGCGAACCATGTGGCAAGGGACAGCACAGCCAAGAGCACCAGGACATCCATATATTCTACTGCGAGTCCCCTGGGCTCAGGGGTCGTGGGACTGGGCTGGACATAACCGGTTTCAAATTCCGGCTTGGGAAAACGCTGCTGTGCCGCCGCCACCTGTACCAGAATGATCAGTATACCAAATAGTACTATTTTAACCCGCTTACTCATTAAATTTTACCTGCTTCGCTTCAGGTATCTGTTGTTTTGGTGAAACTGCCTTTGATCATGTAGGGTGTATCTGATGGAACCCTTTTTATAGCCTTGGAAGGGCAAACCCTGGCGATGGAACATTCATTGCAGTTGCGGCAGAGGTCATGCCGTATCTGCAGGTGTAATGACCCATTGCCGAAAGAAGTACATCCCTTGACACATTTGGCACAGCCAATGCAGAGATCCTCATCGATCTCATATTCAAAATAGGGTTCTTCAATAAACTTTCGTATCAGGGCAGCAGTGGGACATAATTGATTCTCTGCACCTGTATCCAATTTAACCGCCCCGGGAATAAAGTAACCTCCGCAAAGATCACAATAGCCGCAGATATCATATGCATGTACACATTTCACGGCAGAAGGATTGCGGACACATTCCGTGGCACAACGGCCGCATTGATTGCATTCGAAGGGATCGATCTGCCACACCCAGTCTTTGCCGGTTGAATTTTTCAAAGCCAATCCGCCAATCCCCCCTACCGACACTACCAGGGAGGCACGGATGCTGCTTTGAATAAAATCCCTCCTGTTAAATCTTTTATTTTTCTTCATCTGATTTCACTTTATTCTCTTCCGGCGGGTTGCATACCCTGTTCAACCCGCAACCGGCACAATCTGAATTAGCAGCGCAATAATT
>SDBS01003907.1_pt1 | contig 14638 bp, 12 predicted proteins | sample 2277091 | NCBI WGS metagenome assembly SDBS01 (sample SAMN10404972, study PRJNA504765) | marine sediment metagenome | isolation source: marine sediment core GS10_PC15, 163 cmbsf | place: Arctic Ocean: Southern Knipovich Ridge | collected 2010
GTTGTCTGTATGAACCCATAAGCGCTCCTTTGGGTTAGGCTCTAATGGATGTCGCTGTCGATTCTACAACAGCTCACCCACCAGGCCTAGAGCCCGTAGTTGCACTTACGAGTTGAATTCAGGGGTTCTATGAACTCGGAAAGATTGTCTATAGCATCTCTGGTTTCCTTAAGAGCTCTCTCGAGTTTCGCTCTGTATTCTTCTGCTTGGTGCTGAGTAATTGGATTGTGCTCAACTACTCTTCTGTTAATGAGTTCAGCATGATGCTGATACAACTCATCCAACGTACTTGCCAAGATCTCCCAGGCATTTTGGGGCGTAAATGGCAATACCGACAAGTCAGTAACCTCGTTGAGTTTCTTCCTGAACTCATCCTCCTTGTATTTAGCAGCACGAGATTCGAAGAAGGAGTCAAGAAGCACGGACTCAAACGCAGTGTGAAAAGAAGCTGCATGTTTGCAGGTTGCCTCGATCTGAACGTTAAACTTTACCAGAAGTTGCCTTGCTACCGATTGCTTTCCCTCTTTCTTCTTCACACCTTCTGCTATTTTGAATCCGATATAGCCAGATGCAACAACAATCGTAATTCCCTCGATAATACCTGGAAAGTTGATTGTAATCATAAAGGCCTGCCTCCGGCTAGAAGCTAATCATCCATGAACATGACAGGTAGTACTTCTTTAAGCACGAACAGCATACAAACCAGAGCGGTATCCTCAATTCAAAGTCATGCAACTCACTCAGAAACCTGGCTCTATTCGTCCTGTCGATCCATCAGTCGATTCACCATCTCCTCGAGCAAGTCCCAGAGAGGTCCTTCGGGGAGTAACTCCAGCTTAGAGATCGCATCCTTTGGCCTATCTGACATGATCGCAGCATCCAATGTCCTAGGTAGCCACAGTATATCGTTGGAGCTGTGCCAATGCGTCATCAGAGTCTCATATCTATCTAGACTTAGCACAATCCAACTGAAGTCGCTATCGACATCCAATTCCCTCAGAGAATCGTCAATCTCCTTTCTAGTCTGCCAGTGCGAAGCTTGGTAGTCGGAATCAGAATGCGTAACGATGACTCCAATTGCTTTGTTATCTTTCGATCTGCTGAGAGATGGCACTCTCTCTAGTTTGACATTGGCCCAGCAATCTGCACACTGCCTAATACCCTTCATTAGTGTTGTACGAGTCTGATTCCATGATTCACTTGTGGACATGTACCTACACTCGTTACTTATGAAACAGCGCTTTGCATCCATGAGAATCGTCGTGTCCCGGAATTCCATCGCCCAGTCGATTACTTTCCCCTCGTAGCCAACCATCAGCTCTGCTTCGCCAATCCAGCCTGAATCCCCTGGGGTGCACTCTTTTGCTAATATGCCTACGTATTCCTCGAAGATCCTTGACAAGTGTCGGACTTTGAGCTGCTCGTTGCACTCACAGTACAATAGGTCCATGAGTGGTTCATAGAGCCATTCCATGATAAGGTGGGGTACTGGAGCTACGCAGAACTCCCTGTTGTCTCTAAACGGAAAGATGAGAGGATACCTGAGCAAGGGATTCGAGCAGCATATATAAGGGTATTCAGACTCATTGTTTGCACGGAAGAGTGCATGGTCCATGGCTTCATCAGGAGCTGCAGACAGCGCTCTGATGCAAGATGCAATTGCGGGTTGCAGTAGCCCTCCCGAGTCCTTGTGCAGAAGGAAGCGATCTAGGTCCGTATTGGTGTATTCAACAGCTCTGTTCATGCTAACTCTCGGATTGTCACTGCTGCTTATTCCCTTGAGATGAATGATCGCAACGAGAAAGGTGTCTATATTGCACCCTAGGACTACTCTCAGGGCATCTTGATAGGCTTCTAACGGAAACTTGGTATCCTCTTTCTTCAATCTGGCTGGGATCTCATCGTACATCAGAAGCGCTTGACCAATTCGCCATGGAGAAGACTTCTCTACGATATACTGGGGAAGAAACAGCCAAGAACCGATATCGACAATGCCCTCTTTTCCTTTCTCTTCGAGTCGCTCCTCGATTCCCTTGTATGGAACCCTAAGCTGGACGTCCGTTGCTAATCCCAAAAGACGCTCTAGGTCGCTATCTGATGGCTTGGGGCATCTCAGGCTGATCTGACTTGCTGATGATCTTCTTAAGCACCAGAGAATTGCGTGTCTTGAGGTCTCGGCTGCCACCCAGTAGAACTTCGAGTGCCCAGGTCCGACTGTTTCTAGGAGTGGTAGGGAGAGTCGTAGCTCTCTTTCTCTCCACGCTCTACAAGCTCTGTTCACGCAGAGCAGAGTCTCATCAAGCGTGAACTGCTCGAACGCCCTTCGGGTCAGGTTAACTAGCTCTTCACTCACGAATCCGTCACCTACTCACAGGCTGTCAGAGCTTCCCAGTTGTCAGAGGAAAATCGAGCGAATGCCGCCAAACCTAACATGGCCAGCAGAGCTTCATCCCGAGTCAAGCCGGTTTGCTTGCCGTGCGAAGCGACATCACGCCAGTACTTGACCGGATCGACGTACTTCTGAAGTGACTCGGTAATCGCAGAAGGTTTGCCCGAGCTAAGCTTCCTGACAAGCCTGTGGATACCTCCTCGCTTTCGTATCTCTTCCATTGCTACGTTCTCACTGAATGCTTCCACAGCGAGGGAGTAGACGATAGCCTCACTCGCAGCCCCACACATGGCACAGCAAGCGTAATATGCATGTGCGAACAGACACCTTACGGCATCCTTCGCGCGGATGATGTAGGCCTGTCCCAGCAGTTCGGAATGAGCCTCAAACATACCGGTCAGCTTCTGAGGCTCACCTGGAATGTAAGCGTCAAATGCGCCCTCCTCTATCCACTTTCTTCCCCACTTCGTGATCCCGAAGCCCTGTCCTGTGTACTGCTCGCGGGACTTCAAGATACCTATTCCTGTCTTGGATGCGCCTGGTCTCAGTATCCCTCGCAGGCACAGAGCCCATGCTGCGTCCATTAAGTATTGTGTGGGGCTCTCGAGATAGCGCTCAAAATCCATATCCTCTTTGTACAATCGAGTGATGTTTGGGAGGTAGAGGTCAAATGGGTCCTGTCCGTATTCGCTGGGTTCACGCTCCTTTATGACTCGAACCAAGTACTCCTCGAACTCAAACGGATCCTCCATACTTATACCACCTCTGGTTGAGTTGCATTCTTCCAGGAGTGTACAAGGCTATACCTGATGCATCAACTTCAATTGTCTCTTGATTTCACAGGCTTCCTTATGCATCGCTCCTGACAATGAATCCGACGATAGACTCCTCATAGCATCAAGTATAAATATCTGATTTCTTCGAGGGCACGAAGGAAGTCTCCAGAGTACCATCCAGATACCCTACTGATAAAGAGACTCGCTAGAGACTGACCTGCCCACCGAAGTCTAGTTTAACTGCTACTGAGGTGTGGCTAGAAGAGGAAACTCAAGAGGATCTTGAGAAGTCTATCTGAATTAGCGAAGGAGAGGGAGAGCAATTCGAGTTATTCCCATACGAGAGCACGTCTCAGAGATATTACATCGTAAATAGGACCAAATAAGCTTATCCATCTGATAGCCAACGAAGAACTCAGCGATGTCATTGTCTTCAAGTGCTTCAGTAACTACAGATATATCTCTAGCGATGTAGCAAATCTCGTAATGATACTCGAACTCAGCCAAAGGTCTGCTCTCAACTTTCACCTCTATTCTGTATCCAGCGGGTACAACTAGATTTTCACCAGAAATGACATACGAAGGTTTGAAGGAAGCACGAGCAGTCTCAATACCGTATTCATTCGCAGTCTTCAAGTCCGCACAGTCGCCAACACGTCTGTATTGTCCGAGTACATTCGCAATGCTAACAAGCTCAACTTCAGCAATGAACTTCTTGTATGCTTCTCTATTCAGCGATTTCATTTAATTCACATCTCCGCGAGGACCTGAAGATCCTCATAACCATGGTTCTCTTCAGAAGAATCACTCTCTTTGAGATGAGTTCGAATCCAGTCAGAGGATTCAAAGACGTCCTTATCTATCTGGCAAACAACAGCTTCTTTCCCGGATTCTACCTTTACATTAGAGATTATGCTCCAAGTTTCGCGAGCGCATCCGTCGATATAGTCTGTGATTGCATTTCGTAGATACTCTCCAATAGGTGCTTCCTGTGTTTCTGCTGATTGCCTTATGTATGTCTGTAGGCGATATGGTACGACGTACATGTAATCGCCATTCAGTGTAGCTCTTAAGTTCAACTCAAGAGCTTTAGCTATCCGCTCGAGAAAGGCAATGCTTGGTTGACGTCCAAGATTCTCAAAGCGAGAGATTACTGACTGTGTTGAATTGATGATATCGGCTAAATCCTGTTGAGATAGTCCTAATTCGATTCTTCTACGGATAGCCTCGAAAACTAAATCCGCTGTAAGGCTTCTCTTGAAATCTTCTGATTCCAGAGATTCCTCCCAGCTTGTATCGTATTTGAGATCACCCATCTATACTGGTCCCCTTCTAAGACGCTGACAAGCAGTGGTATAATTGGCTTCTGTCTCGCTCTTGAATTCACCATCGAGTATTACGAGGGTATCTTGATATATGTTTGACATGGCAAAATAGATTCGTAGTACTCCAGTTCTTCTTGTTTTCGGGCATCTGACTTCCCAAAGAGAACTATGCCTATTGCCACAAACAGAACCTAGATTTCTAATTATCTGTAAACTGGAACGATCCCGGAATGCTTGTTTACCAATGTCATCATCCTGTATCAGCCTCATATTGTTATCGAAATCTTGAAACTCTCCTGGATGTCTCTTGGCTAATCGTCGCATCTTATTACCAACCACAGTTCCTGGCCAATCCAAGGGATCGTAAGGATCATCTGGCAAAAGAATAACGCTATGTCCAGGCAATTGGTTCCCCATCATATAGCCGATTGGCTATGCTGTCAAGGATTTCTTTAATGAGAGTCTCTAACAGCACTTAGTACTATACAGTACCTTAATTTCCATGCCGACTATCCGCAAGTCTCTGGGATGGGATAAAAGTCAGCATGGACATTCAAACAAACCCAAAGCCTCCAGAATTCCTATATGTAGGACAATGAAGGTATGGTATAGACGGTGTACAAGACGGAGCGGTTGTGTACACAACACTGACCTAATCAAGACCCGATATGAACCGATTGCTGATTTCCTGAAGCTTCTGGAGAGTACTACCCGCTGGCAGACCATCCAAGCTTGGGGGAAGGATCTGAATCTGTTCATCGGGTTTGGCTAGAACTTCGTCTACAGCCTTTGCGGATAGTCGTATTCTTGCCCATTCACGACCTAGATTCGCTTGAACGCTCCGTCGAAGGCTATCAGAATCTGACAAGTCCTCATAGAGATAAGAGAGAGACCTTCGATAATCGCGATGAAGTACATAAGCATGAACGAATAGATTTGTGAATCCTTGTGCTCGACGCAGTTCAAGATGATCTTTCCTCATTTCATTTCGAGCATCTATCTCAAGTATTGAGCCACATGAATGAGATATCCTATTACGCATCGATTCTCTCAGAATGGTGCCGATATTTGTGTATGATCGTTCTGACTCTTTGAGGAGTAGCAGATCTGCATCTATCGAAACACTACGTAAGTTCGATTCGTACATCCTGCCGTACCTGTGATCTACTCTATTCATGTATTGGTGAAAATACTCATCGACTGGGTTAGGATCAGTCCTCTTTGCTTTTCGAAATCTTATCGAAGCTACAAACTCGATGGCTGACATAACCAGAAGAAGAACAGGATAACCGAGGTTCTCTCCAAGCAACTCGAGGTGGTCTGCATTGCTATGGTGATGGCGTAAGAAAACACCCTCAAGTATCTGTCTCAGCTCTTCAATGTTTAAATTGTGTTTGCAGTCTTCAAGATCAGTCATCGAATCCTCATTACCTACTCCGCACCAAGACTTCTTTTCTGTTCTGGACGCTGCGTGTAGGTCAACATAAACACTGTGTCCGCAAGCCACTTTCTGAAGCTATCATTATCACTGAACTGCTTGAAGAGCTCTGTATCGTCCGCGAGGAGTTCGAGAACAGCCCTCTCAAGAGCCCTGTCATGCTCGATCCTGGCATTCTGTTCGTCGGAGTGTTCTATGGCATTTCTGTATGCTGGATCCGCAGCAACCTTCGTGGGGATCTCCTCTGACACTATCTGAGCAATTCTGTCCTTGTCTTTCCAGTCAATGTCACCAAACTGCTCATTGAATGTTCTGACAATGTTGCTGAGTAGATCCAGCTCAGGCTGAGGTTTGCCGCCACCTCCAGCGGCAGGAACTGGGTCAATCACTCCATCCTTGTCTTCCGGAGCAAGAGAGATCGAAGCCTGTACCTCTATCCTATAGCTATCCATGTCGATGGATTCCAAGATGCCCTTGGAGAGATCCTCATCTATCGGGGCAGGGAGCTTCGGAACCAGAAAGTTAAGGAAGATAGACAGTTTCTCCCAGGCAAGGTTCGTATAGGGTAGAATCGAAGCCAGGAAGCCGTATGTGCGAACGAAAGCCTTCGCCTTACCTTTGAAGTCAACCTGACCATCCTCGTCCAGGTCTGCCCAATAGCGAGCTACACATCCGTCAAGGATGGGATCCAGCTTATCCCTTTCTTCTCCGGTCAGATAGAACTCCACAAGGGTGTCTATCTCTGGCTGAGAGTACACCTGGTAGCTATCGAGAGATGTCTTCAGATCATGGAGCTTATCCGGATCCGTCTCATCGCTGAGAATGGTTGTACGGTAATAGTCAGAGAATGACTTGAGGATCATATCGGAGTCATTCACGAAATCTAGAACGAAGGTGTCATGCTTTGAAGGATGTGCCCTGTTAAGGCGTGAGAGTGTCTGCACAGCTTTGATCCCTGATAGAACCTTGTCTACGTACATGGTGTGAAGTAGAGGCTCATCGTAGCCAGTCTGGAACTTCTCCGCAACAATCAGGAACCTGTATGGGTCCTCCTTGAAGTACTCCTTGATCTGGCTACTTGGGAAGCCGTTTAATGAAGCTTCGCTGACCGTTTGACCTTTGTAGTCACGTTCCCCAGAAAAGGCCACAATAGCCTTGTATGGGCTCTTTCTCTCCCTGAGGTAATCACAGAAAGCGTAGTAGTAGTCGATAGCTCTGTTGACTCCAGCCGTTACTACCATTGCTCTGGCCTGTCCTCTGATCTTTCGTCGGGCAGCGACCTGATCGTGGTAGTGATCCACAATGATCTCGGTTTTCTGACGTATGGCCCGCTTGTGCGACTCTACATATTGGCGGAGCTTCTTCCTGGCTTTGAAAACATCGTATTCTGGATCATCAGGGATGGTCTTCAGGAGCCGGTAGTAGCTGTTCACCGGTGTATAGTTCTCCAGAACATCGAGGATGAAGCCTTCCTGGATAGCCTGCTTCATAGTGTATGAATGGAAGGGCTTATGCTTGATTTCCTCACCCTCAGGATATGCATCCCCAAAGATCTCGAGGGTCTTGTTCTTGGGAGTAGCAGTAAAGGCAAAGTAACTCGCATTGGTGAGCATCTTGCGGGATTCCATGAGCCTGTTGATCTGGTCTTCGAAGGTCTCTTCCGCTTCCTCGGGAGCATTCGCGGAAAGGACTTGGTGCATCTTAGCTGTTGTCTTACCACCCTGGCTGGAATGCGCCTCGTCAATGATGATTGCGAAACTTCTGCCTCGATGCTCATCACCGATCTCATCAAGTATGAAGGGGAACTTCTGGACGGTGGAAATGATGATCTTCTTACCCTCAGAGATGAATCGACGAAGATCACCTGAGTGTTCTGCATGCCCTGTTGTTGCAGCAACCTGAGCAAACTGCTTGATCGTATCCTTGATCTGCTTGTACTTCTTGCCTTTCCTGTCTGTCTTCTCTTCAACCTGCTGAGCGTAGTTCTCGATGATATCGGTAAGGCTGTCCTTCTGGAGGATCTTTTTCCAGAGGTAGTCTGTCTTCAGACCTTGTGGATTAGGTGGATTACCAGCACCATCATTCCAACCCTTATTGAACGGAAGGAACCAGGACTCCTTACCCTTTAGGTGGGTGCACATCTCCACTTCTTGGTCATCCACAGCGAAGTGAACAATGCACCGCCCGAAACGGAAGAGAAGCTCTCGAGGACTCCGGTCTCTCTTGTACTGCTGAACTGCATCATCGACAGTCTGCTTGGTTAGTCTATTCTTCAGCTCGAAAGTGGCTATCGGAAGTCCATTGATGAAGAGTCCGAGATCCAGAGCAAGGCGTGTTTCATCGCGGCTATAGCGAAGCTGACGGGTTACGCTGAAGCGATTCTGGGCGTACTTCTCAACGGCAATAGGATTACCGGGGGATGGAGTCCCGTAGAACATGACAAGATCGTAGGGTCCGTGCTTGGCTCCGTTCCTGAGGATGTCGATGATACCGCGTTTTGCTATCTCGCCCTGAAGCCTCGCTAGGAACTTGCGTCTGGTTGGGGAGTCGTTTGCCAGGTCGAGTGACTCGAAGATCTCAGGCTGTGTAGAGGATAAGAATGCGCTGAGTTGGACAAGATCGAAGCCGTACTCGCGGTTGTAGTCGTTCGCATCTCCAACGATCCAACCCGCCATATCCAAGTCGAAGACGATCTGGTCCTCAAAGCCCTTCTCTGAGATATCAGTCGTCATATCTCTAGTTCCTCGATTTCTTCTACATTCTCATGCTCTTCGATCTGCTCATCATACTCCTCCAGAAGCTCTTCCTCACCCTCTTCTTCGGGGAGTTGTGCAGCGATATCTCGTACATCGACCTTGCCTGTGACAACGCCGGAGACTAGGCGTATTCTCAACTTCTTGATCAAGTCCACAATGTTGGTGATTCCCAATACAAGATCCTCCACATGCTTCTGTGATTCACCTATATAGCACAGAATTCGGTGCTGTTCATCCAATGCTGGGACAACTAGTGTAATGTTCGAGATCGTTGTTGTGTTCAAGCCTGCAAGTATAGCGCCCCTGCGAGTGGCTAGGATCTGGTTCTGGACATAGTCAGCACTATGTAGGAGAAGAACGAAGAAATCTCGCAGTATCTGATCTTCATCAGTTCTTACTCGGATTGTGTCGGAGTCGATAATACCCGTCTGGATTCCTACCGGAACTAGTCTGCACTGACCAATGCTACCCTTACGTGTTAGTACCACATCCCCAGGCTCAAGAGAGTACTTCTGAAGCGAATAGAACCGCTCTGGTTCTATCCATCTTGTCCCTCGCTCAAAGTCACTGCTGATTGTGTTCTCCTGGCCGAATACCTTGAAGCCTGTGTCGTGCTCAGGAAGATCCTTCAAGGATGCTCCGAATGGACCCATTTGGATGCCAGAAGTCTTTATGTCAACTAGGAACTTAGTACGAAGAGCTATCCAATGCTCCGGAATCTCCCCCAGCCATTCGATGCCGGAGGGTTTCATCTTCACGTTGGGATCCAGACCCTTCGTCACAGCTTGGTTGATGATGGCCTGCTTGTATTCTTCGAGGAGGGTGATGAGTTTCTTCTTGGCACGGATGTAACGGCGAATGCGATGATCGATGTAGTCCAGAAAGCGTACGATGGCAGCTTGCTCGGGATATGGGGGGACTGGTATACCCAGCGTACTGAACTTCTCCCGAGTGAAATGGGCGATTGTGGCTTTATTGTTGATAGCATCGAACCACCCAGTTGCTGAAATAGTACTCATTACATATTGGAGGAAGTCGTTACAACTGTGCTGATATGCTCTTACTCTATGAAGTGCGTTTTGGATGATATGAACGTCTAGAAGCTGTCTTACAATACCAGCTCGACCACCTTCTCCGCCCTCACACACTAGCAGGTCTCCAACTGCGACTCCGTATCGCGAAATCTCCTTTGGACTTGCCCACATTCGAGGTGTGTCTGACATATGCACAGAGAACCATTGCACATTCTGTGCCTTAAGGTAATGAACCTCCACGTCTTCAGGCCCTATCGGTCTATTCTGTAGCATCTTGCCGAGTCGGATGTTGTAATGACGTTTCACTGAAGTAGCTTCCCAATGCTCAGGGACCGTACCCAGCCAACTCACGCCAGATTCAACCATAGTTGGATATGGTTTAAGGTCTGTGATCATCCCGTGATCTCCCGAAGCAGATTCTCAGGATTCCAGATCCGCTCAGCGAGAGCTTGGTAGAGTTCCTGCCGGGCGTCCAGGTCAGCCTTCTTGAACTCAGTATGTGCCCGGAAAGCAAGACCGGTCTCATCTTTGAAGCGTCGGAAGCCAGGATCATGCTCATAGGCTTTCTCGTGCAGTGATTGGGCCAGCAGGTTCTGCCCATAGTAGTACTTGTACTTCTTCTTGTAGCGCATGTCGCCATAACTGCCATTGAAGCTCTTTGGGAGAAGCAACAAGCCACCAATACGATTACGGTATTCAGCAAACTCGGTAGGATGACTGAACTCATCCCTATGGCGTTCCGGATGGTCAGCCCATATGTGCTCTACCTCGTAGTCGTTCCTGCCTCGCAGAATGTACTCTGAATAGTGTGAAGTACGACCAGAGCGTGTTTCAACGAAATCTGTGATGCGAGCTAACAAGCGATGCACTTGAGGACCGTTCATTCCGTGGAGCTGGAAACGCTCGTTGGTTGCGAAAGTTTCTTCCTCTGCATGCAAGCGATCAACGAGTATCTCAGCAAGCTCTGTGGCTGGCTTCCCACGAATCTTGAGGATGATGAGCTGGAACATGTTGTACTGCATGGCTGAGTAACTGGTAGACTTCCAGTTCCATACTCGTCGAGCGATGAGGATGTCGATATAGCCTGAGACAATACGCTGTGTCTGAAGCACATCTTCCTCGCTGTCTGTCCGCAGCAATGGAGCCAAGAGAACTGGGTACTGTAGAGTAAAGTTGCTCTGGGCGTTGTAGTGGATCGCTTCTAAACCAGGAGTGCATGTCTCTGCGGCCTGACGCACTCGCAGGAACCAGCCGGTGTAAAAGGAGAAGTCCTCTTCGATGAATCTGCCGAAGGCTGGGCTATTGCTAAGTGCTAACAATTCTTCATGGTCGTGCACCCAGCGATGGAACTCCGTACCTATCAGGTCGAAATCGCGTGGCTTCGCGCCCCGTTTGCGTTCGCGGATGGTCTGAGCGTACTGGCTTCGTAGCCAGCTCTTGATGGCATCGGCGTCCTCTTCCTTGCCAATCTTCTTGAGTGCGCCAACCTGATCACGCCAAGTAAGGCTGGCTGCATTCCGACGATCAGTATCGGTGATGTTGGCAAGTAAGTAACCTTTAAGCATTTCGGTAGGTGTCAGTGACAGCCCACGGTCGTTCATAGTCTCGAAGATTGTATAGGCATCAGCATCAGAGTAGGCCGTGATCTCCACCAGATGGACATTCTCAACGAGCCAATCGGCGAAGAATGGAAGTGTTTCGTCTCCAAGGTCGTCGGGGAAGTACTCCTCGATATCCTGATACCGACTCAGAACATTGGCTATCGATTCGGGCTGATCGTTCTCATCAAAGGACTGGCCTGTGAAGAGGGCTTCCATGCAAGCAGTCCGCTCGCGTACATCGAGGTTGAAGGATCTCTTGCCGAACTTCTGAGAGAAGATAAGATCGGCCATCTGCCCCCGTTGCTCGTCATCTTCCAACTGTCGATAGATATGGATAAGCAGTAGTGTTATCGACGTAAGCCTTTGTTGTCCATCAATGATGAATTTGTGACCATCCTTATCACTGATGATTATCGAACCGAGGAAGTAATGCCCATAGTCCTCGACTGCACTGCGTTCATTGCCAGTTTCGTGGCTCTCGAGGAACTTCTCGCAGAGGTCGTCGATGAGCTCGGTAACCTGTTTCTTTTCCCAGCGATACTCACGTTGGTAATAATCGATAGCGAATTTCGAGCCCCCGAGCAGGGAGCGGATGTTCTTGGCAAGGCCTCGGATCTCTCTCATTTTATGCTCTTTCCAATAACCTCTTCAAGCAGTTCTTCCTTATCATCATCTTCTGATAGCTGTGCTGCGATATGTCGTACATCGGCCTTACCAGTGACAGCATCTGAGATAAGGCGGGTGCGGTATTCCTGTACAAGCTCTACATGTTCTCGAACTGAGGATGCTGCGGTTGACACAGCCAGCAGCCTTCTCTCAATATGCTCTACAATCTCAAGCTGTTCGTCCTTCTTTGGCAGAAGAACAGGAAAGCTGGCAACGTCGAGGAGGGACAGCCCTTGTTTCGTTCCTCCGTACATACGCGACTTTCCGAATGTTTGACCGATGTTCGAGAGCACAGAATAGCCCAGCCATCGTGGATTGACTTCTGTTGTGCACAGCTTACAGCAGGCAACGTGCTGACTAACGTAAGCTTCGCCTATGTTTTCAGGTGCCACAGCTACGGAACCTATGTAAGCGGTTATGGACATCAATAGATCACCAGGCTCCACTTGAGTTCTACCCGCTTCCGAGAGAGCCCGCACAGGGAGGTCCAATCTGACCTCTTCGGACAGATCGAGATCCAGTGAACCTCTGCACAAGTTGCCAATCCGGATGAAAAGAGGTCCTTCGCCGGCGGCATAGCTGGACCACCCTCTCGATCCTGACGTAATGCTTGAGGTGAGGTGACGAAGTCTCACTATCTCCCAATGTTCTGGAATCTTCCCCAGCCAGTCGATGCCTGAAGATTTCATCTTCACAGTGGGATCTAGACCCTTTGTCACAGCCTGGTTGATAATGGCCTGCTTGTATTCTTCGAGGAGGGTGATAAGTTTCTTCTTGGCGCGGATGTATCGGTGAATGCGACGGTCTATGTAGTCCAGGAAACGCGCGATGGCTTGCTGTTCTTGGATTGGTGGGACAGGCAGGGGAGCTCCTAGAAAAGCATAGTCCGTCAACTGCAGTCGCGATGTCCAGATTCCCTTCGATCGAACGTGCATTTCCCAGTTGAATGGCTTTGAGCGAACGAGTTCGTTCACGAACCCTGGGGCAAGTTGGGAGTTGGGCTTAGGCCTGTACACACCATAGGCGGTGCTGACTATGCCATGTCGAGATGAGACCCCGAGCCCACCTGCCCATGCCCATAGGCTGTTGATAACTAGATCACCAGGCCAACAAAGCTTGTGTCCCACGTAGGAATCTGCTTTGAACATGGTTACTTCTGTAGAGCTTCTGGGAACTACACCTTTCGAAGATGAGACCGTAAGTAGTTCCTCCGCGCCTGTGCTCGAACGGCGGTCAATGCAGTCAAAGAGCCATTTTCCGCGCTCCACCCTCCAATGCCGAGGCACTCTACCCAGCCAAGGAAGTTGGGAATCCACAGTCTCCGGGTAGTGCCTTGGCTCGAACCTCACACCCCATCCCTTCCCAGGATCTCATCCAGCAAGCCCTCTGTTTCCTTCTCCAAGGAGATGATATCAGCTCTGATCTCATCGAGTGATCTCAAGGGCTCCGGCTTGTAGAAGTATCGGGTGAACGAGATTTCGTACCCTATCTTGATGGAGTTCTCGTCAATCCAGGCATCAGGTGCGTACGGAAGAACCTCCCGACGGATGAAAGCCTCAATTCCGCCTTCTTCGAGCAACGGCACTTGTTCAGTCTCCCTGAGACTGGTGTCGGGCTCGAACTCAACAACAGCTAGTTTGCCATTAACGGTCGTCTCGAAGAGTCCTTTGAGAGGATCAGGAGCCGTCCCCCTCTTATGGATCTTCCTGAGGATGGGTGGTGCTGTCTCACTGGGTTCAGAGGTTTTCCTGAGCTCCTTGATCTCCTTAGCCTTATACACTTGATTGGGATCAGTTCCCTCAAGTCTCAGAGGTCGTTCTACTTTCACCTTCCAGTATCCGAAGGCTTCATTCGGGAAGATTTTCGACTGCTCTGTTTCCTCGAACTTCAGGGACACCTCACATATCCTGCTCATGTCTTCTTCCGATAGTTCACAGTTCTTCGCTCCCAGGTTCTTACGGAGCGGCTTGAACCACTTTGTAGCATTGATGAGCTGGACCTTACCTCTGCGATGTTCGGGTTTCCGGTTGGTCAATACCCAGATGTAGGTAGCAATACCAGTGTTATAGAACATGTTTAGAGGGAGTGCGATGATCGCTTCTAGCCAGTCGTTCTCTATGATCCAGCGGCGGATATTGCTCTCACCCTGACCGGCATCTCCTGTAAACAAGGATGAGCCATTGTGCACTTCCGCGATGCGGCTACCGAGCTCCGTATCCCTTTTCATCTTGCTGAGCATGCTGACAAGGAACAGAAGCTGGCCGTCGCTAGAGCGTGTGATCAGGCTGAACTCCGGATCCCCGTTATGTGTAACAACAAAGCGGGGATCAGACATGTTCTGCTTGCCACCCATTCTCTCGAGATCGGTCTTCCAGCTCTTCCCGTATGGAGGATTGGAGAGCATGAAGTCGAACTCTCTGGATGGAAACGCATCCACAGAGAGGGTCGATCCGAAAGCTATATTGCCTGCTGCGGCACCTTCACCCTTCAATAGAAGATCTGCCTTGACTATCGCATAAGTCTCATGGCTTGGATATGAACCCCGAAAGTTGTACATGACCTTGATGTGATATTGACCTCCGGTTTGTCTGGTGGCATTCTGCCACCGCAGTAGGCCGAGGAGGTCAAGATGTCAGTTCGTAAGAAGAAGTAT
>SDBS01003908.1_pt1 | contig 14629 bp, 9 predicted proteins | sample 2277091 | NCBI WGS metagenome assembly SDBS01 (sample SAMN10404972, study PRJNA504765) | marine sediment metagenome | isolation source: marine sediment core GS10_PC15, 163 cmbsf | place: Arctic Ocean: Southern Knipovich Ridge | collected 2010
TCATGGATCGCATAGATTTCCTTGTCTACCAGGCTTATATTTTCCCTTGGTATGGCATCGATGGTATGGAATTTCTTAGCATAAAGGTCAGCCTGGTAGATCCCGAGCTTTTCCGCACCAATCCATATGAGCCCTGTCCGGCTGATATTCATGAAAGTTATTTTACCACCCTTGTAACTGTAAGGGTCCGTTTCTTCGTACCGGAAATTTTCTATGCTTTCAAGATCAGGGGCCATGCGGAAGAGGCTGTTCCGGATGTTCTGTTTGGAAGCCACCCAGACAAACCCAAAGGGATCTTCGACTATATGATCGATTCGGATATTCCTCGTTTCAGGGAAAAGGCTTGCCCGGAAAGATCCATCCACCTTGCTGATCTGGTAGAGTCCCTGGTTTGTGCCCACCAGCATGATTCCCCGCTGTGTTTTATAGATTTTGTACACGGTGGGTACAAGATTTACATTCAGGGGCTTGTTAATCAAATTTGAGATCCGGTATTCTTTACGGTTTATATTTTCAATGATATGCAGACCGCCTCTTTCTGTCCCGACCCATACACAGGTATCCGATGAGACCAGTATGTCAGTTATGGTACTGTCTTTCAGGGAATTTGGATTATCCGGATCCGGCAGGAACCTGGTTGACATGCCGGTCAGGGGATCGAAGCGGTTTAGGCCGTTATCGGTACCGATCCAGAGTTTGTTTTCATGGTCCTCGGCCATGGTGATGACGCGGTCGTCAGTCAGGCTGTTGGGATCCAGTGGGTCATGCCTGTAGTGCTCAAAACGGTCATTTTTCCGGATGTATTTATTCAATCCCCTGTCAGTTCCGATCCAGAGGTTACTGTCAGAATCTTCAAAAAAGACAGAATAATTGAAACTATGGTTCCCAAAGTAACTATCACTGGAAATGGATCCCGGTTTCAGGCTGTCAGGCTTGTATGTATGGAACACTTCATGAAGGGGATCGAGACGGTCAAGCCCGTTCCCCAGGTAGAAGATCCAGATCTGGTTAGAATGGTCCTTGTATATATCGGTAATCCAGTTTTTCGAGGGTGTGTGCTTGCTTTTCCCTGCATGATACACCTTGAACTCATACCCGTCATACCGGTTGAGCCCGTCCTGGGTACCGAACCACATAAAGCCCAGATCATCTTCAAGAAAAGAGGAGACAAGGCTATGGGAGAGTCCGTCCTCCAGGCTGATACTGTGAAAACGAATGTAGTTGTCCTGGGCGCATATTGAAAGCGAAATCGCCCCAAGGAATAATATAATTTGAAACTTCACCCGCCTCATACCATTATGGGAGATTGAAATTCCCCTGCTCCAAATTTATAAAAATCTGTGGAAGCAGACCTGAAAAATTGATATTAATCTTTCAGGTCAATGGTTGCGACAAATCCCCCATAGGGTTTTAGATGGGCTGTGAAAGTATTTTCACCGGCTGTCAGCCTGCTGTTTTGAAGTTGTGCAGGTGCTGCCCCATCATGGATTATCTCCAACTCTGTCCCGGCCGGCATAAGCATTTCGATATTGATGGTCAGATCCTTTTCTACGGATTCACCGTTAATTCCGCCGATGTACCAGCGTTCGCCTTTTCTCCTCGCAATTACGGCATCTTTACCCGGGTAGCCTGCCAGATACCGGGTTTCATCCCAGCAAACGGGCAGTTCTTTAAGTAGAGACTGGGCATAATCCGGAAGTTCATGTGTTTTACCGGGAGTATCTGAATAATGCATTATCCCGGATTCAATCACAATCGGGAGGGCCAGCTCAAATGCATAGGTGGTGAGGTGGGGGTAGGTGCTGTTTGAGAATCCTCCCGGTGTATAGTCACAGGGGCCCACAACGTTTCGTGTGAAAGGAACAGTAGCCAGGTGGGATGGTGCATCATGGGGGTAATTCCTGTCGAATTTGTAACTCTCCCCACCCCGGACAGCCTCCATGGTCAGAAGATTGGGCCAGGTTCTTCTCCAGCCTCTGGGAAGGGTGCATCCATGAAAATTCACTACGAGCTGGTAATCGGCCGCATCTTCCAGGATATCAATATATTGTTTGATAATTTTCTCCTTATCTGACTGGAAAAAATCCACCTTGATTCCTTTGATTCCCATTTTGCTGATACGCTCGAATTCTTTTCTTCTGATCTCTCTTTCATCCATAAGGTCACGCGGTTCCTCCGGAACTTCATTATGTTTTCCCCCGGAATTATACCATAGCAGCAGTCCAACCCCTTTCCCGCTGGCATATTCAGCCAGCTGCTCAACTGAGCCATTCTTCATGTGGTTCCAGTTGGCATCTACAAGACTGTATTCCCATCCCATTTCGGCTGCAAAATCGATATAAGGCAGCAGGCGGTTATAATCCTGGGGACTATCACTTTCGGACCACCAGCTCCAGGAAGCCCTTCCAGGTTTTATCCAGCTGGTATTCTCCAACCTGGAAGGATCGGCCAGGTCTGTTACCATATCTGATTCAACAATTTCCGACAGGTTATTCCCTATAATCATGAACCTCCACGGGGTTTCCCAGGGAATTTTTGAATGAGATGTATTTTCATAATATCCCATTGCTTCTTCAGCCTCTGCAAACTTTATCCGGTACAGGCCGTCATTACATCCGGAATACAAATGGCTGGCTCCATAGTTCCCATCAAGATCAGATTCGGAAATCAAGATCCATGTGTCAAGGGACTTAAATAACAGTGGGAAAGCCCATCCATTTTTATTCAGGGGAGCTGATGTTCCGATCTCCATTGGTCCCTCATAATAAGTTTCGTAACCGGGGCTCCATCTGGCCACAGTATCGTAGGGATGGGCCCATGCCTGACCGGTCCCCAGATTAAAACCGCTTAACTCCCTGAGTACCCTCGTTTCACGGTTCATCTGTCCCGGAAACTGGTACTTGAATGCAACTCCGTCATCGAAAGCACGGAAAACCATGTTTATTTTTTTACCCTCCCGATTTTGAAAATGGATCAGCAGTTCATTGTATTCACTGCTGCAATCCAGGTGTTTTCCCGAGACAAGCTGGTAGTTTTCCCAGACATTTTTTTTATGGTCCGATGATAAATACCGGAGGTTTTCAACAAAACGTCCATCCTCCCTTTCCAAACCCAGTGGAGAAGGCTCGATAACCTGAAGATGTTTCCCTTTTTCTTTCAGGGATACAGAATAGAAGAGGACATCATTCATTTTATCCGGGTTGCCCCGTTTATTGACTGATATCACGATCTTCTTGTCCGGGGATCTGAGATGCCAGCTATCCGGGCGGCTGTGGCATGAATTCATCAGCACCGGTAAAAGTACCCCGAGCACCAATACGACATATCTATCTTTGAAATTCATATAATTTTTAAATGGTAGTTTCATTTTCTGGGTGGCCGATAAATATATTCCAAATGTATATTGATCCGGGTATGGACAGGTCAACTATTTTCATTAATTAGTATGCTATTTTTAATAAAGTGGCCATAGATGACTCATGTATGGCATCAGTGATAGCATCTACCATGGATGAATTTTCCAAACATTCCATTGAACGAAATTCGAAAATCATTCTTACCTTGATCCGGGAAGAAAAATTACTTATCAGACCCATATATAACCATAAAATAAAGCCTGCCGGCATACAGGCAGCATATGATGGATTGAGGGACCAGCCGGATGAATTCATGGGGTCATTATTGACTGGGACTGATTTTGATAATTCAATCAACTGATCAAAGAAAAATCCTTAATAAATTGAACCATGAGTGTATTAACAGAGCTTGAAATAGCAAAAATGATTGATCATTCGCTGCTTCACCCAACCATGGATGATGGGACATTGAAGGAAGGAATTGATCTGGCGAAAAAATACAATGTCGCCTCTGTCTGTATCAAGCCCTATGCTGTGAAAATGGCAGCAGATCTGCTGAAAGATTCGGATGTGATGGTAGGTACCGTCATCGGATTTCCCCACGGAAACAGCAAAGTTGAAGTCAAGGTATTTGAAACTGAACGAGCACTTGAAGACGGGGCATTGGAAATTGATATGGTGGTAAATACAGGGAAGGTACTTTCGGGCGATTGGGATTATATCGATGGTGAAATTGAAGCGATTGCCCTTGTGACGAAGAAACAAGGTGCTGCGCTGAAAGTGATATTTGAGAATGATTTTCTGCCAGACGATTCGTATAAGATAAAGCTCTGTGAGATTTGCAGCAATCACAAGGTTGAGTTTATCAAAACCTCCACAGGGTAATGTTTTGTAAAGCAGTCCGATGGTAGCTATAATTATAAGGGAGCCACGGTTCATGACCTTAAGCTAATGCGCCAGCATGCTGATCCAGCAGTACAGGTGAAGGCAGCCGGAGGCGTAAGAACACTCGAGGACACTCTGAAAATCAGGGAATTAGGTGTAACCCGGATCGGGGCCACCGCAACAGAAACAATCCTACTGGCAGTCAGGGGTGGGGATCCAGCCCAGATCTCCTAAGGACTATTATTACAACAAAAGAATACAAGCATGCAATTAAAAGCAATAGATATCGCAATCATTCTCGTCTATCTCTCTGCAACTGTTTTCATTGGCCTCTGGGTTAGGAAAAGGGCTAACCGGAGCAAGGAGGCTTACCTGCTGGGTGGGAAGACTCTCCCATGGTATCTTTTGGGACTTTCAAATGCTTCCGGGATGTTCGATATTTCAGGGACCATGTGGCTGGTGGCTATAGGCTTTATCTATGGACTGAAAAGCATTTTCATTCCCTGGCTATGGCCCGTGTTCAACCAGGTTTTTCTGATGGTCTACCTGTCCATGTGGCTTCGCCGATCCAATGCCACTACCGGAGCCGAATGGATGGCCACCCGTTTTGGTTCCCTGGGAGATGCAAAGAAGTCCCATGTCATTGTCGTGGTCTTCGCCCTGATCAGCTGTCTGGGTTTCCTGGCTTATGGTTTCATCGGACTGGGAAAGTTCATTGAGATCTTTATCCCCTGGGAAATGGTTTCCCGTTTTATACCTTTTGAGGTAAGACCGGAACATGTTCCTCATATCTACGGTATAGTCTTCACACTTTTTGCGGTATTCTATACGGTCCTGGGCGGGATGACAAGCATTGTATGGGCTGACCTTATCCAATACATCATCATGACCGTTTCGGCAATCGTCATTGGTGTCATTGCCATGAGAGAACTGGCAGGGACTACCCTGAATGTGCCGGATGGATGGCTCAACCCGCTCTTTGGCTGGAAACTTAACCTTGACTGGAGGGGTATCATCGACGAGGTAAATGAAAAGATCCGGACTGACGGTTATTCATTGTTCTCCATATTTTTCATGATGATGGTATTCAAGGGTATCCTGGTCTCTATTGCGGGTCCGCTGCCAAATTACGACATGCAGAAGATCCTTTCGACACGGTCACCCTCAGATGCTGCCAAAATGAGTGGTTTTGTATCTGTTATATTAATGCCGGTCAGGTACATAATGATCACCGGTTTCGTGGTACTTGGATTACTCTATTATGACAAGCTGGACCTGATTGTTGGAAACAGAATTGATTTTGAACAGATCCTGCCATCTGCCATCAGCCAGTTTGTGCCTGTGGGACTCCTGGGACTGCTACTTGCGGGATTGCTGGCAGCTTTTATGTCAACATTTGCCGGAACCCTGAATGCAGCCCAGGCATACCTGACCAATGACATTTACCTGAAATATATGAAACCGAAGGCCACTAACAGGCAGATCCGGAATGTCAACTACCTGGCGGGCATCACCACTGTGATTGTCAGTATTATTTTCGGCTTTTACTCGAAAGATGTAAACAGTTTGCTGCAGTGGATCGTATCAGCCCTCTGGGGAGCCTATCTCGCAGCCAATCTGCTTAAATGGCACTGGTGGAGGTTCAATGGAAACGGGTTTTTCTGGGGAATGATCGCAGGCATGATCCCCGCCCTTGTATTTCCATCCATCTTCTCGAAAACCCTTGACCTGTATTATTTCCCGCTTATCCTGGCCATCTCCGTCGTAGGATGTATTGCAGGTACATTTGCTTCTCCGCCAACAGATGAAGAAACGCTTAAATCGTTCTATCGCACCGTTAAACCCTGGGGATTCTGGAAACCAATCCGGGAAAAGGTCATGCAGGAGGATCCTGAATTCATTCCCAATAAGAGTTTGCGGATGGACATATTCAATATTGGCGTCGGCATCATTGGACAGACCCTTCTGGTCCTGGCACCTATGTACCTTGTTTTAAGAAAAAACGGACCCTTGTTTATCACACTTGCCGTCATCACTGTATGTGTGATTATTATGAAGCGGACATGGTGGGACCGCCTTCCGAAGGATTAATGATGAACCGCCGGGCTGTGGTTATATTTTCTGCGTGGCAATGATGTACCGGTGCTCCCCTGCGATATTTTTCCAGGGCCAGATCTTGTTGCGCCACCATTCATCCTCACTGGATTTGGGATCAATGCGTATACCACCTGCCTGGCTGGATCCCGGCAGGTCATAATCCAGCTTGAAGCCATTGAAATATATACCAAATGGTTGATCATCCCCATCATTGAGGTTCCAGACACCAAGGTTTATAATGAGCCGGTCAATGTCCAGTTCCTGGAATGGTTTACCCTGGTCGTGGGCGTCATGATCCTCCTGTATGTTCAACAGGCTCTCATTCCAGGTATCGGTCCTGTCGGAGAGCCCCATCTGGATAGCGGATACACTGCGACGCTTACTGTATTGTCCCCCAATATTCACCCAGATCTTGTTCACTGAATACATGAGGTTCAGGACCTTGTTGCTGAGGGAATATCCTTCTATCCAGACATAGCCACCGTTATAACCGTTCATATCGGTATGCTGTCCATCGATAAAGTAATTGAACCGGAGTGAAGGTGCCCCGCCCTTTTCCAGTCCTACTGCCTGGCAAAGCCGGTTAATGTCCTGGGGTAGACGGTCCTGTCCTGGAGCCATATACCCACGTTTTCTTGCATAGAGATAAAGAGAACGATCGTTCGCATTACCCGGAGAAGGCCTGATCTCACATAAATTTGAAGGTTCATTGTCTTCGTGGTAGACAAATCTCCTGGCCCATCCCTTCAATCCGTCGTTAAAATCCCCGTTTACGATCCTGTCTTCGGCGGGTAATTCCCACTTATACTGAAGCCATAAGGGATATGCCTGTTCATCAAATGCCGGAAAATCAGAAGGATAATCAAATAACTCCTCGGTAACCGTTTTGTATTGTATGGAAGCCTCGGTACCCTGGATATGTACGATGGCTACCCCCTGTGTGGGTCCACCGTAAAAATCCTCTTCGCCAAAGGCACGCGGACGGTAACCTGCAGCCGGAATGTTTATCAGCTGAATTCCCCGGAAGGAAACCGCTGTCTTGAATGAAGCCCTGACCGGGATATGCACATGGCCGCTCAGGCAGTACTTTACATTCCCATGCCTGGACAGGATCTCCAGGAAGGTACGTTTGACAAAGACTGATTCGGCATAGTTGATATGGGGGGATATGCCTGCAGGGTGGACAGGTACATGCTGGAATACCATGGTAGGCCTGTCCCTGTATTTTTCCAAATCCCGTTCAAGCCAGTCAAAATAATGTGGATGTGTCTCCCAGAAACCTGACCGCAGCGGATCCGGCCATATTACAAAATGCCAGCTCCCGGCATTAAAGGAATACAACAACTTGTCCAGTCCGTTGATCGCTTTCTGGGCTGAGATAAAATTATTGAAGGCCTGCATGTTGTATCCGGGTCCGAATTCAGAGCGGAGCAGGGTTTCGTGGTTCCCAATGCCGTAGATGACGGGGGACTTCAACTCCGAAAGAAAAGCATTCATCTGCCGGAGATCCTTTTCATAGCCCCACTTATCACAGACATCCCCGATGATGACAGTGAACAGTGGATCGAAATCTAGCCTGTTGGCCAGGGAAACACTCTCCTGGATGAAGGCATTGTGGATCTTCATACGGGTATCGAGCTGGTCCTCATCATCCGGGTTCCCGCCCTGTGGATCTGCCATCGCGATGAAATCAAAATGCTCTCCTGGATCCTCTGCCCCTAAATCTGCCAGGCTGATCTCTCCGATCTCCCTGTCAAGCAGCAGATTGGACTTGATCATCATCCCGTCGCATGCTAGCTCCACTTCATCATTATCCACTATGTCGGAGATCCTGAATTGACAATTCCTGCGACCTCTTAAAGAGATCCTGGTATCCATCGATGCATCTGCCAGCCAGAGAACGATCACCTCTGTGTCATTACCTTGTAAATTCAATTCATAGGTGGAAAGATCCCCGCTGAATTCGTCCTCATCCTGTTCGAAAAAGTAGGATTTTATTCTCCGGACTTCAGCCTCCTTAACACTGATCTTTCCCTTATGAAAATATGGCTCTTTATCCGGATGGTCTTTTAGTTCGATACGCACGATGATCAATCCTTCTTCTGATTTTGCATCATCCAGGCTCAGGATCTTCCCGTATTCAAATGGGGGTATGGGGGTGTTGTCTGGATCGGCGTTGAACCCTGCGGTCTTAGATGCAGCCAGTGCCGCGGAACCCAGTCCGAGTCCCCTGATAAAATTTCTTCTCTTCATGATAAACAAATGTAAACATTTGTATGCGGGTTTTTTATGAATATATTGTACTTCTTATGGAAAATAGCCTGCAAAAAGAATTGTCTGTTTTTCTATTTTTGATTGAACATATGCATATTGTATCATGATACACCATCAAACGATTCGTATATCAGGCCTTTTTTATGCATTCCTGCTAATGGCCTGTATGATTGGCTGCAGTCCCACCGGGGAAGAAAAGGCCAGTCCCAATATCATTTTTATCATGGCAGACGATCTGGGCTATGGTGACCTGGGCTGCTATGGACAGGAGATCATTCAAACCCCCAATATTGACAGGCTGGCCCTATCAGGCATCAGGTTCACCCAGCATTATGCCGGTAATACTGTCTGTGCTCCATCACGCTGTGCGTTGATGACCGGGTATCATATGGGTCATGCTGAGGTGCGTGGGAACCGCCAGGCTGAGCCTTCCGGGCAATGGCCGGTATCACCGGAAACCGTGACTGTGGCCAAGTTGCTTAAGTCCGCCGGTTACAGAACGGCCATGATCGGGAAATGGGGACTGGGAATTGAAAATTCCACCGGTGATCCCCTGAAACAAGGTTTTGATTATTATTATGGTTATCTCGATCAGGTGCTTGCGCATAATTATTATCCTGAGTACCTCCTCAGGAACGGGCAGAGAGAATACCTTGATAACGAGGTCCAATATCTGGATACCTTATTGTGGCATAAGGGACTCGGTAGTTATGCAACACGTAAATCCGCATACTCCCATGACCTTTTCATCGAGGATGCATTGCGTTACCTTGATGATAACCATGAATATCCGTTTTTCTTATACCTGCCATTTACAATTCCACATGATAATGGAGAAGCGCCCAGTGGTGAACGCATGGAAGTTCCTGATCTTGGCCCATATGCGGAGGAGAGCTGGCCTGGTGATACCAAGCGATACGCGGCCATGATCACCAGGATGGACAAAGGTGTCGGTATGATTATGGAAAAACTGGAGGAGCTGGGAATCGAAGGCAATACACTTGTACTTTTTACCAGCGATAACGGTCCCATGCCAGGAGAAGAGTTTACAGAATTTTTCAACTCGAATGGATTCTTCAGGGGAGGGAAGAGAGATGTTTATGAGGGCGGGATCCGGGTTCCTTTGATCGCGACCTGGAAGGGAGCGATAAAACCAGGCAGGGTTTCAGGCCATGCAAGTGCATTCTGGGACTTTCTCCCCACTGCCTGTGATCTGGCAGGGATAGCTGCCCCTGCCGGTATTGACGGAATATCTTATCTGCCTGAGCTGCTCGGGCAGGCTCAATCAAGCCATGAGTATATGTACTGGGAATTTCCATCTCTTGGCGGAAAGCAAGCCCTTCGCAGAGGGAAATGGAAACTGGTAAGGAATAATTGTTTCCGGCAGGATGGAGGAGATCAGGAGTTATTTGACCTGGATCATGACCCGGGCGAGATGAAAGACCTGTCGGAAGAATACCCCGAATTGGTAAAGGAACTCACCGGGTATACTGAGAATGTCCGTTCAGAATCAGAGATTTTTCCTTTTAATGAAAGATAAGAATCGAATCCTGGTGTTTGGCGTTTTGCTCCTGGCCTTACTACAGGTTGGATGCAGCAATGATGATAAGAGACAGGAACCTGTAGATACAGGCGGGCTGCCTGTTTACACCGGGGAAAACCTGCGAAACATCTTCTATCCACTTGGAGGAATCGGTACAGGAAATCTGCTGATCGGGGGAAGGGGCAATATCCTGGAGTTTGAAATTTTCAACCGGGCCCAGAGGGATGAGCTTCCTCCATATATGACCTTCTTTTCCCTATGGTACAATGATGGCGATAATGAGCCCGGGGCAATAATACTTGAACGCAGGCATTTCGATAATTTTACCAACGGTTTCGGGGTGCCCAGGCAACAGCTTTCCGGCATACCGAGGTTTGATGAAATACGGTGGACCGGGGCACCCCCTTTTATAGGGCTCGGGTTCGAAGACCGGAGGGTCCCGCTTGATATCCGCCTGGAGTGTTTCAGTCCCCTTATCCCACTCGATGTCCCAAACAGCAGTATTCCCGTGGGAACTTTTACATGGACAATTTCCAATCCCACGGATCAAACCATTGAATTCGCATTGGCATTTAATATTTCCAATCCCTTCGGGAATCTGAATTACCGGGCTGCTAAACCGGGACACAGGATCAGGAATACTGCCATCCGGGAAGAAAATCTCTCAGGGGTAAATTTCGAAAGCCTGATTGATCCGTCTCATGAGGATTATGGCAATATGGCAGTGGCCACAGATCATGGAAAGGAAGAGATCGTGACTGCCTGGCCCCTGGGTGGCTGGTGGGACGATGCCCACCTGCTCTGGAGTGAGTTCTCCGGGAACGGGCATTTCCCGGTTGTTACGGATAGTATCGTACATGAGGGACAGAAGCAGCTGGTCTCCTCGATCCTGGTACGCGGTGAGCTAGCCCCCGGTGATACAGATACCGTTAAATATTATCTGTCCTGGGTGGTTCCCAACCGAAGACTGGAGAACGTCCAGGCATTCGGAGAAGATGAAATTGCCGGTCACATGGCTGGTAATTACTATGCCCGGAGATATGATGACGCCCTGGAAGTGCTTGATTATTTCGTAAAAAATGAATCCCGGCTGGTAAAACACGGACGTGAATTTTATGATAACCTGACCGGTAGCTCTGTCCCCGGACAAGTGATCGATGCAGCTGCCTCCAATGTAGCCATGCTTACATCCAACCTTCTCTCACGGGTTAATAATGGGGATGTACATGCCTGGGAGGGACTTGGACTCACTTTCGGCTGCTGTCCCGGAAATTGCACCCATGTCTGGAATTATGCCCAGACCCTGGCCAGCCTGTTCCCTTCCCTTGAAAGGAACATGCGGGAAACTACTTTTTTGACACAGACATTTAAATCAGGCTACCAGTGTTTCCGGACAACCTTCCCCATTAGAGGCCATTATTTTAAAAACGTAGCCGCGGACGGCCAGATGGGAAGTATCATGAGGGTTTACCGGGAATGGAAATTCAGCGGAGATAGCCTCTGGCTGGCTGGCCTCTGGCCATCTGTCCGCCGGGCCCTGGAATTTGCATGGAAAGGTTCTTCCGCTGACAGCAGGGAAGCAGCCTGGGTGAAGGATATGGTTCCCTGGGATCCGGATAAAGAAGGTGTACTGCGCGGCGATCAGCACAATACCTACGACATAAATTTCCTCGGTCCAAATATGATGACAGGCAGCCTCTACCTGGGGGCTATCAAGGCCTGTGCTGAAATGGCGGCATACCTGGGGTATACCGGACTTGCATCAGAATATAAAGAACTATACTACAATGGAAGGGACAGGTACGATGAACTTCTCTGGAACGGTTCCTGGTATACCCAGAAGATCGAGGTAATCGATGGACTGACTGTTCCGGCCCACCTGAAAACCACTGATGGTAAAATCAAATACCAGTATGGAAGCGGATGTCTTGCCGACCAGCTGCTCGGGCAATACCTTGCATTTAATTCAGGAATGGGTTACCTGCTGGATACAGTGAAAGTACAAAAGAGCCTCCAGTCCATTTTTGATTATAATTTCATCCCCTCATTTGCTGATTTCCAAAATGTTCAGCGTGTATTTGCGCTGAATGACGAAGGGGGACTGGTGATCTGTACCTGGCCGGATGGAAACAGGGAACAAATCCCCTTTCCCTATGCGGAAGAGACCTGGACAGGAGTTGAATACCAGGTGGCCGCAACCATGATCAGGGCGGGACTGGTTGAAGAGGGACTGGAAGTAACCAGGGCGGTACGGGGACGGTATGCCGGGTATAACCGAAATCCATATGCAGAAATAGAATCCGGGTTTTATTATTCCAGGGCCCTGTCCAGTTGGTCTGTGTATTTGGCCCTGTCTGGATTTGAATATGACGGGGTCAGCAAAAGCATCAGCTTTAACCCGGTTTATAGCCAGGAAGATTTCAGCAGCTTCTGGTCCACCGGCACCGGCTGGGGAAATTACCAAGAGAGCGAACTGGAGATTGAACTTGAAGTGGATTATGGCAATCTTATTCTCAACCGGCTGGGGTATGGTCAGATACATCCTGGCAGCATGCCCGGGGTGGAGGTAAATGGTAGGGCAATTGAATGTACTCCTGGTCATGCAGGCAGCATTATATTTGCCCGGTCCCAGGAACTAACCGAAGGTGATGTGCTCAGACTGGTCTGGGATGATTGAAAAATGAGCATTGAAACTACTTGAACTGACCTGGGATGATCTATGCCCTCCAGGGCCTTTTCCTGTCGGTGACATTGTCAAGTGCATCCAGGGCAATGTTCACATCATCGATGATCTGGAAGTCATACATACCGGCACAAATAAAATCAGCTCCCTGGTTAAATGAATACGGGAAGGCCTCCTCCGGCTTTATGGCTCCGGCTGCAAGTGTTTTAAAGGCGATCCAGGGCTTTTGGAGGCCTTCCATATAGCGGATGGTCTCATCCGGATCGTAACAATACATGTTATCATGCCAGGTTGGATGCTTTGCCGACCAGTAGTCATGGGTATGAAGTGTTTTCATCCAGAAATCGTGTTCGAGTCCAAGTTCAACACATTTCTTGATGGTCTGGATCTTATGTGCACCGATACCCATAGGTAAGCCATTTTCCTTTACCAGGTCCATTATTTTTACCAGCTTGTCAACCTGGTTATTCTCGATATAATAATCTGCTGACTCCCCCTGGATATAGCATGCAGTGGCTCCCATGTCAATGGCATACTTCACCAGGTCCATATATTTCTCGAACTCCATCGGTTTAACACCATCGGAATATTCCAGTCCCGCACAATCAGATATGAACTGGATTTCCCCGTAACCATCTTTCCAGTATTCTTCCATGATCGGCATAACGATGGGGTGCGAAAGAATGGTATTCACGCCTGACTGTTCGGCAAGCATCAGGGTCCTGAAGATCCTGTCCTTCTGATGGTAGTTCAAAACAAGGGAGGAAACGTAGATCAGGTCGCGGGAATGCACATATCCGCTGAGAAGGTTACCGCCAAGGATCAGCCTGGAAGAACTCATGGTTCCCAATTTACCTTGGGGAAGAGTACCTTTGAGGAGATCCGTCTCCTCGGTAAATTTTTTACCCATCAGATCCCTGAGGGAAAGCTTATCAGATCCTGCCATGATGTTCTGAACATATTGCTGCGTTGGTCCGGAGCCACCATCCACCAGGTTCTGTTCCTCCAGGCTGCTCATACGGGTCTTGGCAAGTGCTCCGTATACAACTGCACCCAGAAAGGGAACGGTCGCAAGGTGTTTCAGTACTTCCCTTCGGCGTATTCCGTTCACATCGGCTTTTGTCTCTTCGGCATCGGGTTGGCCATGATCCATCCTGTGCATGGACATGCCGGAAAGTCTTTTTCGCAAGGCATCGATCCCCAGGAATCTGCCTGTCGGGAAGAACATCAGCGTCAGCAGGGCAAGTATCTCCACCAAATCTTTGCTGATAATGAAATAGGCACCCTCCCTGGCAAAACCAGGCTCTGTGAATATCGGTGGGTGGGAGATATAAAACGTAAATAACAGAATGATCCCCGCCAGCTGGGCAATCCGTGTGAAAAGTCCCAGGAAAAGTCCCAGTCCGATCAGAATCAGGGCCCAGGTATTCACAACATTAACGATGGAGATCATGACCTCACTGTTTCCCATGGCCTGAAACAATCCGGCCAGGGGACCCGTGGCACTCTGGAGAAACCCTGCAGCGGTCCATGAAGGATCAAACAGTTTCGTGAGTCCCTCGTAAAGGAAATGCCAGCCAATGGCGATCCTGAGTATTGATAAAAATGTATAAGCTATCTTTTGCTGTTTGCCGGAAAGATCTGTTGATTTCATCATATCCACATTAATTAATCCTGAAATACACGAACCGAGTCTGGTGCCGGAGTAATTTCCGAAATTTAAACCATACTTCCGAAATATCAAACCGTCGGGAAAAATTGATGAAAATACAGGACCTTTTTGTTAAGGGG
>SDBS01003909.1_pt1 | contig 14629 bp, 5 predicted proteins | sample 2277091 | NCBI WGS metagenome assembly SDBS01 (sample SAMN10404972, study PRJNA504765) | marine sediment metagenome | isolation source: marine sediment core GS10_PC15, 163 cmbsf | place: Arctic Ocean: Southern Knipovich Ridge | collected 2010
CCCGCGAGATGGGCGTGGTGAAGAAGGTCGGGGTGGTGTGTGAGCCTTCTCTCGAGACGGACTTTTATCCTGGCTGGAAGAAGCCGGACGGCTCGCCGGTGGCCTTGGATTTCGGCTACTACATAAGCGTTATACGTAATGAAAAGGACGATAAGTTCCAGATGTGGTACATGGGCCACAGATCCACCGGGGTCGGTTATGCCGAGTCGACGGACGGCATTAATTGGACCAAACCGCTGGTGGGAAAAGGCGGCAAGAACAACATTGTCCACCGCAGCCAGGGCTTTAGCTGCAGCCTTGACCCCAGCCTCCCCTGGGGTCACCCTGAGAAGTATAAAGGCGCCGGCGACTTCCAGGACAGCAACTCCCGTGTTGCGATCTGCCATTCACCTGACGGCATTCATTGGTCGGACTACAACAACGGAAGACCAGTCTCCCATCGGGCGGCTGACACTCATAACCAACTCCTGTGGGACCCGATCTCCGAATGCTACCGCTTGTTGACCCGAACAGACCTGGGCGGTACCGGCGGCGCCAGTGAGAGCCGCTCTTCACGCATAATGATCCATACGGCAGGAAACAACTTGAAGGAGCATCCTGCAGATTGGGAGACTGTGGCAGACAAAATCTGCGTGGACGATCCCAGGAAGGAAAGAAACCGATGGGGCAAGCCCCGGCTGCAGTTCAATGGGATGACCAACTGGATTTACGAGGGTGTGTACTTCGGGCTGATGGACGTCTACACAATGGATAAATCGGATTTTTTCGACGGATTCGACTATGAGACCCGGCATGATGATGATTATATGGATTTCTACATCGGCACCAGCAGGGATGGTTTGAATTTTGACAAGAGCTGGATATACGCTCGCAAGCCGCTGGTGCCGCGCGGCGCTGCCGGAACCTTCGACAAGGATGGCATCAAGCCTCCAGCACAGATCGTCACATACAATGATGAGCACTGGATATATTATGGCGGAATGCCTGAGCGACATTACTCCCGTGGCCGTGACCTGAAAATTGGACTGGCGAAGCTGCGGTTAGACGGGTTCATCTGTCTGGAAGCAAAAGATACGCCGGGCACGGTCGTCACCAAAGCGTTCAAGCTCGAAGGCAACGAGTTGGGAGTGAACGTCGATGCGAAAGAAGGCTGGGTGCGGATTGAACTGCTCGACGCCAATAGCAAAGCGATCGGGGGCTTTTCCGGCAAGGCAGCGAAACAATACAAAGGCGTAGACGAGTTGCGGCTGAAGCCACAATGGAAGTCGGGCGGTGATTTATCTCAACTGAAAGGAAAAACAGTAAAGCTCAGGTTTACTCTTCGCAGCGCAAGGCTCTATTCGTTTAGTTTTGAATAGACGCGGGATACGGGACACAGAAGTACCTTCCGTGCAGCAAGCAACGGCTTTATTGTATCGTGCGCAACACCGTAACTGAATGATTGGTGAAGGCCGGAAGCCGTTCCAATACGTTACGAGCGCAGGCCGCACTCCCGCAGATACTCTTACAGGATAAGCCATTTTGAACTGCATATCTTAGGCTCGAGTCCCAACAGGTTGTATCGATTACTGATCCTTCACCCAGACAGATGAACTGGACCCGCTGCCGCGGCGATTGCTTTGGCCGCCACTGCTGCGATTGTTCCTTGCATAATTTGGAATTGCGGTAAATTCGGAACCGTCAGCCCATTTCCCCTTAATGACCATTACTCCGTCGAGCAGGTCCTGCTTCCATTCTGTTTTCAATTCAGCGTCGGGTTTGAGAACCTTGTCAAGATCCTGGTCTATGCTCTCGACACTATAGATAAGCGGGCCATATCGCAGGGCCACTCGACCCTTTGTGGCGTCAATCTGATCGATGCCTTTAATCCTCTGAATCTTCATGGGCAGCACAAGAGCAATCCTGTCGCCGGCTTTCCATTTCCGGTTTATTACTGCATATCCATTTTTCACGGGCGGAGAAATCACAGAACCGTTAACCGAAATCGAGGCGATGCTGTCGGATTGAGGCCGGCTGGCATAAAGCTCGCTGACGCTTCGGTTCGGGATGCGGATACATACGCTGAATTTCTTTTCCACCTGGGGATTAACCGTAATCTCAACATCGCCGCTCCATGGATAATCCGTCGCCTGAACCATCTCAACGTCGGTACCCGCGACATCTTCGACCGTCACGGTGCTTCCGATGAAGAGGTTTACATAAATACCGTCATCGCTCTTGACATATGTCCATGTCGGCAACATCAGCAGTGTTCTGGGAATGTTGCCCACGCAGCACGGGCAGCCGTGCCAGTCGTAGCGGCCTCCCCTCGAATCCAGCGGGTTCTGGTAATAGAAATTCTTCCCTTCCAGATCCATCGATCCCAAAAGCGCATGGTAGAGCGTTTCTTCATACAGGTCTGCGTATTTGGCGTCGTGGTATGTCATGTTAAGTTTGTGCTGGAAGAATATCTCTCCGCAACTGGAACAGGATTCGCAGTAAGCATTATGACGCAGAGAGTAGTCCGGCCCGAATCCTTCCGAGGTCTCGCCGCTTCCGACACCGCCGGTAACATAATACTTGCGGTTGACGATATTGTCCCATAGCGACATGACCGCGCTATGGTAGTCGATATCGCCTGTTTCCATCGCGACATCCGCCATGCCCGCATATGAATACACGGCACGCACTGCATGTCCCACAGCCTCGTACTGCTGCACGACGGGAACGTGGCTCTGGTCGTATTTGTGGCCGTCCTTGCGACAGTCCAGCAGGAACTTCGAAAGCTCGATATACTTATCGCCTTTGCCCTTGCCTTCCATGTCGTTGACAAATCTGCCGAAACGAACCAGTGCGATTTCCATCGCCTGATGACCGTCGAACCACTCCTTTTTAGGCGCCGGCCCGATATTGTCACACCAGCAATCGCCGAGTTTCTTGGCGGCGTTATATAATCTCGCATCTTTTCTGTCTGTCAACATATAATGGGCGATAGCACACTCCAGGAAATAACCTGCGACATATCCCTCGTGATCGTTCCGGTGTTTTGGCGACCAGTGCTCGCGGTCGCTGAGAGTAAAACACGTCTGCAGATAACCGTCCGGCTCTTGGGCAGCCAATATCTTCGGAATCCAGTCTTTCAGCGTCCCTCTCATCTGCTTCTGGGCAGCTAAGATATCCTCATCGCCCTGCGCATCGACCATGAGGGCGACGCAGATAGATTCAATCGTGTTGTAAACCCATGCATTGGAGAACACATAACCCCTGTGACGGCCGTGTTCTTTACCGGCAAGCTTGTTTGCGGCATCGATGAAATTGTTGATGCCCCCCTGCTTCAGGTCGGGGTCGGATATTTTCGTTATGCAATGGGGAATCCAGTTGACGATCAGGGCCTTTGCTCTTTTATTCCACAAAGGACTGTTGATTTTATAATGTCCGGTGTCGATCAGATCAAGGTGCTTCGCCGGCGGCGGGGCATTGACCTTCACGGTCAGGGTCGACGATGCACTCGATGGCCCCTTGCCAGCCGTGATTTTGAGAACATACTCACCCGCCCTGGAGAACTTTGCCGTAGTATGCGCCGCATTTGCATCGGCAAAAACAACCCTGCCCGGACCGGATACTTTGCTCCAGGCAACGGAAGTGCCCTTGCCGTCCAGAGTCTTTACCGTTGAGTTCAGCCATGTTCTGCCCCCCTGAATAACTACGCGATCCACATCCGCCTCGACGGTGGAAGGGAATTCGGGCGAATTTCCCGAATCATAAACCTTCCATTCCAGGATACCGGTCGAATATTGGCCGTCCCCGTCTATTTCGAGTCTGAGTCTGGACGTGCGGACTTCGTCGAACGTCGTCGTGTTGAACTGACTTACAGCCACTCCCAGTCCCGACGCATTGGGCACCTTGGCAAACGCATCTCCGTCCCAGTACAGCAATCGAGACGCTTTTGGCAGACGAACACCCCTTTGATCGTCCCACCAGTACACATCGATCTTTTTGGTACTGATGGGCCTGCTCCATTCGTACTGCACCCATTGGGTTCCTTTCGCCGGCCAGTTGCCGTATGAACCACGGCCCCGAACATGAGAAGTGTCCGGCGCATACCCGTCGTTCAGCGATGCAAGCGACGTATCTCCGGAAACCCGCGACGTGGACGGTTTGGCGACAACGGCAAGATTTACACCCGATTTGGGCTTTTCAGCGGGACCCTGCCGAGCAGATGCGGTGCAGAAGAATGAGACAATTAAACAGGCAAATACTGCCCACATAAAACGGCATGGTGGTGGGAATTTCATTGAAAGCCTCCTTCAATATTGTTTATTGTTCTGTTTCTTTGTTAACGCTTTAGTGCTTAGCATCGGCACGGATCATTCTAATACCGAAAACGGCCGCTATGCGGCTGTCCTTAGTTGCCTCAAAGCGTACCGTAACTTTCTTCTTGTTCTTAACAAGTTTTGCGTCGATGGGATACTCGACATCGTAAAAATGATAAGGATCGCTCTTTATCACTTTCTCGGTGCCTGTCTTCTGACCATCGACAAGTATGTCGAACACCGCCGGTTGTCTAAGCCACTGACCGGTGTAGTACGTTGCAACAAGTGTCATCGGGTGTTCCGGATCGACGGGCATGTCGAATGAGAACCAGGTCTTTCCGGTGCGACCGGGCCGTCCCATCATTCGCACAACCTTTATGTCATCGGCTGCCTGGTAATTGAAATCACGTTCCGGTTGCATCTCGCCGGGCTGTGCGTATGCGACAGTGGCAAGTTCCAGTTTGCGTCGATGTTCCTGCTCGGCGGCGTACTCGGCGGCCTTGATCTCCCATTCGGCCGGCGTAAACAGATCCCAGTATATAGCGTAGGTTCGTCGGTGCAGACGGTAGAATGGAACGAGGTCCACATCGCTGTCTTTACCCACTCCATCGGTGCGGAAATTTCCGGGCTTGTCTTTAACCGGTTTCAACCACTCATCCACGGGCCGTTCTGCGGCGATAAAAACAGGCACCTTCAGCCGTCCCGTGCGTGCGTCTCTTTGTTGTCCTCTCTGGTCTTCGGGACCGAGATCGCCCGCCAGTACCAGCGGCCCCCACATAATCGCGGCGCGGCGCGGATTGTCGGGCAACGGCTCCAGGCGGAGCTTTTTGGGCAGACTCAGATCGACGGTATCGCCGGTTTTCCATGTTCGTTTCAGTTCGACATAAGAACCCGCTTCGGGCAAATCCTCCATTGCTTTGCCATTAATACTGACTGCAAAGCCGTCCTGGGCCCACAGCGGACGACGCAGCGCGAGGACAAATTCCTTCGGCGACTCGAGCGTAAGTTTCAATCCTGCTGTTTCACCCTCCGGGAAATCTGTTTCCATTCTCAGTTTTACACCCATCGCCGTCCACTCTGCCGTCGAAGGTGCGTAGATGTTTATCCAGAGTCGGTCGGCGGACTCATAATAGATGCCGTCTCCGTGAAGTGCATGGCTTTCCATCCCCGAACCCACGCAGCATGTGAAGCTGCCGAACATACCGGCGTATTCGCGGCGGACGCCCTGACCGACGGGCACCATGTAACACGTCCTGCCGTCTTCGGGGTCGATGGAGGCCAGGATGTGGTTGAACAACGCCCGCTCATGAAACTCGGCATAATGAGCATCGGGCCTCAATGAGAAAAGTCGCCGGGTCAGTTTCAGCATGTTATATACGTTACAGGTCTCGGCGGTCCGCCCGTCGATGCGGTCGCTCAACATGTCGGGCTTGCCGAAATACTCATCCTTGCCGTGACCACCCGTGGCGAAGCTGTGGTGATGCACCACACGGTCCCAGAAAAAACTCGCCGCGATGATATCACCGGCGTCTCCGGCATATGCAAATCGATCCGCCGAACCGATAAGTTTGGGCACCTGCGTATTGCCGTGCTTGCCGGGCAGAATATCTATATGCCGTTTAAGCGGTTCGACGATGGCACGATGTTCGAATTTTCGCGAAAGACCGAGCCATCGCTCATTGCCTGTATCGGCGTAGAGGTCAGCCAGCACCTCATTCATACCTCCAAATTCCGTGTTGAGCATCTTCTGTACCTGCTCATCGTTGAGCTTCGACAGAATTCCCTCTGCCCATTCGGCGAACTTGCCCTCAATCTCCAGTGCGGTTTCATTGCCCGTATAACGATAGGCATCCCTCAGGCCGGCATAAGTTTTGTGCAGAACATACCACGGCGCCCACAGCCCGTTAAGGTCGAATCCACCGGAACGAATCTCTCCTTTGGCCACGGCGCCGAAGCATTCCCTGCCGCCTTCCAGGGCAACAAGGTAACCGTCGGCATGTTTGTCCTGCACCTCTTTGAATTCCTTGACGATGTAGTCGGCCCGTTCCTTGAAACGCTTGTCGCCCGTCGCCGCCCACATCAGACTCACCGCCGACAGGTAATGTCCGGCGATGTGCCCGGTAAGATTCCTTCCTCCGCCGTCCCAGCCGCCGTAAGGTTCGGCCTTTGGCTTAAGTCCGGCTCGCTGGCGATAGTAAGACAGCATCCGATCGGGCTCGAGTTTGAGCAGGTACTCCGCGTCCCGATCCTGAGCGTTCTTTAGAGGACCACCAAGCAATCTTACCTTGCTCAAATGCAGCGGACGCGCCTTGAGATTCCTGGCATGAGTGGTTGACGCAGCACCCTCTGCTTTTGCAGAAACACAACAATGAAACAACAAAACAAACGATAAAATGATACACACACGCTTTACCACGATAGACTTCCTTATATATTACCCTGCCTCACTGCATCGCCGAGCTGCATCATCAGAATAGCAAATCTCCCTGCCAAATACAAATGGCTCAGGCCCTATTCTACAGACTATCTGCCTTGAGCGCCAGAAAAAATAGCTGCATCCGCTTGAGGCTGTGCCTTGTCCCGGCACAACCACCCCGCAGCCGAAAGCCCGTAATCGGCCAATTCCGAAAATCGCCCATCTCGTAAGCACTGTAGTATCAGTAGTTTATAGAAAGAAGATATTGTGCAACGTTTTCAATGGACGCTGCCCCCCAGCGCCTGCGTTCCTCAAGGCCAAATCCTTGATTTCTGCCTGCCATTTGATGCAAAATTGAAGTGTTGGCAATATTCGTGTACAATGTTATCCGGGAAAACTTGACTGAACAGTTGCGCAAAGACAAGGAATCTACCATGAGAACGATACGGGTGTTGACGCTTGTATTGGTGACTTTTTCGTTTGGCCGTCCGTTGCTTTTGGCGACCGAGCCCTCCGACGTCGAAGCTCTCCTGAAAACACTCGACCCGTTCTATAAGCAGCACGTCGCAGCCGATGGGCTGCTCATCGTCAGTTCGGAGAAGGTCTCCGAGCACGCTCTGGGCGAAGTGGCGTACCTGGCGCGGAAGATGCTTGCCAATCGTTCCGACGTGCTGGAGAAGCTCGTTGAGAGGAAGATGTACGTGTGTGTGATGGCCTACGACGAAATGCAGACCGATCTGCCCGAGTGTCGTGGGATGTCGCTGTGGTGGGCCAAGCGGGCCCGGGGCCTGGGCGGCAGGCCGGTCAGTTGTGGCGAAGAGAACCTGCTCAGCTTTAAGGGCGATCCTTATCAAGGTGAGAACATCTTCATCCATGAGTTCGCCCACGTCATCCATGGGGCGCTTGCCGGGCTGGACGAAGAGTTCAACACCCGACTCAGGAAGTTGCACCGGGAAGCCAAAGAGACGGGCCGATTCGACGGATACGGTATGGGCTCATTCGGAGAGTTCTGGGCAGAGGGCGTTCAGTCGTGGTTCGAATGCAATCGCCGCGGCGGGCTGGAAGCCCTCGGCCCCGACGGAAAGCTTCTCAGCCACATCCACACGCGCCGACAATTGAAGGAGTACTTGCCTGCCCTTGCCGAACTGCTCGACGAAGCGTTTCGACAGAGCAAGTGGGTTTACGTGCCTGTATTAAAACGCCTGGAACAGCCGCACCTGCGCGGCCACGACCCGGCCAAGGCGCCCGCCTTCCGCTGGCCGCCAGAGGTCATCGAGGCATATAACCGAATCGAAGCCGAACGAGCGAAAAAGCGAAAACAGCAAGAGGAAAAGGCTGCCAGAAAATAGCTTCGCGATTTGGCATACACGACGAGAGTGTTCTCATGACGAATCGATGCGAGTTTATCAGGGTCAACTATTTGTCTCTTCTGTGGAAGGAATTGCGATGAGAATCGAATTGTACCTGCCATGGCGATGTCGCCCGCTGACGTTGGTGGTGCTCGCCGCGGCGTATCTTGCCGTTTGGAGCATTGCACCCCCGGCGGTTGGGGCCGAGAAGCCGAAACCGGCCGGGTCGTTCGAGATTCCCGCCTGGGCCTTCGATCGGGGTAACGCCGCAGTCGATGCGAACCCGGACCAATACGCCGATTATCGCGATACCTATCCCGAACTCGTGGCCGGCGACGGAGGTCGGTTGCCGTGGGTGGTCGAATATGACGTCGACTTCCCCGTCGACGCGACCTACACGCTCCACATCCGTTACGCCGCAGCCGAGCCGCGACCAATGGAACTATGGCTCGACGGCCGGAAGGTAGGCGAGTGTTGTGGAAACGTAACCGGCAATTCGCTGCCCTATCCGTATCGCCGACCCAAGGTGCACGACGCACAGCCCATACCCGCATCGAACCGCCATGGCGCCGAGTGGGAAGAGGCAGGCAAACTGCCGGTTACCAAAGGCAAACACACGCTGAAGCTCACGCGTGCAGCGTCGCCGCCGAACGTGATCGCATTGCGGCTTGAGTCGCCGGTGGCCTTTCCGAAAGACTGGAAGCCGGCCGGGCTCGAATTGAGGCTTCCGCAGGGCCAGGGGGGAGAAAGGACTCGCTACGAATTGGGTTGGCATCAGGTCGGCCCCATGACAAAAGTCAGCAGGATACCGCCCATCTATCGCACCGCCTTTCTGCCGCCGGGCAGCGTAAATATCGCAACTCTGCGGCTGGCCGTGGAGGATATGACTGCGCGCTTCGGCCCGCGTTATCCGATGGGACCGGAGTACCTTAAGCGGTTGGCTGAGTTGGAAGAAGAACAGAACGCCGCCGTGCACGGCTCGCCTGAGGAAATGCAGGCGGTCGCCGACGCGCTGAAGTCGCTTCGCCGCGAAGCCATGCTGGCCCATCCGCTGTTGAACTTCGAGAGGCTGTTGTTCGTCAAGCGAATCACCTACGGGTCCAGCCACATTTATAGTGACCACTGGGACGGCAGTAAGACGATGGGCGGCAACCTCTGCATCCTGGCGCCGGCGACCCCGGAAGGCACAGTTACCGAGATCGCGCCGGAACTTGCCGGCGGGCTGTTCGGACGCTTCGACCTCTCCTTCGACGCACAGAAGGTGGTTTTTGCCTACAAGAGGGCGCCGAACCAGGGCTACCGTATCTACGAGATCGGCATCGACGGCACGGGCCTGAGGCAGATCACCTTCGACGCTCCCGAAGAGGAGGAACTGAAGGCTCACTACGGCGAGCTTTTTCGTTATGAGGATCTTGACCCCTGTTACCTGCCCGGCGGCAAGATCATGTTTGTTTCCACGCGGCCGCAGCGGCGGGTCTTCTGTTTCGGCTCCACGGTTACGTCGTTGTGCGTGATGGACGCCGACGGTAAGAACCTGCGCTGTATCTCGGGCGGCCCGGTCAACGAAATCGCGCCCTGCCTGATGGACGACGGTCGGGTGATTTATACTCGCTGGGAGTATGTCGATAAGGGTTTTGGCAACGTGCAGAGCCTCTGGTCGATGCACCCTGACGGCAGCGGTTCGGCCCACGTATACAAAAGCGACGTTATCCTGCCGGCCGGGATGGTCAACGCCCGCAGCATCCCGGGCAGTCAGCGAATCGTAACGGTCGCCGCGCCGCACTGTGGGCTGTCGGTCGGCCCGATCGTGCTGGTCGACAGTCGCCTCAATCGGCGCACCGCCGAGGCGATGACCAACATCACGCCCGAACTCGGCTATCCGGGCATGAGCCCTCACCGCAGCGGAAAAACATTCGGCTACTTCAAGGAGCCCTACCCGCTTTCGGAGAAAGTCTTTCTGGTCTCTTACAATCCCCATCCGAGAGACCATGAGCCGACGGGCTACGGAATCTACGTGTTGGACGCGTGGGGTAACCGGTCCCAGCTTTATCGCGACCCGGACATCTCCTGTTTCCAGCCGACACCGCTCCGGCCTCGGCGCAAGCCCCTGGAGATTTCCCCGGTTGCCGGCACGGACAAGACAGTCGTTGGGACGGACCAGACAAAAGGGGAAAAGCCGGCTACGCTGTTCATGCAGGACGTGTACCGGGGGTTGACGGGCATCGAGCGAGGAAGAGTCAAGTATCTGCGCGTGATGGAGGCCATCGGCGTGTCCTGGGATGACGGTTGGCGGTCAGGCCAGCAGGGCGACGGCGCCGGCTTGCAGGCATCGGCGGTCAGCCTCCGGGCCGATGTGAACATCAAGAAGATTCACGGGATCGCAACGGTCCACGAGGACGGATCGGCCCATTTCACAGTGCCGGCCGAGAAGAACATCTTCTTTCAGGCACTCGACGAGAACTACATGGAATTGCAGCGGATGCGAACGTTCGTGAACTTGATGCCGGGTGAGAAGAGATCCTGCATCGGGTGTCACGAGCATCGCAAGTGGGCGCCCCGGTTAAGATCCGCTAACTCACTGGCACTGAAACATCCCGCCGAGACGCTCTCTCCACAGCCGGGCGACACTGCGCCGCGCACCGTGCACTACGCCATGGATATCAGGCCCATCCTGGACAAACACTGCATCGGATGCCACAGCAGCCCACAACCCGGTCACTTGCCGGCGGGCGAGTTGGACCTCTCCGGTGAGTTAACCAAGTTGTATGACCGCTCCTACGAGAACTTCATCGACAAGGGGCTGGTCAGCCATCTGAACGACGGCTACGGCAGCGCCAATGTTGCGCCGGAGTTGCCGCTGACGTTCGGATCACATCGGAGCAAGCTGATCGAACGGATTCGCAAGGACCCCTGCAAGGCGAATATCACTCGCGAGGAGTTCATCGGGATCGTCACCTGGATCGACGCCAACGCCCCGTACTACGGTACCCACAGGGGTAAGAAGAACCTTAAATGGAAAGACGACCCGGACTTCCGGCCGTTGCCGCCGGCTGAGGACTAAAGACCTGGAGTTCAAAATTCGCATGCTGTAATGCGAACTATTTATCACGGGAGACACAAATGAGAGAGTGTAAACTATTTTTTGTTCTGTTGTTATTGTCGGTGAATCAAGTTGGATTGCGCGCTCAGCCGGCCGGCGGGGGGATAACCGTAAAAGAACTGCGTTGTGAATATGCCGGGAATCCCCTGGGGATCGATACACCGCAACCAAGATTTAACTGGTTATTGGAATCGAATCAGCGGGCCCAGATGCAATCGGCGTATCATGTTCTGGTGGCGGGCTCTGCAGAGAAGCTTCGGTCTGATATTGGCGACAAGTGGGACAGCGGGAAGGCAGCCTCGGAAAAATCGGTAAATATCCCTTACCAGGGCAGGAAGTTGTCCAGCGGTGAAAAGTGTTATTGGAAGGTTCGAGTCTGGGATAAATATGGCCAGGCATCGCCCTGGAGCAAGCCGGCTGCTTTTGAGATGGGGCTGCTGCAAGAGAGCGACTGGCAAGGCAAGTGGATCGGCAGGGGCAAACCGGAGAGCGACCTGAACTACATCACGGGCAGATTCGGCCGGGCGGTAAAGCTGAATGGAACAAGCGAAACCGTGAGGATAGAGCACTATCCGGAATTGAAGCCGGGCAGGCAAATCACTATCAGCGCCTGGATAAAGCCGAACGATGATTTCAGCGACCGATGGCAGGAAATCTACCGAAAGGAAGATGGCGGCGCAAGGCATCTTCTTGCTTTTGGCAAGACGGGCGAAAGGACGGGATTATGGCTCGGACTGGGAATCGGGGGAGTGTACACGGAACATTGCGGGCCGGTAGCGATGGGGTTGGTTAAAGATGGAAAATGGCATTTGGCAACTGCTGTTTATGACGGTTCCGCCATGCGATTTTATTTTGACGGCCGGGAAATCGCAAGGGAAGCGGTAAGCGGACCGATCGATACATCAGGTTCGAGTCCTGCCTATATCGGTTCGTCGCAAGGCCAAACTGAGTTTTTCAGCGGCGGTATTGATGACGTGCGAATTTACGGCCGTGCTTTAACGACCGATGAGATAAAAGCAATCGCGGGCGGAATCAGTGTTGGCTCTAAACCTGCGGGCTCATGGAAACTCGATGGTAATCTGAAAAACAGCGTGCCGGGTAACGACGGAGAATTGATTGCGGCTGTCGATCCGCAAAGCTCTCCTCTTTTACGAAAAGAATTTGAAATCTCTAAGAAAATCAAACGAGCAAGAATCTATGTTTCGGGCCTGGGCTGGTACGAGCTTTATATCAACGGGCGGAAAGTCGGCGACCATGTGCTTGATCCGGCAACGGCGGATAATAGAAAACGGGTTTTATATGTGACTTACGACGTATCTGACATGCTTGGCAGAGGGATGAATGCATTGGGAGTGATGTTAGGCAACGGCTGGTATTGCGAACCCGGGAAACTCCTGTACGGCGACTCGCCGAGACTGCTGCTGCAAATGAATATAGAGTATGCCGACGGAACCAGTAAAACGATTAAGACGGACACGTCGTGGAAGGCTGCCGAAGGCCCAATAACGCGCAATAACCTCTGGGGTGGAGAAACCTATGACGCTCGCCGGGAGGCGAAAGGCTGGAAAGAGGCCGGCTACGATGACTCGGGCTGGAGCGGGGCCATTACAAAATCGAGCCCGGGTGGCAAAATGGTATCGCAGATCATGCCGGCCATCAAGGTGAACCAGACCATAAGACCGTTGAAATTCACCAACCCGAAACCCGGCATATATGTTTACGATATGGGACAACTCTTCGGAGGCTGGGCGAGGCTTCGAGTGAAAGGGTCAGAGGGCACAAAGATTCTTCTTAAGTATTCGGCACGCATTTTTGCGGATAGCGGATTGATCGATAAGAGACGTCACCGAGGTGATAATGAAACCGACTACTATATTTTGAAAGGTGATCCAAAGGGTGAAACATACGAGCCGAGATTTACGTACCACCCTGTTCGGTATGTGCAGATCGAAGGTTATCCGGGGGCGCCGACGATAAATGACCTCGAGGGCAGAGTGGTATATTCTGCTGTCGATATGTCCGGCGACTTTAGCTGTTCGAACCCTTTGCTGAATCAGATTCACAGTAATGTTGTCTGGACTTTTACTAACGGCCTGTTCGGCATACCCCTGGACTGTCTTCACCGCGAGCACTGGGCGTGGACCGATCCGGCGACGATTACCGGTTCGCTTTATCCGAGAAAACATATGCCCCTGTTCTGGACGAAATGGCTTGACGACATTAAGGATGCCCAGAGGAAAGACGGCGCCGTTCCGGATGTATGCCCGACGTATCCCGGGGACAGGTCGGACCCCGCCTGGGGTGGTAATTACCCAATCATGGTCTGGTATCTTTATCAATACTACGAAGACGAACGCCTTTTAGGAGAGCATTACGAAGGGATGAAGCGATGGATGGAGTATTTGACCTCGATTTCCGAAAATCATATTGTGGTCAAAGGCCACTATGGCGATCACATGCTGCCCGGTCTTAAACCGGGCGAGGAACAATTTATATCCAGGGAGACGCCTAAATCTTTAGTCTGGACCGGATATTACTATCGCGGCGCTTGTGCCGTTTCTCAGATTGCCAAAATTCTCGGTAAAGTAGATGATGCCCGCCGCTATGGGCAATTGGCGGAAGATGTCAAAGATGCTTTCAACAGGAAATGGCTGAACAAGGATGCCAACGTGTATGCGGCAGGCTCTCAGACATCCAATTTCTTGCCATTGGCCCTCGGTATCATTCCCGAAGCTAATGAAAGAGGTGTTGTACAAAGCCTTGTGAAAGACATTATCGAGAAGTACAAAGTCCATCACCATGCGGGCAATACGGGCACCACCTGTATGGTCGATTCTTTGACCGAGCATGGATACGGAGATCTTATGTATAAGATTGCCGCACAGACCAGCTATCCCGGCTGGGGGTATATGGCAGCCCAGGGTGCTACCACGATCTGGGAGAATTGGGGATTGCGTAATGATGCCGAAAGTATGGTGATGTGGTGTACCATAGATGAGTTCTTCTACAATGATTTGGCAGGGATTAAAGGACCGGATTATTACGGACCGGGATTTGCCGCACCTGGCTTCCGAAAGATAGAGATTAAACCGCATGTTCCCGGCGACTTGACTTTTGCGTCAGGTTCGATCAAGACGGTCAGGGGTATGGTATCGTCGAACTGGAAGAGAACCGATGATTCGCTCATACTCGAGGTACGCATTCCCGTCGGCAGTGAAGCCGTGGTTAGTGTTCCCAGGATCGGCTTGCGAAATATTGAGGTTACCGAAAGCGATAAGACCATCTGGAAGAACGGCAAATTCATCCGGGGTGCTTTCGGGATTACCAATGGAACAGAAACCGCTGAATATGTGACATTTGATATTGGTTCCGGTTCTTACAGGTTCCGGCTGAAAGGACAAAAGTAATTCGCACAGCAGATAAACAGGCAGCGCAGGACATTCGGACATGCCGCTGTCGTCTTGCATAAGGC
>SDBS01003910.1_pt1 | contig 14629 bp, 10 predicted proteins | sample 2277091 | NCBI WGS metagenome assembly SDBS01 (sample SAMN10404972, study PRJNA504765) | marine sediment metagenome | isolation source: marine sediment core GS10_PC15, 163 cmbsf | place: Arctic Ocean: Southern Knipovich Ridge | collected 2010
TTTTTAATTAAAGTATTAAGATCAATTGATAACATAGTTATAGTCCTCTTTGTAAAATTATATCGTCTTTATCCATGGTTGGTGGTGAACTGCATAACCAACTGTTCCAGCCCAATTTTGGCGGGCTGCGCCGGGTTAATTGTGGGGTTTTGATATCTTTAGCTGCCACAATTAGTTGAATGTCAAAATTGAATTCCATGCCAACGTATAAGCTGACAAGGTCGGTAAGAGTTTTGAACCAACTGCCATTTGGCAGTAATTTAGTTAATTGGCTGTGTGAAACTGGGCCCAGTTTTATTCTAAATTTGTGGCCACAATGCCAGACACGAGTGCCGGCACAAGTGTCAACTCCCAAGCGGTTATTACTGGTTGCATAATCTGGTTTCAGGCTGGTGCAGTTTGCGGCACCTAAATTCAGCCATTCTCCAACTAATTCTTGTATTATTACTTTTATGCCAAAATAGCTTTGCAACAATCCATTTAAATTAGTTGCGGAGCGAGCATTATTAGCAAAAAAGCCACTGTAATATGCTATGTTTTCTGGTTTTGTGGGCAAATGTTCGCGACAAGATTTAGCACCAATACCAGTCATGCTATATAACATTTTGGAAAAATCATCAATTTGCTGAGTGTTTTGAGTGCGCTCATAAGCTGCATAAAAATGATGTTGTTCCCAAGCTTGGTAAAACAAGCTAATACTGCGTTGTTGGAGTAAGTTGAGAAAATCCAGCAAGCCTTTATCTTTGTTGTGTATTTGCTTTACAACTTTTTCGGTGTAGTGCGGCGGTAACATTCCATGGCTGCCGATTAAACTCATGAACGCAACAGTCATTTTCCAGTCTGTTTTTGCTTCGGCATCGTTAGGTTTTACTTCTATCACGTCGCCAGTAGGGAATTTTAGTGATGGGCTAGCCTCAAAGCTAACAGTTTTCTCCAGCGATTTGTTGCTGTCTTGCAATAGTAATCTTACCGCTTGGAAGAACTCAAAAGCGGCAGGATTATTCTGTAGCTCTGCTGTTAAAGCAGTTGTTTGCTGCCGGTTCTTGGTTGCCATCTGTGTAATTCCTTTTGGTAATTATCTGTAGTAATAATTAACTGGGTAAATGAGTTAATGTTGCAATACATAGGTAAAAAGTGTTCCAGCAAAGAGCCGAATAAAACGATTTGTCCGGGTGGAAAATTATTGGTATCTAAATCTATACTCACTTCCAGTCCGGCGGCAAAGCTATTGACCGAAGCGTCAGGTATGCGCGCTGTTGTGCGCTTGGTGCTGATGCTGGTAATGCCGTCAATCATCATTTGAATTTCAGATTTATCAGTAAAGTTGTATAAATGGAGTAATTCTTTCAGAGCACTACCATCTTTAATTGTTAAACTGAGATTATTTAGGGCCAAATGCGACATCAAGCGCCATTGATTGTCATTATTTAATGGTGGTTTATAAGTCGGCGTTGGAGTTATGATCCAGTTAATTTCTGGTGCTGGAGCACTGCCAGCAGCAAACTGCAATCTTGGAGTAATGCCACTGATAAAATATTGTCGCGGTAAATTGCGGTTAGTGCACGTTACTGTGGCGCTCACGACCCATTTGTTCTTGGACATGGTTTTGCCAGTGTTATCGACTAAACTGAGACATAATTCAGTGCCAAGATTATCCGGTTTGTCCATAGCGGCAATATCGCGACGAGTTTTGTGCCAAAAAATAGTCTCGTCATCACTATCATTATGATTTAAGCCATAAAACGGAACACACTCGATTTTCTCGCCATCGGGACCCAGGGCCGTGACATTATCAACAGAATATACTTCATAAGCTCCTACTCTTCTGACATCTGGAACTAGCGGATATTCTGTTTCGGTATGTGTTATGGTGATTGGCTCGGCATGGCGTGATAATAAATTGATGACCGGAGTACAGCCTTGGACAAAATTAGTCGTGCTGATTTGAGTTTTAAGGTCGTGATGTGGCTGCTTTAAATAGAAGAAAATTTCCAGCGTGTTACCAATATTATTGTAGTCTGTTGCAGTTAAGTTATTTAGCTCGAAAAATAAGAATTTTTCGGGAAACACAAAAAACTCTGTCAATAATCTATATCCAGCAAAAGATGTTTCCGGATATGGCAGCATAGTTTCGTCAGCGCCAAAACCGACTTGCTGTAGATTCTTGGTGTTTATTATAGTTGGAGTGTCTTTAACTCCATTGGCAAAGGCAATTGCTATAACATCATTAAATAATAGCTCGTGAATTCTGTATGCCAATTGAGGTCCAGCCTGAATGAAAAAGCGTAAAGAATCTGGAGCTAAATCAGCAAAATTTGCTTCTTTATTGGCTAATTTTAAGCTGAGGCGCAATACTGACGGCGTGCTAGCGCTAAATGGTAACTTCGGCGCAGCTTGATAGAGTTCTGTGAGTTTGGCGTCAGTTATAGTTAATGGTTGAACCGTAGTGTCATAACAAGTACGAAAACTACATACAGGACCGTGGTTTGGGTCGGTTTCAATGCGTGTATGACGTGGCACAGTGTAACTTTTGTCGATTCCAGGTGCTGTAGGGAATTGCACCATAGCCATGGATGGAATAGGCGCCTGATAGTGTGGATACAGAATATCTAACAAGGCTTTAATGGATTCTGGCACAGAATCATCTAATTTGCGTCGTACTCGAGCATTTAAAAAAGCCACTGCTTCAATAAGGCGTGATACGTGTGGATCTTCAACGCCTTCAGCGCCAATACCCAAATTACGGGCAATTTTAGGATGGGCTTTTGCAAAAGCTGCTCCCAGTTGCTGGAGCTCGGTTAATTCCTTGTTATAATATGATAGTAGTTCCTTACTCATAATTAGCTTCCTGAATATTAAAGTGTGTTGGAGCAGTGTCCATCACCGAATTAAATTGTACGGGTATGACCATTTCTTCAATGCATAACACAGCGTCGATATGAAATCGAACGCGAAAATCAATTTTATTGGCATTTTCCAGCAATTTTACTTTGACCTTTTTTAATCTTGGTTCGTAAGTGTTGATCAGATTTTCTAATAATTTCTTTAAATGTTGTTTATCTGATTCTGATTCTGGATTAAAGTGAGCAAAATCTTCCAAACCGTAGTTTAATAAGGTCGTTTTTAATTCGGTAGTCTCGACAAGTCTGGGTGCTGGTGCTTTGCGGGTATTTAATAAATCCTGCAAGTCACTGCGAACATTTTGAATAATAGTGTCATATAGTCTATAATTACTAATAGTAAATTCATCGGCAGGGGTGTTACCGAGTAAGCGGTCCATGACTGATGTTCTTACTTCGTTCATATAGATAAATTTAGCAGAGGTAGGTAACGTGTTTGTTGCGGAACTGGTTTTTTTTGTAACAAATCTTTACAGCGTTTTACGTGGTTTGACACGATTTCGTGAAAGTTTGATACAAAGTGTTTCTTTACCGTAATTAATACGCAATAAACAAATGGTATATTTGCTTTGTAAGTTTAACAAAAGTTTTTTTAAAAATAAAAGAGAGGAGTAAAATTATGGCTGATTTAAAACTAGCTGATTGTGGTTTTGGAGCTACATACCTACCACCAGCTTATATGAAAACATCTAGTAATCTCGGAATCACTGTGGGTAGTAGTGGCTCAGGGGTAGCGTTAGTGACAGGCGGATTACCTACTGAGTGGCCTACAAGTCTTGGGTCTTATCCAGCAGGTTCGGGTTTCTTTTTAAACGTCATGTTGACTAAAGAAGGATTCAGTGCGTTAGACAAGATGAAAGACGGCGATCCAGCTGAAATAACTTTTTCGTTACTTAGTGGATACGATAAGTCAGGTAAAGAACCAGTTGTTGCAGGTACTATTACTGTTGCTGAAGCTGTTATAAAGGGCCCAGCACATGTTACCGGTGGTTTTGCAGCTCCTGGTGCTAATGCTGATGTTATTAACGCAACTGTTCAAGTACAAATTTCGGGTGGTTCTGTTCAATATAAAATGGGAACTGCTGTTTATGAAATTGGTACGGCATCATAAGCCTAATTAACTTATAATTAATAAGTTATTGGATAGTATAAAAAATCCGGAGTTCGCTCCGGATTTTTTTTGGCTGGTTGTTTTTGGTCATTCCTGTTCTTTTTTGTCTATTATCCCTTGTTTGTTGTCATCCTTGTTATCTTCATTGTCATCCCGCGGCTTGCTTGTCATGAGCTTGCCGAATCGGACCGCGGGATCCAGAAAATCTTTCAAAACACTGGATTCCGGCTTTTGCCGGAATGACGCTTTGAGCTGGGTTACCGTCATTACGAGCGACCTGTCCTGAGCATGTCGAAGGAAGCGAAGTAATCCAGCAATAAATGTAGGGATGTTTTGGATTGCCACGTCGCTTCTCTCCTCGCAATGACGGGAAGTTGCTGGTTTAGGCTGCGGCGGCAGCTATTTTCTCAATGCTATCAAATTGCGACAACAGATACTTACTTTTACTCATGGCGAGGATTTCGCGCATAGGACCTTCCATTTTATCCAGTATTTCATCTATCTCGCGTTTTTTAGCATAATCTTCCAGTCTCTCAGTTCTTAACCTTATTCTTGTGGTTAAATTTAGCACATCATGTGATAACGCTGCCAGTTTGATTATATATGCCTGATCTACCAGAGTGTTGTTTGCCATTTGTTCTGAATTCTTCATAAGATTGCTAGATTGATTCTGACTTATTAGCACAGGAAAAGTTACCGTCGCGCGTAAACCGCGTCCAGGCAGGTTTTCTAAGCTAACTGTGCCATGATAAATGAGCACAGCCAGCTTTGTAAATGCTAGGCCCACGCCGGATCCTTTAGTATTAGCTGTTGTTGCGTTATTAACACGATAAAAAGGTTCAAATACGTTATTTAATTCATGCTCTGGAATACCGGGACCGTCATCATCAATAGTGATTGTAATAGAATCATCTTGAGTAGTCAGGTTGATCTTGGCAATATGAGCATATTTTATTGCATTAGAAATGATATTCTCAAAAATACGTTTTAATACTATATCATTAGCGCAGCACATGGCAGATGTAGTATTGCTCATAAAGCTAACATTATAGCCATCGAGTTGCATGCGGGTACATAAATTTCTAAGTAGGGTCACGACATTTAGGTTGCATTTTTTCTGCTGAGCTATGTCTAAAATCCCCATGGACGAGCTGAGGATTTCATTAATCATTTTCTGCATTGTTTCTATTTCATTGGTAATGTTAGGGTAGCCAGTCAAGCTAGCAATGAGCTGTAGTTGCTTTGTTAGCTCTTGCTTTATTTTTAAAAGCTGTATTTTGTTGTATGTTGGCGCCATTTTTGTTACCAAATGTTAATTGCTATATTTGCCATTAGATTAATAAGAAAAACCCCGTTTATTTATAAAGATATTGTGTGTTAAAAAACCCATCATATAACCCTTACATACAAGTGTAGCACCTTTGTAACTTTTTGTAAAATTTTTGTTACGAAATGTTTACAGCTCTTCGCGTTTGACTGGCAGAGATAGCATGTATCCCCCGCCACGTATGGTTTTTATCATGGTTGGATTTTTGTGATCTTCTTCTAATTTCTGGCGTAATCTGCTAATCTGAACATCAATACTACGATCAAAAGGCTCAGCATCACGGTTGTGAGTTAGGTTTAATAATTGATTCCGACTCAGAACTCGTTGTGGCCGTTCTAGAAATATTAATAGAAGATCATATTCGCCGGAGCTTAAATTTACCTGTTCGTTATTAGGAGAGATAACTTGGCGAGTAGCAGTATCGAGTTTCCAGCCGCCAAAGCCATAAACTAAGATTTTCTCGCCTTTATCGGTTTTGGTAACTGTAGATTTGTGATAACGGCGTAGCACAGCATTAATGCGTGCCAGTAACTCCCGTGGATTATAAGGTTTAGTCTGATAATCGTCTGCACCGACTTCAAGGCCGACAATGCGATCAGTTTCATCGTCATTAGCAGTTAACATAATGATAGGTATATCAGATTCCTGCCTGACTTCTTTACAAAGGTTAATGCCGCTGGTTCCAGGCAACATAACATCTAGCAATATTAAATCAATCTGCCCCTGTTCGAGCAGCTTTTTCATTTCATCGCCGTTTTTAGCAGTTGAGACGCGAAATTGGTATTTGGCGAGGTATTCCGCAAGTAAATCGCGAATCTCGCTATCATCGTCAACTATTAATATATGTGATTTTTTTATGTTCATAATCTGTACCCGAGATAATAGTAGCACATTTGAGGGAAAAATCTAATTTTTTATAGTATCTAGACGATATAATATTGGAATTAATTAGTCCATTTGCGGATCATAGCTTTGACGGTGTCAAAAATTATAGGTTTTTCAAGCACATCATCAGCGCCAGCATCAGTAAAGATTTTCTCATCTTCATCCATAACATGCGCTGTCAAAGCCACAACAGGGACCTTCTTGCCGCGTTTGTCAGCGCGAATATTCTTAATTACTTCAATACCGTTCATTCCAGGCAGGCCAATATCGGTACAAATTATGTCATAATTATTTTTGGCAAATAGCTCCAAGCCTTCTGGGCCGTCAGAAGCGATATCATAACGGATGCCTAGATCATCAAACAATAACTGTGCTACCATCTGATTGATGTTATTATCTTCAATAAGCAATAGATAACACGGTTTATCTAAAGGCCGGTGATTTCCGCTCATAATTTGGCGAAGAGCGTTAGTTTTACTTTTCTCTTCTTTTTTACTTATTTTGCCGCTGGCTTTGAGATCCAAAGGCAAACTAAGCCAGAAAGTCGAGCCTTTATGAAGCTTACTGGTGGCGCCAATTTCGCCCTTCATGCCGGCGATCAATTGCTTGCAAATAGCTAAACCCAAGCCAGAACCACCATATTTACGACCGTATTTATCAGCATCGATCTGCGAAAAGCGGTCAAATATAGTATTAATTTTACTTTCTGGAATGCCAATACCAGTATCAACAACAGATAGCCTAATATGATTTTTATCATCACCAGGCTCAACTGCAATAGTCACAGTGCCTTTTTCGGTAAACTTAACCGCATTACCAATCAAGTTAATAACAATCTGCCTAATGCGCTTAGGATCAGCCACAACCATATTATTAATGTCATCACTATATTTTAACTTCAATTTTAGACCATTTTCTTCGAACAGATGCTGCAAACCACCAGCCGTCTCCCGTATCAACAAACGCAAGTCAAATTCCTCGAAATTCAACTCCAACTTACCCGCCTCAAGCTTAGAAAAGTCTAAAATATCATTAATCAACGACACCAAATGATTCCCCGACATCAAAATAATCTCTAATTGCTTTTTCTGCGCTGTTGTCAAATTGTCCTTCTGAATTAAACTCTGCGCAATCCCAAAGATACCATTCAACGGCGTCCGAAACTCATGACTCATCATCGCCAAAAATGCCGACTTCGCTTCATTCGCTTTTTCAGCTTTTTCTTTGGCGGCGAGGAGCTTACGCTCAAGGTCTTTTTGTTTGGTGATGTCTATTGAAACTGCTAAAATGCCGATGTTTTTATTATTTGAGTCTTTAATTGGTGTTTTATTCGTTAATAATATTTTTGTTTTGTTGTTGTGCGTTTTAAGATTCTCTTGTGAAGTCTGAGTTTTTGAGCTTAACAATATTTCTTTGTCAATAGATCGAATTTTATCAGCCACAGACTTATCCCAATTTAATTGTTTGGCAAAGTAATAATCATTTTTTCCAATAATATCTTTTCGTGATTTCATGCCAGTTATTTCTTTTAGATTATCGTTGCATCCCAAATAAGTCATGTTGTTATCTTTCCAAAATACATATCCTGGCATTCTAGATATTATTGTGTTTAAAAAAGCGCTAACCCATTGTATTTGTTCATCGATATTCATGTCTTTTCTTATAATATCTCCAAGAACTTCGCGGTTAATTCTTTCTAGTAATTTATTTTGTGATTCATTAAGGTTTTCTCGATAAGAAATAATTTTTTTGTTTAATATGTCGTTGTTATTTTGTTCAGTTTTAACTTGAGTTATATCTTTACCAATAAGAACAAACCCATCAGGCTGCATATTCCCATCATAAGAGCACTCGATATCCCACAAAACAGATTTTTCTTTTTCAGTAACTTCAATAACAGTTTCAACATCTTTAACTATTTTACCAGATAACAATAGAGATTTTTTTCTGAAAATTGGACATGGGAAATTATTCTTTTTACATAACTCCAAATAATTGTGCCCCAAGGCTAATTTTTTCCGCCACTGATAAAAATTAAGCGCAGCTTTGTTAATATCTAATATTTTATAATCAAGTGACATCCATATTATTGGGCAATGAAGATGCTTCCATACAATATTCGCGTTCTTTTTATTTGATAATAAGTCCATAATATAAAATCTCCAGCTTTCTTAATAATTGTATCACGATTTTACCCAGCCCGTAATAATCCACGTTTTTTCTAATAGAAACAGGCGCGTGGGTAAATACTTCATTCCGCTACCTTCGGAAAAGTTAAAACAAATTCAGTGTATTTGCCAAGCTCTGAATGCACGGCAATATCTCCACCCATCTGTTGTATAGTGGTTTTGCAATAAGTTAAACCAAAACCTGAGCCTTCTTTTCTTTTACTAAAGCCAAAATCAAAAACATGTTCTTGGTCATATTCGGAAATGCCTGGGCCAGTGTCCTTAAAACACAAGAAATTATCAGTGTCACCTTGTTCATGTCTAATGTTAATTGTGGTGCCAGGCTTGTCGTTGATATAATGTAACGCATTTTTCATCAAATTAAAAATAATGTGCTGTACTAGCAAATTCACACCATAAAATTTAAAGTCATTTTCATTACTGTAAACCACGGATTTTTTTTGTTGCTTGTCAAAAGGATATCTTGCTAATGCGCCAGATACAGCTTCTTTAATAGAACACAATTGATAATCACCCGTATTCGCTTCTTTCACCATACTCTTCAAATTATTCAAAAACATATCAATGATTTGCATAGATTCCTTTGCTTCAGCATCAATACTATTAAAAATATTTCTTAAGCCTTCCATGTGGCTTGGTCGAATGCTTGCAACGGGTAAGCCGGCTTTTTCCGCCATATCATAAGCAGCAATTAAGCGATCCATATATACTTTGGCATCAGTGGCACATTGAATAGAAGTTAATGGAGTTCTGATTTCATGAGCAATTCCCGCTGCTATTTCCATCATACCTTGAATCTTGGCATTTTGCGTTTTTTCCTGTAGTTGTTTCGCACGCCTAAGTTCCTGCTCCATTTTCCTGTGTTCTGTGATATCAATTGATACACCCATGATGCCAATAATATTATTGTTTTCGTCTTTAATGGGGGTTTTATTGGTCAATAATGTATTGGTCTTGCCATAGCCATTTGGGAAAGTTTCTTCAGAAGTGATTTTTTCAGTTCCATTTATTATTTTATTATCGACGGCTCGTATTTCATCAGCGACAGATTTGTTCCATTTTAGTTGTTTAGCTAGCAAATAATCTGTTACACCGGTTACCTTTTTTCTTGACTTGAATCCGAGCATACTCGCTAAGTTGTCATTACAACCCAGATAAATAAAATCTGTACTTTTCCAATAAACATAACCAGGCATCCGGGATATAATTGTATCTAAAAAGCCATTTATCCATCTTACCTGTTGGTCTACCGGCATGTTTTTTCTAACATTGTCATTTAATATTTCAGTACTGATTTTTTCTAGTAACTCATTTTGCTCTTTTTCAATATCAACAATTTCAGTGCCAATTAAAACGAAGCAAGTGTTATTGTTTGTATCCAAAGAAGTTTCTATGACCCATGAGATACTATGTTTGGTGTTTTTATGATTTATTTCGGTTTTAATATTTTCAATCGGTTTACCTGAGGGAAGTTTGGTTTTGTTTCTAGATAATGGGCACGAAAATTTAGATTCTTTACATAGATCTAGATAATTTTTGCTAAGTACATTTTTCTTCTGCCATTTATAAATCTTTAATGCGGTTGCATTGATGTCCAGTATATTGAAATCACTGGACAGTAATATTAGCGGAGATTGAACTCGCTTAAGAATTATATTTGCATTTTGTTTATCTGATAATTTCATAATATTACTCTGCTATTTTCGGAAAAGTTAAAACAAATTCAGTATATTTATTTGGCTCGGAATGAACCGCAATATCTCCACCCATTTGCTGTATTGTGGTTTTACAATAAGTTAAACCAAAGCCTGAGCCTTCTTTTCTTTTGCTAAATCCAAAATCAAAGACATGCTCTTGATCATATTCAGAAATACCAGGGCCCGTATCTTTAAAATGCAAGAAATTATCAGTATCGCCTTGTTCATGCCAGATGCTGATTTGTGCTTTAGGTATGTCGTTTATGTAATAAAGAGCATTTTTCATTAAGTTGAAGATAATATGTTGTATCAATAAATTTACTCCATAAAATTTAAAGTCATCAGTATCGGTATAAATCACGGAGTTTTTTTGTTTAGCATCAAAAGGATATCTGGACAGGGCCGTGCCTATTGATTTTTTAATAGAGCATAGCTGATAATCGCCGGTGTTAGCTTCTTTGACCATATTTTTCAAATTACTTAAGAACATATCGATGATTGACATAGACTCTTTTGCTTCAGCATCAATGCTATTAAAAATATTTCTTAAGCCTTCCATGTGGCTCGGTCTAATACTGGTCACCGGCAAACCGGCTTTCTCTGCCATATCATAAGCAGCAATTAAGCGATCCATATATACTTTGGCATCAGTAGCGCATTGAATAGAAGTAAGAGGAGTTCTGATTTCATGGGCAATGCCTGCAGCGATTTCCATCATTCCTTGAATTTTGGCATTTTGGGATTTTTCTTGGAGCTTCCTGGCTTGTTCGAGCTGCTGTTCGAGTTTCTTTTTTTCTGTTATATCTGTTGAGATGCCAATAAGACCTTTTATTCTGCCATTTTTATCTCGCAATGGGACTTTGTTAGACAGAAAGTACTTTGTTTTACCTGTGGCATCCCTGAAAGGCGTCTCTTCAATATTTAGCTGACTTTTCCCGGTATTAAAAACTTTTTGATCATATTTTATAAAAGCATCATAGTACATGTCAGGACGCAGTTTAGCTATTCTCGCTAATTCTCTAGTATGTTGTCCTATAGTTTGTTCGCGAGGTATGCCTATGCTTTTCGCCGAATTCTCATTGCAGCCAAGGTAGATATTGTTCGTATCATACCAATATACGTTATTTGGCATTGCAGCAATAATGCTATCTAGCTCAAATATTTTTTCCTCTTTCTGACGTAGTATAGTAATGTCATTGCCAATAAGGATAAAGCCATCAGGTTGGCTGCTTTTATTATAAGAGCATTGAATATTCCATAAAATAGTTTTTTCCTGTTTGTCGAGTTCTATCACAGTCTCGATGTTATTTAATTTTTTACCAGATAATAGTGTCGATTTTTTTCTGGATATAGGGCAGGGAAATTTAGAATCTTTGCATAAGTTCAAATAATTTTGTCCGAACGTATTTTTTTTGTGCCAATGATAAAAGTTGAGCGCTGCTTTATTGATATTTAATATTTTATAATCAAGTGATAGCAAAATTGTTGGAGACGGGGTATCTTGAAAAATTATGCTTGTATTTTGTTCGTCAGTTAATTTCATGATTTTACTCCACAACCTTAGGAAAAGTTAACACAAATTCAGTATACTTATCTGGCTCAGATCGAACTGAAATATCACCACCCATTTGCTGTATTGTGGTTTTGCAATAAGTTAAACCAAAACCCGAGCCATCTTTGCGTTTACTAAAACCAAAATCAAAAACATGTTCTTGATCATATTCAGAGATGCCAGGACCAGTATCTTTGAAATGCAAGAAATTGTCAGTGTCGCCTTGTTCATGCCAGATGCTGATTTGTGCCTTAGGTATGTCGTTGATATAATGCAACGCATTTTTCATCAAATTAAAAACAATGTGCTGGACTAGCAAATTTACTCCATAAAATTTAAAGTCATCATCATCTGTATAAATAACTGAGTTTTTCTGTTGTTCATCGAATGGATATCGCGATAATGCAGTACCAATTGATTCTTTAATAGAGCATAGTTGATAATCGCCGGTATTCGCTTCTTTCACCATGTTTTTTAAATTACTCAAGAACATATCGATGATTGACATAGACTCTTTTGCTTCAGCATCAATACTGTTAAAAATGTTCTTTAATCCTTCCATATGGCTTGGTCTGATGCTTTCAACTGGCAAACCAGCTTTCTCTGCCATGTCATAAGCCGCAATTAAGCGATCCATATATACTTTGGCATCAGTGGCACATTGGATCGAAGTTAATGGAGTTCTAATTTCGTGAGCAATTCCAGCTGCTATTTCCATCATGCCTTGAATTTTGGCGTTTTGGGCTTTTGCTTGGAGTTTTCTGGCTTGTTCTAATTGCTGTTGGAGTTTCTTTTTTTCAGTATTGTCAGATGAAATTCCAACAATAGCAATGATTTTACCGTTTCGATCTTTAAGAGGAACTCTGCTTGATAGCTGGTGAATTACTTTGCCGGTACCTGTTAGGAATGGTTTATCTTCAACGTCGAGTTGTGGCTTGCCTGTTCTAATAAGATCGCCATGGACTTTTCTCCAGTATTCGACAACTTTGTCTGGTAATGACATCATTTTTGCGAAATCGTATGCACTTTTTCCAATTGCTTCTTCGCGAGGCAACCCCCACATTTTAGCACCGTTATCATTGCATGTAGTTAAAACAAAATCTTTGTCATAACAATAAATACTATGAGGCATACAAGCAATAATGCTATCTAGGAAGAAATTCTTATCTTCTTCTTGCCTTAGTTTGGTAATATCTTCACCAACAAGCATGAAGCCATCGGCTTTTTTTGTTTCATCATGCGAACATTCTATGTTCCATAAAACGATTTTTTCTTGTCCTTCAATTTCAAGTATCGTTTCAATGTTTTTTATTGTTTTACCAGATAAAAGCTTGGATTTGTTTCTGAATATTGGGCAAGGAAACTTATATTGTTTACATAGATTTAAATAATTCTGTTCTTGTACGGTTTTTTTGTTCCATTCGTAAATTTTTAGAGCTGCTTTGTTAATGTCTATGATTTTATAGTCTAAAGATAGCAGTATTATTGGTGGTTGAATGCTTTTGATAACGAAACTTGCGAGTTTTTTGTCGGATAATTTCATAACATCACTCCACTACCTTCGGAAAAGTTAACACAAATTCAGTATACTTATCTGGCTCAGAACGAACTGCAATATCCCCACCCATTTGCTGTATTGTGGTTTTGCAATAAGTTAAACCAAAACCTGAGCCTTCTTTGCGTTTACTAAAACCAAAGTCAAAAACATGCTCTTGATCATATTCAGAGATGCCAGGACCAGTATCTTTAAAATGCAAGAAATTGTCAGTTTCACCATGTTCATGCCAGATGCTGATTTGTGCCTTAGGTTTGTCACTTATGTAATACAAGGCATTTTTCATTAAGTTGAAGATGATATGTTGTATCAGTAAATTAACACCATAAAACTTAAAATCACTAGCATCTGTATAAATCACAGAATTTTTTTGTTTAGCATCGAAAGGATATCTGGACAGGGCCGTGCCTATTGATTCTTTAATAGAGCATAGTTGATAATCGCCGGTATTCGCTTCTTTCACCATGTTTTTCAAATTACTCAAGAACATGTCGATGATTGACATAGACTCTTTTGCTTCAGCATCAATACTGTTAAAAATGTTTCTTAGGCCTTCCATATGGCTCGGTCTGATGCTTTCAACTGGCAGACCAGCTTTCTCTGCCATGTCATAAGCCGCAATTAAGCGATCCATATATACCTTGGCGTCAGTGGCACATTGAATGGAAGTAAGAGGAGTTCTAATTTCATGGGCAATGCCTGCAGCGATTTCCATCATGCCTTGGATTTTGGCATTTTGGGATTTTTCCTGGAGCTTTCGAGCTTGCGCGAGTTTTTGTTCTAACGCTTTTTTTTCTGTTATATCTACAGATATACCAATCATGCCAGTTACTCTGCCTTTTTTATCAAATAAAGGCACCTTGCTTGATAGTTGCGTTACTTGTTTGCCGTCCGCATCACGAAAAGGAAATTCTTCCGTGTCAAGGTACGGTGCGCCTGTTTTTATGATGTTTTTCAGTTCGTTTTTCCATCCCGCTACTGTGGGAGGAGGAACCTGCATAATTTTTGTCAAATAATCTATGCTCTTTCCTATAGCTTGTTTGCGGGACAAGCCTACTGTTTTTGCAACATTATTATTGCAACCAAGGTATACAAAATCTTTGTCGCACCAATAAACATTATTTGGCATTTGAGCGATAATACTATCAAGCTGAAAAACTTTATCTTCTTCCTGTCTTAATGTGGTGATATCTTCACCAACCAACATAAAGCCATTTGGCTGTTTGCTTGCATCATAAGAGCATTCAATATTCCATAAAACAGTTTTTTCCTGATTGTCTATTTCAACTACATTTTCAATATCTTTAGCGGGTTTTCCAGCTAAAAGTTTGGATTTATTTTTGGGTATCGGGCAAGGTAACTTGGATTGTTCACATAGGCTTAAATAGTTCTGCCCTAAAGCTTCTTTTTTCT
>SDBS01003911.1_pt1 | contig 14628 bp, 19 predicted proteins | sample 2277091 | NCBI WGS metagenome assembly SDBS01 (sample SAMN10404972, study PRJNA504765) | marine sediment metagenome | isolation source: marine sediment core GS10_PC15, 163 cmbsf | place: Arctic Ocean: Southern Knipovich Ridge | collected 2010
TGTCCAGGAAGGAGAGGGGTAGCCGAAACTGGGTGAAGGCCAAGACTAGGGTCGCAAGACATCATGAGAAAATAGGTAAACCTGGTTCAGTGGGTCCAAGGGGAGATCCCGGAGTAGAAGGTCCAGTTGGCCCAGCAGGAATCCTTGGGGAACCAGGCAGCAGCATAGATCCTATGCTCACCTACTTGGCAATAGCCGTTGCAGTGGCCTCTCTGATCGCCTTCATCTTCCTATGGCGGAAAACAGAATGAAAGATGAGAAACGGAACGTCATTGATCTTTGCAGTTCAGATTGCCCTGAGTATATGGGGGATGGATGCCTTCTTAACTCAGATTCGATGGTTCAATGTAAGCGCATCCGCGAGCTTTACAGCCCCGAAGACCGACAGCGATTCATCAAACATCTGAAAGAGCAAGGACACTTACCTCTTCGGGGACTGGGTTAGTCAGAAGATCAGAAACGGAGGGGGGAGAGCGAGTGAGCAAATGAAACTGGATGTCTGCATAGTCACTAAAAATCATGTTAAAAGCATTAAGGGGCTAGAGTATATTCCAATAAATAATATAATAATCGAAACTTCATCTCCTCTGGCCCTAGCTAGGATGAGAGCAATCCAAAAAGTTGAAACAGAATATTTTGTTTTTATAGATGATGATGTGGAAATAGATGAAACGTGGTATGAATTATTAGAAACACATCTTAAAAACCCTCAAGTGGGGGCGGTTCAAGGGCAACTTCTCCGGCTACCGTACTGGATGATTCTACAAGTTCACCTTTAACCGAAACATGACCAGTACGGTTTACTGCTTTTATTGCGATGCCCCCGATAGAAGTAATAAGTAAGTTAGGCCCCAGTTGAATATCCCCTGTATTCCAATTAAACTTCAAGGTTCCCGTAGCATCGGGGGTTAAAATATTACCTATTGAACCGCCGCCCAATACATCAAGTAGTTTTTGGACATACCATTGTTGACGTTCAAGCCTATCCAGCCTATCAATTATGTCTTTATTTCTAATTGCTTCAACCATTTTACGGCTCCTCTACCGAATGCACACAATCAAATTTTACATCTGATGCATTATAATCAAAATCTACATATAGTTTTTTCCCTGCTGTAGTAGAAGCAGGCAAAAGCTCTACTGCTTCATAAATTGCGTTCCATGTTATTGCCCTGCCAGTACCATCATCCTCAAATCTAAATCGCAATCTATCTCCATCATAAACAAGTCCTGTCGGGGCTGAAATAGTCGGGGCATCTCCCTGGGCTGTGATATTATGTTTATTCCATCTTGAAGCAATAACCGGGTCAGGTGTTGAATTTGTGATTTCAGTACGTACAGTCATTCTGTTTCTATCAGGTTCTACAAATGGAGTTGCTATTGAACCTTGTTCTAATTTAAGATGGGATACAGTTACTATATCACCTGTATTGCTCGCTTGTATAAAAATTGCTAAATTATCAGCATCCGCATCAGTAGTAAATGTGGCTGTATATCTTTTAGCTGTATCATTAGTTAGAGTAACACTAATATGTGATGTACCTGCAATAGCACCATTAAAGGATTGTACAAATAAAAGTAATTCATCGCCTGTTATTACTTTATTGTCCAGACTAATTGCATAAGTTATAAAAGGTAAAACTTTCAATGGATTACTAGTGCCACCTGATATTTTTATACCTTCTCTAATGCCTGTACCAGTAATAGTTATTTGGTTTCCTTTTCTTGAAGGAAATAACGTATCGGGTGCTATAGCTAATGTGGGGGTATTGGTTAAAGCCCAAAAGTCGGGTAAGTTGGTATCAATATTATAACTATCAAATTGCGGGTTTGAGATTAAGTTTTTACCGAAATTGGCTTTTAATTGGGTCAATTTTAGCTCAGTAGTCTCAACATCATCTTCAAACCTGAGTTCACCATCAGCATTATGTGATATTTTTTGTACCATAACAAATCCTAACTATCCAAATATTAATATTTCATGGATTAGAGCATCTCCACCCGATATAAAGGTAATCGACTTAGATGTTAAACTTCCATTTTCGATAAAGGTTATTGATTCAGCGAATATATTTTCTCTTTCAGAACTATCTACCACCTCTATTGCCTTTATTGTGTCCAAAACTGAATCCCCACAATTTATTATTATGGATGAAATCTTATATTCAACTGTAGTGAGTTCAAACTTTGTATAAGTAACACTTATGACATCCCCCAACTGTAGCCAGGGCATTGACTTTGCCTGAAATACAATCTCGGCTTCAGGATTCTTAAATCTTGTCAGTAAGTCTTCCGCTAAAGAACGGGCAAAACTATAATCCTGGATGAATGGATTCTCAACTGTCAGCAGTTTTTCCTTAAACTCGTTAATCAGGTCATCATCTTTTTCATCTGCAAGTACAATCCCCTTTTCCACTAAAGGCTTACCGTCTATCTCGATAGCGGTAACTTCCTGGTCTGCTGCATTGGCATTAGTAAAAGTCAAGAATGTTGCATAGTTATATTGTGCCTCGGTGTCCAGGGAAATATCAGCGTGTTTTGTAATGACTGCATTTTGGACATCATTTGACGGGCTGAAAAAGAACCAGCAGGGAATCGTTTTGGTTTCCCCTGCCCTGATAGTGACCGGAGCCTCTAATTGATAAATAATCTTCTCGTCTGTTTCTTCTAAGGGTTTAGCCTTAATGACTACCCTATTCTTCATTTTACGGGCTATATATGGTCTTCTAGGGGTCAAAAACACGAGATTGGAATCGGTATAAGCTTTATCTGTAATTGACGGTCTGACTTCCACAAGACAAGCGAACATATCAACTTCCGAAATCCTTGTAATCTCAACCTTTATTCCTGTAATCGATGTGTTTGAAGCAAAAGTAAATAATATATTTATAGAAGTATTGGCTACATAAGAATTTGCAAGAATCCAGATACCACTCTCGTCCCTATAGTAAAGATCAAAATCTACCGGAAAGCTGTAAGAGACCCCGTTAACGGTTATAGAATTTGCATTTAAAACATTGTCATAAACTATCTGCCAGTCCTGGCTTACCCCAAAAGAGGCTGCCCCGTCTGAACGGGTATTCCCTAACCAGCCGTATTCTACCTGTCGCAGTAGCCACGGGTCATCTGAAAGCTTCAACGAACTAGAAAGAATAAAAGGCCGGAGTGCTGTCTCAGTGTCTACACCATTATTTGCAACCCCTTTCGGGCCATAAGTTGGACTCCATTCATTGGCTGTTATTGTTCCACTAAATGACAAGTCCCTATTCCTAAAAATAAAGATATCGTCCTCGTCAAAATAAGCTTTTCCACCTTCCCCGATGGTCAATTGCTTCACATGAAAAGCATATTTTCTTTTCTCAAAAAACGTAAAAGCTATAGATCCGACTGTGGTGTCTATATTGTATTTATCCGAGGTTATCCCAAAATCTTCAACGACTTCAACAACTAATTCGTCTATCCGTTTATCAGTCTTAACTGCGGAGGTCTCAAAGTCAACCTCATTCATAAGTCCCATCCGGTCAAGGCAATCAAAGTTTACGGTCATACCGGGGTTTGGAACTATATCCCTAATAAAAAATGTACCCTGTTTTATAAACTCCACCGTCCCGGCTACCTCTACCCCGATAAAAGCCTCTACCTTTTTGTTGGCTTTCAAGAAGTCTGCAATCACTGAAGCCCCACCTGAATTATATCTCTGGGACGTATTGTCAAGTGCAAAAGTTAATTCATTTGCCGATATGTTTCCTACGTCAATGGTGCCTTTTTCATATTCGGATTCTTTTTTTATTTTCATACTATTTCTAACAATATCGGCTGATACATCATCAATAAACCCAATATCGACTTCAATAAGGCAAGCGAACATATCGGTCTTGTTGATTTTATCTATTTCAACTTTTACTCCTGTGATTGTAGTCAAAGTACCAAAATCAAATGTATTGGTAAGTTCGGTTTCTCCTGTTACTACTTTAGCCGACTGCCACGCCCCTAAAGTATCCCTATAAAATATCTCAAAGTCTACCGGGAATGAATAAGAAGCCCCGTAGGTAGTGATTGTCATTACGTTTACCGGGTTTGTGAATATTATCTGCCATACCTCACTTGTCGCAAAATCCCCGGAACCATCACTTCTAACGTTCCCCATCCAGCCATATTCAGCCCCCGACCTAAGAAAGAACGGGCTATCAGATAGCTTCATTGAATCTGAAAGCACCATAGGTCTTTTTGGGCTTTCGGTAAAGACATCATTAGTTGCCGCCTCTTTAGGCATATAGGTAGGGTACTGCTGGCCTGCTGTAATAACCCCGGCTTTATTGATTCCTGTAATCCAGTCAATGACAAGTTTATATTGACGTTCTATTGTTTGGGCTTCAAATGCCGCCTTGACTGCCGCTGATACTGGTTGTGCCATTATATCTCCTGCAGTTCCATAACGATATTATACCGCCAAGTGTTTACAGTCCCACCGTGTCCATGCACTCCAACGGGTCTCATCGGGTCTTCTACATAACGGATAAACTTGACTTCAAAAGTATCACTTCCCCCATCCTCATCAAAAAGAATCAAGTTCAAGGGTATAAACTTTTGCCGTTCAACAAGTATATTATCCCTGCCAGTCTTAGCGTCTACGGTGTCAGCGTCTTTACCGGGAAGTTGGTTAAATATAATCCTCCAAGTCAGTTTCTCTTTAGTGGTAGGGTCGTAGTAAGTGGAAAGGCTAAAATCAGCGGTCTTGACTACCCCCGACTGCTCAACATACAGAATCTTTAACGGTTGTCTGCCTACCCTGGAAAGTTCCCTCTCCGATGCTGCTTCCCCCAAATCTATTCTCTGGATTGCCATTATATAACCTTCCTAAAATCTTCTTTATTCTGGATAGATTCAACAATATTAAACAAAGTCTCACCATCAACTTCTGCTTTTACATTCAAGTTTATAGTTTGTCCTTCTCCACCTTCTAATACTTGCCCTAATTGGTTGTTTGGGGTTATTCGTGTCCCAAGTGGCAGGGTTGCAAGTTCCGGGCCTCGTTCACCGATAAGGACGGTTTTCTGGGAAGTATTACCACCGCTAGCAAAACCCCTGACTAATCCTCCGGTGTAGCTTCCGCTTGTTCCTCCCGGAACTCCAAACGATTGAAACCTCCTAACAGTAGTTATTGTTACTTTCTTATCTTTAATCCTTGATATCAAATCAATTACTTCACCGAGGTTTTTCTCTGCATCTTTAGTATCTGCGGTAATTTCAGGGTCTACAACAGTATCATTAATTGTTGTCATTCCCATTGTCATAAGTAAAAAATCAGTCAGTATCTCGTCACTAATTTTTTTATTTATAATTGCTGCTGTGTCAGTCCAGACATCTTCTTCTACAATTCCAAACTCTATAGCTTTCTCTATATTATCCTTAGTTGCTTGTAAAAATTTCAATTCTTCTTCTGTTAAGTCCCCAACTTTACTTATTATATCAGGCAACTTTTCAGCCTGTGCATCTAAAGCCAATGCCAGATTTACTACAGCCTCATCCGCTTCCTCTGAACCGATACCAAATTCATTTTGGGCTTCGGTTACATCATCAAATGCTGCCTCTGAATTTCTTAATGACCCTGTTAAGTCAGCATTGAATAGGAATGTTTTGAATAAACTACTTACAAGATTTTCCAATGCGTCTGCTTCTTCTTGTATTGCTTTTGCCGCATCTTTCGAAGCATCGCCTAATTCTATTGTACTTTTTGTTATTTTTCCAGATTCAAGTCTAGCGGATGCCTGAGAATCCGTCCATCTATCGGTTTCCACTTTTAAAACATTTGTTGTTTCTGCTAAGTCTTTTAATCCTTTATCTAAATCTTTAGCACTAATATTCCCATCTATGAAACTTCTAAATAGTTTATCAGCTTTTACTGCAGCAATAGGGTATATTTCTGATAGCTTTATGACTTCAGATAAGTTGGTTTCAATTGAATCATTAAAGCCATCATAAAACTTCTTTAGTTCAGGCCCAGCACTTGTGAGTTCCATAAATCTTTTATCAAGACGCCCAAGTGCATCATCTGCAAATTGTACGGAATCACCCACTTGTAACATACCAATAATAACACTACCAAACAATCCCGTAATAGTTCCTCCAAGTCCCCCTGCAAAGGCTTTTAAGGCTGTAAATGTTCCTTTAAGTAAAGATACACCTTTAACCAGTAAAACAAGACTCCCCAAAGTTCCTACAAATGCAAGTCCCCATTCAGCAACAGTGGTAATATTGTCTTTCGTGTCTTGGTCTAATTCATTTATATTGGTGGTAAATCTAGTCAATGCCGGGATTATCTTACTCCCTATGTCTAAGGCAATAGCTTCAATATTGTTCTTGAGTATTTGTATTTGGTTATTTAAGCCTTTTTGCTGTTCTGAGAAAGCGTCTGCCATCGCCCCTCCTGCAGTTTCCATTTCCCCAAGATTATCAACAAATTTATCCGATGAACTTCCGGTCAAGGCAAGGATTGCATTTAACCCCTCAACACTTCCGAATAGTTTACCCATTGTCTCAACATTGCCACCAGTTTTTTCCGATAACTGTGCAAGGAATCCCTGAAGCCCTAAAGTCTCAATTGATGTTGCATTAAATGATATACCAAGTTTCTCTGCAATCTCCTGTGCTTCCTTGCTGGGTTTTACAAGATTAGTAAAAGCCGCTTTTAGCTGGGTAACAACCTGTGAGGTATTACCAGTTACCCCTGTAAGAGTTGCCATTGATGCAAATAGTTCTTCCTGTGTAACCCCAAGACTTGCCGCTATTGGAACCACTAAACCCATACTGGCTGCTAGTTCCTCAAATGTAGTTACGCCAAGTTCATTAGTCTTAAAGAATAGGTCAGCCACTTTATCAACAGTTGAAAATTCTTCCCCATAGCCTTTTATAACCCCTGTAAGCCCTTTAACCGTAGTGGCAAGATCTGCCTGTCCTGCTACGGCTGCTCTTGAGGATTCTGCAAGGAAATTCATTTGGTCGGCTGCCTCAACCCCTGCTGATGCCACATTAAAAAGCCCGTCTGTAAGTTCCTGAACTGTCAGGGGTACCTCTCTGGATAAATCTATTACTTCTTCCTTGAGTTCAAGGAACTGTTTTTCAGATAGCTTTGTAATCGTGTTTACATTCCTCATAGCCTGGTCGAAGTTTCCTGCCATCTTAACAGAAGCTATCCCAATGGCTAAAACTGCCCCGGCTCCGGCTGCCCCAAATGCAAGGAGTTTCTTTTCGTTCCGTTTAACAAATCCCCCGATACTCCTGTCAGCTTTAGTGATTTGGACTTTGGCTTTACTGACCCCTGCCCGGAGTTTTGTAATATCAAGTCCTATTTGTGCAAATATTGTACCTAAGTTGATGGCCATTTTTTACCCTTTTTTGATTTAGGTTTCTTACTTTCTTTTTTATCTATAATCCTGTTAAGACTCTTTGATTGCTCTTTCCATAGCTCGTTATAGGATTTTTCGCTTGCTTCCCATTTAAGATAAAAATACACGGCTGTCTCATCTAAACAAAATGCCGCATACTCATTTTTTACTTTCAACATTTTTGATAATCTTATCCCTGTCTTTATTGCCACGACTGACAGCCTTTTGAAGCAATTCATCTGCGATTCTGTCATATTCAATTTGCCGTCTGTGTTCACGAAAGGGAAGCAGTTTGACTGCTCCCCCTTGCGTGTAGTCGAATATGGTAACGAGTTGGTCATCAGTTAAGACATCTTTTACCTCTTCATAAGTCGGCTCGACAAGTGCCACTTCAACAACTTTCCTTATAACCTCGTTATAGTCCTTTAAATTGCCTTTCCCAACATCCCCCTCCCATAGCCTCTGGGCTGCATTAAGTAAGGGGTTAGGGATAGCCCCATTTCCGCACATTTCCATTAGTGAGGGTCTTTTAACCCTTGCAGTAAAAGGCGTGTCCTTGTCAAAGTCGGGGAGTTCGATTACTGTCCCCTCTTTTAGTTTTTTGATGTCTTCTGATGTCGTTACCATAATCCTCCTAAGTTATTGCTGCTACTTTGTCATATTCTATTGCTGCTACTGGTATAGCGTCTACACATTCATTGATTCTGCACCTGATTGTATAAACCTGTACCCCAAATACTTTGTCTGCACTTTCCCAAGTATCTTTTCTACCCTTGCAAAATGGTAGTGTTACCTTTATAAATTCATCAGCCCTTGATGCGCTCTCTGATTCGGTGTACTGCTGAATCCAAAGATCCATTTCAAATGGGAATGCATCTTCTGTTGAATCTACAGGGGAAGTCCACTTATCGTCTACATTAAGTCCCCCTACCATTACTTCGTCAATATCCGGCATCAATTGGGCTGTGGTAAGCACTATGTCCACCCCTATAAAAGTATCATCTTCTTCTATCCTTGCTACGATACCGTCCCCACCCCTGAGAGTGAAGGTTTCCCCATCTTCATAAATGAAAGTCATAGATGCTATCTGGGGATTGTCTATAACTAACTTGTCGGCTGAACCATCGGCACACCCTGTATCAAGCAGTGCTTTAACATCGACTTGTCTTAAGCCAAATAACGTATGATCTGGATCTGTTGCTGCCATTTAAACCACCTAATTTCCTGGTCTTGTTAAATAATACTGAAAGTCAACCCTTATAAAGTTCAAATCTCTATCATCATCCCGTTGGTCTTCTATGGTCTGAACATATAAGGTCCGTAGCTTTGCTATTGGAGGCCCTACGCTATAAGTCAAAAACACTTTGTCTAACTTATTGCGGACTTTGATTTCTAATACATCTAAATCTACGAAGTCATCTGGGCCACTATATATAAACACTTGAAAGCCTTTATTGCTCCCAAGAAAGTTTTCACTTACTGGTAATTCCTCTAACATCTTGACTGTGGCATAAGGGGTAGTTAAATCATCGGGTGCCTCAAAAGCCTGATATACCCTGCCAGCCAATTCTGCTATTGTATTTATTTGTTCAACTATTGCGGTTCTCATCTGTTGCTCCTTGTCATAAGCCGTCTAATCCCTTTAAACCATTCCGCTCTTTTTGCATTCAAAGTCTTTTCTATGATTGCAAATTTCCCATCATTTGCTAGTTCCAGCCATTTGCCGTATATCACTTTATGGAATAGTGATATGAACATTTTTGGTAACTTTACAGTAGCTAATCCTGTTAACCCTTTTCTGGCATCACTTGTTATGTTTTGCCATTTTGCATTATTTCGGGCATCTGTTTGCACCTGTGAGGCTGTGAAGATATTAAAAGCTGCTATCCCCTCAAGTCTGTCTTTAGCCCATTCATCAAGATTATCAAGAACTTGTTTTGTGCCTTTTTGAAATGCCATTTTTCAACTCTATATTTATTTTTTTTTCTACTACATCAAGTATTTTCAAAGCTGTTACATGGTTAACCAAATATAAAAAATCATCATCTTCTGCTTCAATTTCTTCATTTTCAAGGTCAATATCATCCATCTTCATAATCCCTCATTTTATAATTTCTCCACCGTACAAGTTTTAAACACTATCGACCCGCCCACATATTCATTCTTGACATCAAAGACTTCATAAGTATTACCGTCATAAGTAAACTTGTCTTGATTCTCTGCCCCTTTAGGGAGGATATCAGCGTCATATTGGGCTATCATTTTATTTGACCGGGTAGTGGAAAATCCAGCCTCGTTTACTAAGATTTCACGCTCAGTCTTTTCGTATATCCTAACGGTCTGGGCTGCTTTAACTGCAGGGGTAGGGTCCCAACCACCACCAGTATTCCTGGTTTTAGCTGACCGGGTAATCACAATACTAGCCGGATTCTGCCCTATTAAGTTGGTTTGTCTAGCCCTTATGCTGGTTATAAGTGTCATATTCTCTGCACCTGACTTACTGAACTTCTTCTAAAATAATTAGACTTATTAATACAAAATTCCATATACTCATCATCTTTTGGTATACTCTCGTCAGCTACTCTAGCCTCACCCGTTACATCGGCAAGCCCTACCTTTTCTTCCCATATATCGGCTGCAGTTTCGTAAACATCATAGTAGTTACAAGACAGGTAAACATTATCCTGTGCTACACTGAAAACAAATACCCCGTATATCTCATCTTGGCTCGTAATCTCTCCCGGTGCAATCGCAGTCCCCGGTTCAGATTCCAGTACCACATTATCCAGGAAGAATAAGCGGTTTTGTGATACCCCGTCATTGCCTATAATTGCCGATATGTATTCCAGTTCGGTATCCTCATTCTCAGGCGGGATAATGGTTTCCTTTAAAAAGTTACGATACTTATTCAGCCGGACTTGCAGGGCTGCATCGGTAAATTTTACCGCTGCCACATCATTTATTAAGCGTCTTAAATAATCAGTTAATTGGGACATTTATCTTAGCCTCCCTTTGCTGTAAAATCTTGTAATACTTATTTTTATCTAAAGTCCTTTGGTCACTTCTAAACCTGGACTTATGGATTAACTTAAATTCTGTAATCTTCCTGTTAGTGTAATCCGATTCATTTTCTAAAGTTGTAAATACTTGTTTGTCTTTATCTAGTATCAGGTAGTGTTTCCCGGAGTAGTGAAGCCCATCCCTGTACCTGAAAAACCTATTATATCTACGGTGCCGTCTGCGGTCTCCAAATTCAAATATGTCAATCAGCCCTATGTCGGTTTCAAGGTCAGGGATTTCCCCCTCTAGTATCTCGTCTGCGTCAATAGACAGTATCAAATCCCCGTCTTTCACAAAATTAAAAGGGTAGTTCCGTTTGGCTACCTCTGACATTCCGTTAATCATAAAGGTGTTTATTTTCGGGTGATCCATAAGGACGGTTAAAGTTCCATCGGTTGAGATTTCATGTTCACCTGGGAAGTCTAAAAATTTCCCATCAATTGCTATGATCCTGTCAACTTTATCCTCTATGGATTCGATACATTCTTTAATTGTTTCAATGTCATTATAGGTTATGATTGTAGCTATTTTCATTTTTCCCAATAACCTACATTATTCATTATTTTAGTCCCTATCTCATTGGCAAATCTGTTTAGGTCGGGGAATCTTATTTTATCTACATCATGAAACAATACCCTGCCGCATCTTTTAACAAGTTCAAAGTCAGCCTTCACGTTTTCGTAATCATGTTCCCCGTCTATAAATGCAAAATCAAATTCTAACCCGTCCAGTAATGTTTCAATGTCTGCTGCGTTTTCGTCCTTATCAAATGTACCCTGGAAGTTTTTAGCAATACCACCTTCGTGGCGGCTTTTTACTACTCTAAAAATAATCTTATCGCTGACACCTAAATCGTGCCAATATTTATATTTCTGTGGGTAGTCGACAATATCAAACCCATAAACCTTGTCTGCGTATTGAGCCAGGTAAGCACTACCCAAACCATGATATACGCCTATCTCTACTGCTGTGTTGATTTTTATGTCTTCAAAGAACTTTATAAAATCTGGATTACCAATAGCCGAATACTTAAATAAATCATTTTCCTTTGCATATTGTGATGCTTTATTGCTATAAGCTACGATAGTGGCTCCTTTCAATGTCTATCTTTGTCATATTCCTTCTTTAAGCGGTAATTAAATTTTTCCCTTTTAGTGTTAAATCTATGGTCTTTCATATATAAATCCCAGAAACGCTGATCCATATGCACCCCGTCTATACCGATATTAGTTGACCGGGATAACTCAGGAACCAAGTTATAAATCCCCTCAAAAGTCCTGATATATCTCGCAAGTGAATTATCCCAACTGCCAATTTTAGGGAACCATGCCGGGGTCAAATACTTCTTAAACTGTTGTCTACTTATTACAAGCCCCCACCCGCACATCTTGCGGACTTTATATATTAAGTTTTCATCTAGCTGTTTTTCTTTAGCCCAGATATTACATAGCATGAGTAAGCCAATACTTGTTAAGTCCTGTTTCGTGTACCAGTCAAATAGGTCTAAAGCATCTGAAGATAAAGAATAATCATCTTCCAAATATAGGTTAAAATCACACTCCCTAAATGCCCTATCCATCGGGCTAAAGGTATTAGCGTTAAGCCCTAATCGGGTTTTATTTAACACCACATCAGTATCCATGAAGTCTATGTTTTTAACTATATCAATGACTTCAGGATTGCCGGGTTCACAACTGATAAAAAGTTTATAATCCCGGAGGTCAGCCATCTGCCCTTTTAATCTACTCAGTACAGATTCTAAATTCTTAGGTCTATTCCAACAAGCAATTGTTATACCCCTCATCTTTTCCCCCAAAACTTCCCTAACTTATTGCCAAATACCCACTTAATGAAATACCCTATTTTTATAAGGTACTCTATAAAGTCTTGATTCTTGCTTGGGTCGTGAAGTTCCCCTGTGATTTCCTCTACTTTGGATAAATCAGAACCCTTGATAATATCGTATTCTGAACCCTCGCAATCTAATTTGATAAGTTTTATTCTATTAAATTTTTCAGTTATGCTATCTAAAGTAATAATATTTACCAATATTTGATTTTCTCCAGGATGATCTACACAATCTTTTAGCAAACTATGGGAACCTGGGTTTATATCATCCAAGTAAAAATTAGCCTTACCAACAAAAAATCCTACTACGGTTTTAAAAGTAGTGATACTACTTTCAAGTCCATTTAGTTTTATATTCTTTGAAAGTAAATCATGGTTTGCAGGTTCTGGTTCAAAACTATAAACCTTTGCCCCCCTTAAAGCACAGTCAATAGCAAATATACCAATATGCCCCCCAATATCTATGACAATATCATTAGGTTCAAATGTTCCAAGCCTGTATTCGTTTTCAGCCCTTACTTGCCTGATTGCCAGTTCGTCATTAGTCTCAGGTCTGGTAAGAAAATACGCTTCTTGGCCTAATGAGTTTTTGCTTAATACTTTTTTTAACATATTTACTTTTAATCTCTACATCATTTTTAATAAATTTAGTTTCTTCTGTATTCCTTACTTTAGCCCACCTAAGACGCTCTTTTTTATTGTAATTATTAAAATCTATCTCTAGTTTATTTAAAACTACATGACCGTAGTGATGGACATAAGAATCTTTTACCCAATAAGACTGGCAACTTGCTAATTTTCTAAGCCTCCAGATAAGTTCCACTTCTTCAGTGCAGCATAACTTCCACCTTTTATAATCAAATACTCCACCTATATCCAGGACTTCTTTTTTAATTAATAAGCAAAACCCCTGCAAGTTATCAAACTGCAAAATGCCTTCAGATAGACTCCCGGCAATCTGATTTATTTCATCTTGACTTAACTTATGCCTCTGGGCTGCCAATGTCTTGATACTCTGGATAGAACCGCAGTATGATGTTGACGGGCCACAAATACCGCAGTTTTTCCTAACCTTAAAAGCCATCATAAGCTTATCCAACCATAAGGGGGTTACCACTGTGTCTGAATTTAGGAAACATATATAATCATGCCTTGCTACTTTGATTCCTTGATTGCACCCGTAAGAGAACCCCATATTCTTTTCATTGGTTACTACCGTTAAGTTGAATTTTTCTAATGACTTAAGGTAATCTTTAGTTTTCTGCCCGGCCCCGTTATCTATTACAATAAGTTCATAATCGGAGGTATATTTGTGGACTGTATCAAAGCATTTTTTAATATAATCCAGTTCATCCATAACCAGAACCACAATACTAACTTTAGGATGTTTGCCAAACTTATATTTAGTGGGATTCCTGGCATTCATCTTCCCGCTTTTAACAAGTGTCTCTATGTCAAAGTAATGTGCAATCCCATTAGTGTTCCATCGCTGCCCGACCCTTACAGGTACCAATTTTCTATCCCCTGGCATTAAAGGTGAACTTTGATAGGTAGTCTGGCGGTTGATTATCATATCTACATACCCCCCAACTGGTGTAGGGGCTTCGGCTTTAGTCTTTACTACTTTATGCCCATTATGTGCAATCCTCCTGAAGTAATTATTGTCCTTAATATTACCCTCCATTATTTCAGGTTTTATATTCAGTTTTGAAAGAACAAAGTTAAAAGATATCTGATCCCTATGGGAGTACCTTGATATCTCACTCCACCAATCATTATTGAAAGCTTCAATCCTCTTATTGTGACGCCTTAAAATTACGGTACATTCAGAAAGTCCATTATCTTCAGGATATCCTTTTTCTTTATAACTCGATACCTGTTGATGAATGGTTTCATGGCCATCCAGTTTTAGCCGGATACAGGTTTCGGCTTCCTTGTAAAGACATTTCCTACCCTGGAAGTGATTAAATACTGCAATATCCTTGTTCTGCAAATACTTCTCAATAAGGACTTCCGGAGGTATGTTAATGTAAATATTTCCATCTATCCAAATACTATACCCGTATTCCCCGATATATTGATGGGCTAAAACCTTATGGATCTTAGCATTTCTATTGTTATCTTTGGACAGTTCACAAGCAGGCTTTATTGTCCAAACCTTAGATTCAATCTTCCTATCGGTAAAGCATATAAAATCAGCCTTACCTGTTGCCTGCTCGTCTTTTAAGTGGTCTTTGCCACCTGTAATTGATGTATATACTACAATCTTGCCAGCCATAACCAGAAATACCTATCCCCCTCACCACGTGTCTTAAATATTCTAAATCCTGTCTGC
>SDBS01003912.1_pt1 | contig 14626 bp, 11 predicted proteins | sample 2277091 | NCBI WGS metagenome assembly SDBS01 (sample SAMN10404972, study PRJNA504765) | marine sediment metagenome | isolation source: marine sediment core GS10_PC15, 163 cmbsf | place: Arctic Ocean: Southern Knipovich Ridge | collected 2010
ATCCCCCTCAAGCACAGATGCGCGTACACTCCCGCTAACAGGTCATCTACAACTATCCCAAATCCTCCTTTGAGCCTCTCCGCCTGCCTCACAGGCCATGGCTTCACTATATCAAAGAAACGGAAGAGGATAAAACCTAAGCCCACGTTTACCAATGAGATAGGCAATAAAAGCATAGTCACCAAAAAACCGGCGACCTCGTCTATCACTACCTTGGAAGGGTCTGTCCTTCCCAACAGCTTCCGGGTCCGGTCAGAGGCCCAGATCGCCACCACAATAACCACAACAAGGGCAAATACGCCAAGCAACTCTCCAAAATAGTTGAGCAACAGGACAAGGGGCACGGCAGCCAGGGTCCCAAAGGTCCCGGACGCCACCGGCGCGAGGCCGATACCGAACCATGTCGCCAAAATCAGGGCGATTTTCCCATAAAACCCGGTTTGTCTGAAGGTATCAAGGACTGATAAATTATCAGATTGATCTTTTGACATCAAGCAGGTTGTGAGGCCTCCACATTGAGGGCTGTAACCCAAAGATAAACCTCGCGCAGGGGGATATTATTTTTTGAGGCAATTTCCTTGCATACATCATATTCGGGCACTAAGAGTGGGGACCCCGGTTTAAGCATCACCTTTTTCACCTTAATCTTACCCCAGGGGCTGTCCACCTCTGAAAAAGACCTTGCAAGCACCCTGCGCTGGCTGTAGCGAAATCTGATACCTAAGGTGGCGCTCTCTCTGACCATAATCTCCATCAGGAGTTCCTTTTTATCAGGCCTCCCAATGACCTGGATTTGTACGCCGGGCCGATTTTTTTTCATCTGGACAGGGAAAAAAACCACATCCAGGGCCCCAGCATCAAACAACCGGTCCATGAGGTATCCCAAGCATTCAGGAGAAATATCGTCTACATTGGTCTCAAGGACAACGACCGTATCTACCGTCTTCCCGGATTGCTCCTCCCCGATGAGGATTCGAAGCAGGTTCGGCCTCTCAGGCAGGTCCCTGGCCCCTACCCCATAACCGATCTCCCCGACAACCATTGGGGGCATGGACCCGAAGGAGGTAGCTAAACCGTTTATCAGGGCCGCGCCGGTAGGGGTAACCATTTCATGCGGGATTCCCGCCTCAAATACGGGGATCCCCTTTAACAGCGCAATAGTGGCAGGCGCCGGAACAGGGATATTGCCATGGGCGGTCATAACAAACCCGGAGCCGAGAGGAAGGGGGGATACATAAAGAGGCCCGATATCGAGACGTTCCAGGGCATACACTGTTCCCACAATGTCTATTATAGAATCAACGGCCCCTACCTCGTGAAAATGAACCTCCTCCGGCGGGAGGTTATGGATCTCTCCCTCCACCTCTGCAAGCGATTCAAATATCTGTATACTTTTTTCTTTGACTGTTACAGGCAGGTCTCCCTGGGTGATGACCTCCCTGATCGCTTTTAACCCCCTATGGTCATCCCTGCCTTCATCAAGCAAAACCAAGAATCTGGTTCCAAAGATCTGGTTGCGGGCCTCTCGTTTGATCTCTATCTGGTAACCGTTTATAGGGAGGGTCAGGAGACATTCTCTCAACTCATGGAAGGGAAGCCCTGCATCCAACAGGGAACCTAAGAACATGTCGCCACTGACGCCTGAGAAGCAGTCGAGGTAGGCTGTTTTCATCGCATTTACAATAAAAAGCCCTGCCAACAAGGCAAGGCTTTCTTAATTAAGGTTAATAGGCTAAAGCACCTCTGCAATGAGTTCTGAGATATCCTTGATCTCTATCTCATCTTCCTTGTTGACGGTCTTGCGGCTGTCCTCAAGCATGGAGATGCAGTAGGGGCAGGCCGTTGCTAAAACAGGAGCGCCGGTTTCGCACGCCTCATGTATCCTTATATCCGAAAAACGCCATTCAGGCTTTGTCTCCATCCATAGCCTCCCCCCCCCGGCTCCACAGCAGAGACTTTCATGCCTGACTCTCTTCATTTCCACCAGGTTGCCACCGGTAACAGCGGAAATGAGCGCACGTGGTTCGTCATAGACATCATTATGCCTTCCAAGATAGCAGGGATCGTGGTAAGTGACCTTTTTATTTAGGGTGCCGGAAAGTTTCAGGTTCCCCTCTTCTAAAAGTCCTGCCAACAACTGGATATAATGAACCACCTCAAAATCACCTCCAAACTCCGGGTACTCCTTTGTGAAGGTGTAATAGCAGTGGGGAGAGGTGGTAATAATCTTTTTTACACCCTTTTCTTTATAAAGCTTGATGTTCTTTTCCGCCGTATTCATAAAAAGCTCTTCATCTCCGATCTTTCGCATAGATTCGGAACAGCAGCTTTCTTCCTCTCCTATCACGCCGAAGCTGACGCCTGCCGCAGACAGGACATTGACCATGGCCTTGGCTATATTTTGGCTCCTCGCGTCATAGGCCGAGGTACAACATACAAACAGGAGGTATTCAGTGCCTTCACCGAATATGGGCACGTCGAGACCTTCCATCCATGCGGTCCTTTTTTCCCTTGGTTCGGACCAGGGGTTTCCGTTGCTGTGGACACTCCCCGTGACCGTTCTCAAGACACCCGGGATGGCCCCTGTTTCTGCGATCATTGCCCTCATCGCCCTGACCACATCAATGATCGTGACACCCCTGGGGCACTTCAGCACGCACTTATTACATGTGGTGCAACCATATAGAATATCGTCAGATTCATATCCTTCAACACCCAACTGGGCCATTCGTATCAATCGCCGGATGTTAAAAGGGCCGTCAACAATACGCCAGGGACACGATCCCGTACACATACCGCACTGCATGCAGAGGTTCAGCTTTTCAGCGCCCATGGCAACAAGGGCTTCATTTACTTCATAAAATGGGGTTAATGCTTCCAATATAGGCACTCCTTTCAGTTAAAAATAATATCTTCCTGGTTTCTCATATAAGTCCGCCAAATAATCCGGCATTGTAACTACTCACGTAGTCAGGCTGAAGCTGTTTAGACTGAAGGCTGAAGGGGGCAGAAGAGCATGATTGTCGTACTTTGGCGAAAATATCTAATTCTTGCACCAAACATGGCTTCAAAATGCGCTTTTTCCTAACAGTCTTCAGCCTTCAGTCTATCCACCTGAGTAGTTACCTGATTTTTTAACAAATGCTCAGATTGATGTCAATAAGGGAAAGGACTTTTTCTTGACCGGCATCGCTCGATTATCGGGGGAAGTATCATTGCAGGATTCTTGTGAAGATTCAGATTTGACTGTGGTTCAGGCACATGATAGCCTAATGAAAAACAGTGGCCGAGGGCAAGAAATCACATCATGACAAACGACCTGGAACACCCCAAAAACCTTCCTTTCATGTGTCTGCTCGCCTTTGCAGTGGGCATCATCGCCGGGTTAGGCGCATGGTTTTTCCGTATGCTCATCGGGTTCGTACACAACATCCTATTCTTGGGCGAGTTCCGGTTTTTCTATGATGCCAATCTCCATACAGTTGGAAACCCGTGGGGTGCCTGGGTGATCTTTGTGCCGGTCGTCGGGGCACTTGCGGTCGCATGGCTGGTAAAGACATTTGCCCCTGAAGCCAAAGGACATGGTGTTCCGGAGGTAATGGACGCCATCTACTATAACGATGCGAAAATTCGTCCGGTCGTAGGAATCATTAAATCGATCGCATCGGCCATTTGTATTGGGAGCGGCGGCTCGGTTGGCAGGGAGGGACCGATCATCCAGATCGGCGCATCCTTTGGTTCGACCCTTGGGCAGATGATCGGCATACCCGCCCGCCAGCGCGTTACCCTTATTGCTGCAGGTGCCGCAGGCGGCATCGCCGCCACGTTCAATGCGCCTCTCGGCGGGCTCGCCTTTGGGATTGAACTGCTGCTGGTATCGGTGAACGCGCGAAACATCCTCCCGGTCACCATTGCAACCGTGACCGCCTGCTATATAGGGCGCGCACTCCTTGGTGTGGACCCCTCCTTCTATTTTTCTCCCATTGCCCAACTTGACCTTTGCCTCTACACCCCGTGGAGGCTTATCTTCTTTATACCTTTTGGCCTTATCATGGGGTTTGTGTCGGTCCTCTTCGTTCGCGGCATATACTGGGCCGAAGACCGGTTTGACGACATGCCAGGCAATACCTACACACGCCACCTGTCAGGAATGTTTATTGTTGGCGTCATGATCTGGCTGATTAAACACTTTACTGGATATTATTATATTGAGGGTGTGGGATATGCGACGATCATGGATATTCTCAAAGGTTTGCTGTCTGATCCGTGGCTCCTCATGGCACTGTTTATACTCAAATTCATCGCCACCTGTCTTACACTGGGATCTGGTGGTTCCGGCGGAGTCTTTTCGCCCTCGCTCTTCATGGGAGCCACCATGGGCGCGTTCGTCGGTCATGGTGCGGCATACCTCTTTCCGGCTATGGGTGTACACCCCGCTGCCTTTGCAATTGCAGGAATGGCAGCAGGTATCGGAGCATCCACCGGGGCTGTCATCACCGGAGTGGTAATGATTTTGGAGATGACACAGGACGCAAACGTCGTGCTGCCGATCATGATCACTACCTCCTTGGCCTACGGGGTCCGCAAATGGCTCTCCCCCGAGAGCATATATACGCTGAAACTCCTCAGGCGGGGCCATATCGTTCCCGAGGGCTTGCACTCCGCAGTGTCCGAATCCAAACAGGCAAGGGACGTGATGGGGAAGGAGTACCGCACACTTGAAGCCAGTGCGGATGTCATACCCTCGGAAATGGCCACGGTAGTCACCTCCAGAGGATCAATTATCGGAGTCATTCCGCCGAATATCGGCGGTGGATCGGCTCGCGCGCTCGCTCTAAACAACTTCATCATGACACCCGAAAAGAACCCGGTCAACGACCTCTTTCGGGAAATGGACCGAACCGGATCACGGTTCGCAGTGGTAACAGGAACAATGGACAATAGACTCCCCCATAATATCAAAGGGATCCTCACTGAACAGGAAGTTGCTGCCTGCGCGATGGATGAGGCGAGGTTGAGGTAGCAGGGCGACCACTGGAGATTAGCCCTACGGCTTTTGACTTTACCCACCCCCTTTTCTTGTCAGGCAGACGAACCAGGCTCCATCCATCCTCTGATCTCTCCTGATACACCACTGTCCCTTCATGAAGCTTGAAAAGAACGGTGTCATCCTCCTCCGGACCGGCCAAGATATTCACCTCTTTTTGGAGGATCACTGCACGGTCATCGCTGCTGATCCAATAATATTTGAGGCCGAAAGAGAGGCCTGCAACTAACCAGGAGGAGAGAATCAGGAGGAGTATGTAATAAAGCCATTCTGATTTGTGAAAGAGCCGTATTATGAGGATCGCCCATAACAGGAGATTCAAGAGTGCAAAGGACCAGAACAGTTCATTTAGATTGAGTGACTTTAGCCAGAAAAAGGCCGTCTCAATAAACCCGCGGGATTCCTCGATGGCATCCCGGGTCTGATCGCGGGCATGGGACAGATTGAAATTAAGATCGGGATCCCTCGGCATTAAGAGCTGTGCCCGTTCGTACTCTAAGATGGCCCGGCCAAGCTGGCCTGCCCTGAAATAGGCGTTGCCAAGGTTGTAAAAGATCTGGCCTCCTCCGTGCCCAGACCGAATCAACCGGAGGTACCCCTCTATAGCTTCTTGGAAATCGCCCACCTTGTAGGCCTGGTTCGCCTTGAAGAAACCCACTTCCCACTCATCGGCCCTCGCCTCGTGGTTGGATGTTAGGTAGAGCAACGCTACGAAGATGATTATGGCTAACCGGATTCCTTTTCTCACCGGATTTCCCTTTCGATCTCTTTGATGAGCCTCGGGATTTCATCATTCATCCTGCCCGTCCCCCGGGTCTGACCCGTATAAACAGTGTTTTCGAGCTCTATCAAAATCGCCCGGAGCTTTTGGGCCGTACCAGAATCCACCCCTTTTGATGCCAATACGTTAGCGGCATCCTCAGGGGTAAGAGAAGCGAGGGTCAGACCGAAGCGGTCATTAAAATAATCCCTTATGCAAAGGCTCAGGCAATTCGCATCCTCCCTACCCTGCCGGCATTGTCGGATCACGTTTTTAGCCGCCCTTTTTGCCCTGTGGACAGGCATTGCACGGACAGACCTCCTCTTGAGCCGCAACCCCAAGAACGTTGACAAATAGAGAACAAAGGGGAGCAGGAGGGTCATCCAGAGAAACAGCCCCCCGGACATAATCGAGGACCGGGCTTCAAGGTTTCTGACAGATGTGTGCAGGGGAAGGATATCATAGCCTAACTCTTTAACCCCCTGCTTCGCTGACTTGTTAGCTCCATTTTGCCTGCCCGGCCCTGCCTCCACCATAATCATTTTCCCCTTTCCTGGGAGGACTATGAGAGGTTGCTTAGGGGTCTGAATAATGCGGTACTCATCGGTGTCGGGATCAAAAAAGCTTAAAGAGAGCGGAGGGATTTCATAATCGCCCTGTTGTTCGGGTACTATGGCCCACTTCATTGTTTTGAAGCCGGCCAACCCTTTAAGATCGGGGCGTGCCTCAAAAACCGGTTCATCTGCATAGACCTTTATGTGGTCCAGACCAGGCATTTTCAGGTCCGGGATACGGTTTACGTTTCCCCTGCCGCTCACGCGGACTGTTAGGGTAGCAGATTCTCCGACCTTTATTTTGGACGGCGTAAGCGTGGCCTCAATCTTGAAGCTGCCGACAAGGCCACTGAAACCTTTCGGTTTTCCCTTGTCAGGGAGGGGAATAACCTTCAGCTCAAGCGCCTGGCTGGCGATGGTCACAGGCCTGCCCGCTCTAAAAAAAGGGTCGTCAAAAAAGCCCCTCCGGGATCTTCTCGAATCATAAGCAGTCATACTCATTCGAGAGGGCTTAATGCCATAATTCCCAGCCTTGAGCGCCATCAGGCCATATGGGACTTCTATGATCCGGTACGTGCTCCCATCGTAAACACCCTGGTATTCCCTTGGCTTCTCCAATTGCTTGAAGGCAAGGTGATCGAGTTCCGGGAGTTGAAGGGAAATATCTGATACACTAATTTTCAAATAAAGCTTCAGCGTGTATAAGACCTGCTCTTCAACATATGCCTTTTTTGATGAGAGGGTGGCCATAAGAAATATCGGACCCCTATCAGGCGATTCAGGAGATGCGGACTTGAGGATAGACAGGGTAGCGGTGTTGCTTTGAAATACCCTTCCGTTGACCTTGACCTCAGCCGATCCCAACTGAAAGGTCCCGGGCCTTGATGGCTGGATGTAGTATGTATAATCGACGCTTGAGCTGAACTTGCCATTTACTATTTCAACCCGGCTTGAACTTCCACCAGGGGATACCTGAAACGAAGCCAACCCCTTTATGACAGGTGATGAATCGCAGCTCCTGGCGCCCGATACCTTGATGACCATTCTTATGGAATCAGAGAGTGTTGCCTCCTGTCTGTCCAATGAGAGAGTAACCGAGACCTCGGCACGAGTCTGGCAGGGGACTAAAATAGAGATGGAAAACACCAGCAGCAGTATAATCTTCTTCATCCTACCAATCCTTTCCTGATAAGACCCCGCGTCGCTTCCCTTTTGGGGTTTGAAATTCTAAGTATTTTGAACGATCCTCCTTGACGTTGTCCAGCAGGGCCTCGGCCTTTTTCCTGTCCATCAGGGAGATGGCCTGGCCGGAACCCTCATCCTTTTCCTTTTGCGGCAGGGCCTCCCGCGGCCGGAGATCCCCTGAGAGGTCTTTGGGAGGCCCCTTTTTTCCATCTTTGGGCTGATCCTTTTTGTTCTCTTCTTTTCCGGAACACTTCTGACCCTCTTTTTGTTCCTTTTTTTGCTTTTCTAATCTCCTGAGGGCAATTTCCAGGTTATATCTTGCATTTTCGCTTTCAGGATCGATCAAAACGGCCTTTTTGTAATGGGCCGCTGCCGAGGCAAAATCGCCCTGTTTAAAGGCCGTATTGCCCAAGTTATAAGCCGCCTTCACCTTGGTTCTCGAGTCTTTCGCCCTCCTCAGCACACTGGAAAATGATGCCATGGCCCCCTTATAATCGGCACCCTGGTAATTGGCACACCCCCTGTTATAACGATACCGCAAGTCTTTGGGATTATCCATATCTGAGTCTGCATAGATCTTTTCAGCCTCGGCAAACCGGCCCAGCCTGTACAGCTCATCCGGATTTTCCGAGGCCGAAACCGGGGTGCCAAGAAAAATTCCAATAACAACAAGAAGAAAGATTACAAACTGCCTTTCCCCTTTTCCCCTCATCAATTCCCTCAATTTTAGCATCCCAATCCGCAGATTACCCCAGTACGATTTTCCGAACCTACGGGGCAGGCGCAGATTATCGCAAATTATCAAAAGACGCCATCCATTCATCCTAATCATCCAACCATCCGCCCAATCAACAATCAACAATCATCAATCATCAATCCATCCCAGCATTCCAGCATCCATTCATCCTAACCCGGATAAACCGGAAAAGTTAAAAGTGCCTAAAGCACACCAAACTCCAAACTTCACTTACTCTCCCTTCCAACTTCACCAATCAGACCCTCAAGGAGCAAGAAAAGAAAGGCCGCAATGACAAAGATGGCAAAGCGCTCCTCATAGACCTTTATTTTGCCGCTTTTCACTGTGGCAGCCTCTGTTTTGGATCTGATTCCCTCAAAATATAGGAGGTCCAGGTCGAGATCCCCGGCCACGGAGCGAATATAGCTCCCTCCGGTTATGGATGCGATTTCGCTGAGTCCCTCCTCGTTCAGCTTGGACAGGATGAGGTTGCCATCTTTATCCTTTTTAAAACCGCCCTTCCCCTCCCCGGCAGGTACAGGTCCCCCGGAAGGGTCCCCAATCCCGAATACAAAGATCTTGATCCCGCCCCTTGCCGCTTCGCGGGCCGCCTGAAGTCCTTTATTCTCATTATCTTCGCCATCGGTTATAAGGAGAATTACCCTGTCAGTCTCCGATTGCGTGTCAAATGAAGAGATCGCCCTCTTTATAGCCGCTCCCAGGTCGGTGCCCGGTACGGGGATAAGATCGGGGCCCAGTGCATTCAGAAACATGCTTAAAGCACCATAGTCTAAAGTCAAAGGGCATTGAGTAAAGGCAGCTCCTGAAAAGGCCACCAGGCCCACCCTATCCCCCTGGACTACCTGGATGAAGTCTGAGATCTCCCGCCTGGCCCTCTCGAGCCTGTCCGGCTTGACATCTGACACCAACATGCTGGAAGAGACATCGACAACAATCATGATGTCAACCCCCTTTTGACTCACCTCCTGGTAATGGCTTCCCCACCGCGGCCCGGCCAAGGCCAATAGCATCAATCCCAATGCGGCCAACAAAAAGGCTGATCTTATAATTCGTCCTCCCCTCCGAATATCCCCGGTCAGACGATCTAAGAGCTCGGGTTCGGCAAACCGTTCCATTGCTCTTGTCCTTTGGCGGTTGTAGACTATGAAGAGAAGGGCGGTTATTGGCACAAGCCATAAAAAATGGAGTATCCAGGTGTGTGAAAGGTTCATGGAATTACCCTCAAGATCCAGGTCTTGAGCAGGATCTCCAACCCGAATAATATAAGCGCCGGGACAAGGAAGTAGTAGAAAAGCTCTTTAAAGTGAAAAAATTCTTTGACCTTTACCTCGGTCTTTTCCGCCCGGTCAATAAGATCGTATATCTCTGACAACTCCCTGCTGTCAGAAGCACGGAAATATTTCCCTCCCCCGGTTTCAGCCACCTTCTTCAGGGTTTTTTCATCCAGGTCAACCTGTTGATGCACAAGGCGGGTTCCCAAAAAGGTCTTCACCCTGAAGGGAGCAGGGCCTTTGCCTCCAACCCCGATGGTATAGATCTTAACGCCTAATGCTCGGACCGCCTCAGCAGCCGCCAAGGGGGTTATTTCACCTGCATTATTTCTCCCATCAGTAAGGAGAATCAGGATTTTTGATTTGGCCTTCAGGTCCTTCAGCCTTTTCCCCCCGATGGCAATGGCAGAACCGATGGCAGTGCGGTCTCCGGCCATGCCGATCTTCAACTTATCCACTAATCCCAATAGGAGCCCCTTATCAACGGTCAGGGGCGACTGGGTAAAGGCCTCTTCACCAAAGACCACAAGGCCAATCCGGTCGGTGTCCCTTTTTTTTATGAAATCGTTGACCACCTTTCTGACAGCGGTCAGCCGGGATACAGGTTCATTGTCCAATTTGAAATCTAATGCCTGCATCGATCCTGAAGTATCAAGGCAGAGAATGATGTCCACGCCAGCGGATCGCACATCCCGAGACACGTTGTAGAGCTGGGGACGGGCCGCTGCCAAGACCAACAGGACAAGGGTGCATCCTCTCAGGATCATAGGAAGCTTAGCCAGGACCTGGTTCCCACCCCCGGCAAGGCTGGCCATCTTTGAGGTCATGGAATAGGTGATGCCGGAAGGCTTCCTACATAGGGCAAGGATAAGCCATCCCGCCACAACAAGGAGAAGCAGGAGCACGACCGGGTAGGCAAACCTGAACATCATCGGCCCGCCTCCTCTGACTTTTTAACCCTGAACCGGTCTGATCTGAGGCCCTTGGTCGGCACGCCCTTGACTGCGAGGTCCCCGTCAAACCCTGCGCCGGTTTCTCTGATATAGGAGAGGGCCTCTTTTATCTCATCATCCTTCTTAGCCGGCGTGGGCGCCAGATCCGCGAATTTAACAAGGTCCGCCTGCTGCAGCAGGGGAAGGAGCTGTCTGTCTTGCGGGTTGTGGATAGAGAGGGCAATTTCCTGTGTGGTGTACTCTGCAGCGGGAAACCCCCTGAGTGATTCCAAATAGCGCCTCATGATTTCAGAAAACCGGAAGTAAAACTCCTTGACATGACCCTTTTCAAAGAGCCCCTGAGATTCCAGTTCATCAATCTCCTTTTTGGCTAAGGTATGAGGGGAATCTTGGGATATGCCAAAAGCCCTCCTGTTGCGACGTCTTTTAATCCACAGGAAGAGGCCGATACCTGCTGCGCAGGCTATCAGGGCAATGATCACCCACTGCAGGTATTTCATTGCCCCGTACGTCGTTGGGATAATCCCGTAGATCGGTTTTAATTGTGCCCCTTCAGGCTTTTTACCAAGGTTAGACAGGACAGTCAGCTCAACAGGGTCTGCTTGGAGGAACCCCACTTTCCCCTCCTTGTCAAAATAGGCCAAGGAGAGCGGGCCAGTTTTGAATTGGCCGATACGATCCACTAAGAGAGTGACCCTGATCTGTCCCGGCCCTGTTTGACTGCCCACAATGGTAAAGCCCTCAAGACCTTTGATCTGAGGATCCGGAGATAAGCGTGCGCCTTCCGGGAGATGGTAGCTCAGCGTAAGGAGAACAGCGCTTCCCACTTTGGCCGAAGGGGGATTCAGAGTGGCCACTAACCCGACAGGGGAGTTGTCCGCACTGATTGTTGTTCTGACCACTCCAAAGCAGAGGAGAATGCAGACAAAAACCACCCACCTACCTTTCATTGCCTTCTCCTCCTCATCTCGAAGAGCTTAGTCAGCGGCTCAACCACCGGTCCATTTGTGGCCAATTCCACGTGATCGATCCCTGCCCTTCTGAAAAGATCTGTCAAATAGTCTCTCTGTTCCTTTCGATAGGCGCGCCACTTCTCCCTGAGGCGTTTACTCTTGCTGTTGATCAGGGCTGTCTCTCCGGTCTCAGGGTCTTTAAGGGCAATCATGCCCACCTCAGGGAGGACCTCTTCGGCCGGGTCAGTCACCCGGATGACAGTAAGGTCGTGCTTTTTAGCGGTGAGCTTCAACGATTTTTCAAACCCGGTGTCCATGCAGTCTGATATCAAGAACAGAATCGTATGACGCTTCGCCACCCGGTTCAGGTAGGTAAGGACCGCATCTATGTTGGTGCTCAGATCTTGGGGTTCATAGGTAAAAATCTCTTTGATAAGTCGCCACACATGAGAGGCCCCCTTCTTTGGGGGGATATACTTTTCGACTCCGGAACTAAACAGGATGGCCCCCACCTTGTCATTGGTGCGGATGGCTAAGAAAGCGAGCATGCCTGCCACTTCAGCCATTAATTCCCGCTTAAATTTCCCTTTTGTTCCGAACAGGTGGGAACCGGAGAGGTCTAAGATAAGGATAACGGTCAGTTCCCTCTCCTCGTGAAAAACCTTGACAAATGGGCGGCCGAAGCGGGCAGATACATTCCAGTCGATCGTCCTGATATCGTCACCGATCTGGTACTCCCTGACCTCGGCGAACTCCATTCCCCTCCCTTTGAAGGCGCTTTCATACTGGCCTGCAAAAAGGTCATTGGCTAAACGCTTCGTGGTGAAGTGAAACCTCTGGATCTTCTTGAACAACGCCTCCGAGAGCATCTCAAGGCACCTCAATCCGTTCTAATAATCTCTTTATAAGATCATCGGTGCTCATCTCTTCTGCCTCTGCCTCATAGCTGAGAATAATCCGGTGGCGCAATACATCAGGGGCCATTGATTTCACATCCTGCGGCGTCACATACCCACGGCCGCTCAAAAACGCGTGGGCGCGTGAGGCCAGACCGAGCCAGATAGAGGCCCTGGGTGAGGCCCCATAGCTGATCATCGGTGCAATATCGAGACCAAATTCCTTTGGGTTTCGGGTAGCCATGCTAAGCCGCACAATGTAATCCATGATCCGCTCCTCCATATGAATCGACTTCATAGTTTCGCTGGCAGATCGGATTTGAGCCACATCCACTACACCTTCGATATCCTCCACCACCCCACCATAGACCCTCTCCATAATCTCTTTTTCTTCCTCGGCCGAAGGGTAATCGACCTTGATCTTCAGCATAAAACGGTCGATCTGGGCCTCTGGAAGCGGATAGGTCCCCTCCTGTTCAATCGGATTCTGGGTAGCCAGGACCAAGAAAGGCCTGGCCAACGGAAAGGTGGTTTCACCGATGGTGATCTGATGTTCCTGCATTGCCTCTAACAGGGCGCTCTGGACCTTTGCCGGCGCCCGGTTAATTTCGTCCGCCAAGATGATGTTGTGGAAGATCGGTCCCTTCTTTATTTCGAAGGTGGCGGTGTCAGGCCGGTAGAACTGCGTCCCTAATATATCCGCAGGGAGGAGGTCCGGGGTAAATTGTATCCTCTGAAAGGTCGTATTAATGGTGGCGGCCAAGGTCTTGACTGCCGTGGTCTTTGCCAGGCCGGGAAGACCCTCCAATAAGAGATGGCCATCGCACAGAAGCCCGATCAGCATCCTCTCTATGAGGTTCCTCTGGCCCACAATGACCTTTTGTATGCCTGCCATAATCTGCCTGAGAACCAGGCTCTCTTTTTCAACCCTCCGGGTGATTTCCTGTATATCCATCAATCATTTTCCTCCTAATTTCATCGAGACCTCTCTGTCTCTCCTGATCCTCATTTAATTCATTTCTTTTCGTAAGCGTTCACAGGACTCCTCTGCCTGTGCGTTGCACGCAGACAGGTGAACCATTGAAGCCGTGAATTGTCACTAATACTCCTATAGCAAAGATATTGCTCTTTTCAAATCCAAAATGTCTTTACCTGAATCAGTTGACTTTTAAAAGCTATTTCTGATAACAAGCCTTAATCAAATTACCACCCCCCGGATGAGATGGCTTGTTTATCCGGGTTAGGAATTAGCATAAAAAATCGTTATATGGGAACGTATAACTCGTCATTAAAGGAATCGAGATGTTTAACTCAATTGAAGAGAGTCCGCTTTATCAGATAGCCAACCCCAGGAGCATTGTTTTTTTTGGGGCGTCAAATAGTATCAGTGCCATGGGAACCAACCTTCTTATGTCTTTGCAGACGGCGGGCTTTGAAGGTGCTGTTTACCCGGTTCACCTCAAAGAAAAAAAGGTGCTGGATCTCAAGGCGTACCGGAGTGTCCTGGATTTGCCGGAGGTCCCTGATCTGGCAGTGATCGTGCTCCCCACTAAGGTCGTTAACCAGACACTTGAGGAATGTGGCAGGAAAGGGATCAAGAAGGCGGCTATCGTTTCCGGTGGTTTTAGGGAGGTCGGAGGCGGAGGGGTTGCCCTTGAAGAAGAGTTAAAAGAGATTGCCGGAAGATACGGGATACGCGTTCTTGGCCCGAATTGTCTTGGAGTCGCCAACCTTCACCACAAGCTGAATACCACCTTCATCCCCTATGAAGGGGAGCCCGGGTTTATCGGCCTGGCATCCCAGAGCGGGAGTTTTGTTACCCAGCTCTTTGACTACCTCTCCAGGTTAGGGCTTGGATTCAGTACGGCCTTCAGTGTCGGTAACGAGGTGGATATTGATCTAATTGACTCCATGGAATATTTAGCTGCCTGCCCCAATACCAAGGTCATAGCCCTCTACATCGAAGGGATCAAAAGGGGAAGGACGTTTATAGAAACCGCCAGATTGATTGTGCCTCACAAGCCGATCGTGGCCCTATATGTGGGCGGTTCCGAGACAGGGAAACGAGCCGGCTTTTCCCATACCGGGGCACTGGCAGGCCCGGATGATCTGTATAGTGGTATGTTCAGGCAGAGCGGGGTTATCAGAGCGCAATCTGTCACTGAGCTGTTCGATTTCTGCTGGGTCCTGGGCAGTCTACCCAAACCGAGAGGGCGCAGGGTGGTAATCCAGACCCACTCTGGCGGACCA
>SDBS01003913.1_pt1 | contig 14626 bp, 13 predicted proteins | sample 2277091 | NCBI WGS metagenome assembly SDBS01 (sample SAMN10404972, study PRJNA504765) | marine sediment metagenome | isolation source: marine sediment core GS10_PC15, 163 cmbsf | place: Arctic Ocean: Southern Knipovich Ridge | collected 2010
ATTTTAAACAATCTGCTTAGTTATATTTTTAAATTGGAATATTTCTTTTATTATTAGTCTCAATTGGAATCCTTCAAGAATTTACTTTATTCTAATTTTTTATTATAATACGCTTTGTTAAAAGTTAGAACATCCCCCACATTCATTATCAAGAAAAGCTTCACATGCCTTGCATATATTTTCACATTTGTGTTCTTTACTTACGCCACTAAAAAGATTAAGTGGGAGAAACTTAGGGATTAAAAATTCAGATGTAAATATTGTAGCAGAGTGTAATATTCCCTTTTTATTCGTAGGTCCGCAATTATGAATATACCTATGCAATACATCAAGTGATTTCCCAATAATTCCTATAATAAGATTATATTGCCCTGTAACTTGTGCTAATAAGAATACTCTTGGACATTCCTCGTAGCCTTTAATAATATTTTTAACTTCATCATAATTACTCATCTCCATTAAAATAAATGCCCCATAGTAACTTAATCCTTTAACACTAATGTTTCCTTGGACTTTAAGTATTTCAGAATCCTCTAATTTTGCAATTCTTTTAGCGATTCCAGTGTGACTCATAAGTTCTTGATTTTTTTTCACAATATTTTTACTTATTGAGCTTAAGCTCTCACGTCCGTTAGTAAACAAAATTTTTAAGATTTGCTTATCAACTTGATCTAATCGCATAATTATATAAATACGAACTGTAATTTAAAAAACAAATCATTTTAAATCATTAATTCAAATAAATTCATTTACTTAACAGATTAAAGTTTGATTTCACAACAATCTTTGATTATTAGTTTAAATTTGAAACTATATATAATAAAAAAAATTATTTAGGTGTTTGTTTGGATGATGCTATGAGTTTAAAACAATAGATATTAAATGGAATTCAAGTACTTGTTTAGAATTTTAAAAAGAATAAAGTTTATTTGAAGAATTTTAAATTTTGTATAATTTGATTTTTTTAATAAGTTGCAGTAATGGTTTTTTTTTAATGCAATGAAATCTGAGTGAGTTAAGAGGAAAATGTAAAATTTTAAAATAGATCTATTTTTGTATAATAAGAATAAATTAATTAAAGTACATTTCAATCAATATAATTATGGAATTGGATCAGATTGATAGACAAATTTTAAATGCATTATTTAAAAACGGTCGCGAAAGTTTAACAAAATTAGAAAAAGTTGTATTTAAATCTGAAAATGAAACAATGAGTCATACTGGTATCGCTAAAAGAATTGCAAAATTAGAGGATTCTGGACTACTTAAAGTTCAAGCTAATACAAATATTAACACACTAGATTACAAGGCTCTTTTTTTACTAATGGAGATGAGCAATTATGATGAAGTAAAAAATATTATTAAAGCCTACGAGGAATGTCCAAGAGTATTCTTATTAGCACAAGTTACAGGGCAATATAATCTTATTTTAGGAATTGTCGGGCAATCTCTTGATGTTTTGCATAGGTATTTAAATTTCTGCGGACCTACGAATAAAGAAGGGATACTACACACTGCAACTATATTTGTGTCCAATTTAATAATACCAAAGTTTCTTCCTCTAAATTTCTTTAGCCAACAAAGTAAGGCAGATAAATGTAGAAACATTTGTGAAGCTTGTGCAGCATATCTGGATGGAAAATGTGGGGGATGTGGTGCGTTTTAACTGACTTATTATTTGTAATTTAAAAAAGCGCAAAATTTACCGTTAACTATTTTAATTAAATCTACTTACTAAGAAAAAGGAAATATTAAAAATTCATTCCAATACTGGAATTCGCCCTTTGTTTAACAAATTAAAATTTAAGATATTTCTTTCTTTTAAATATATTGATTTGGAATTTTAGTATTTCCTTCTCTTTTTTTAATTAAATAAAAAGGATTCATTCTGTTTATACCTAACTTAAGGTTTATAGAAAATTTTTAATTAATGAAAGGATGTTTCTCCACCAAGATAACAAGATAACCGGGAGGGGAAATGGAATGATTATTATAAGCTAATGTTGAATAAAATATCTAGATTATAAATAAAAAGGATACCATCATAATTTTTAGCAATTAAAATTTCTCATTTATGCTGATTTATAAAGGTTTAAAATAGAGATACACTTTTCTACATCTGCTAAATTATTATAATAATTAAATGAAAATCTTAATAATGTTTTTTTGGTTGATTTAGGATAGTTTCTTAAAGAGATATAAATACCATTTTTCAAGAGTTCATTAAAAATCATCTCAGCTTTATCATGCTCTATAGTTATGATTCCAGATCGATTTTTTTTCTCAAGAGGGGTAATTATTTTATAATTCAATTCTTTAATTTTAGCGATAAATTCAGATGTTAATCCCAAAATTCTATTACTTATCCTTATTATTCCCCTCCGTAAATCTCCATCACCTATTTTTTCAATTAAGTTAAAACCTCCAATTAAAGTAAATAGCGCAGGAAAATGCGGAGTTCCACCTAAACTATCCATAAACTTCGTTTGCTTGATAACGTTTATATTATCATTATCCATAGAGTAAGCGTCTTTAACGCTTAACCAACTAGAAAACGGCAGATCGCAATCTTGTATTATTTTTTCTGATACAAATAGAATTCCAATACCATAACCACAACAAGCCCATTTTAAAGCTGAAGCAACAAGGATATTTATATTCGATTTTTTTACATCTATAGGGAATGCTCCGAATGATTGAGTAGCATTGATAATATTTACTACTTCATTTTCTTTACATAATTCCCCAAGTGATTCTAAATTCTGTCTAAATCCAGTTAAATATTGAACATGGCTATGGATAATAATTTTAATTCTTTGATTTATGATTTTTTTTAAATTTTCAATCGGATATCGAAAATTTGATTCACTTAATTTCTCACAATTAAATCCTAATTTTTTAAATATATGAATCGAAGATGGGAATTCGCCTTCAGGATAAATAATATCACCCTTTTTTAATAATCGCGCAACAACATTCATACAAGAAGATGTATTCATCAAAAAAGCGATTTCAGATGGTTTTGAATTAATGTACTGAGCTACTTTTTTTCTTACGGAATTTAACTCATTAAAATATTGATCCCAAAAAATATCTCCATAGTTTAGCATTTCCTTAAAGTATTTAACTCCAGATTGATAAGCACTGATACTTATTGGTGATCCACCAGCAGCCTTCAAATGAACCATGTTTTTAAGTGAGGGAAATTGTTCTTGTCTTAATTCATCCCAGTTAATATTCATTTTTCATTAGATTACTTATTTCCTTTTAAGATAAAAATTGCGATTTTGCTAAAAAGATTTGGAAAAATTTGAGTTAAATTATACTTTCTAATAGGTAAATAGAATTTGTTGTTTATTGTGATTTTATAATAAACGCAAAACTTCGAAAATTTATTTATATCTAAGATTTGAATTTTTTTGCCATAAAATAAGTTGAGATTATGAGTTCGTTCTCTTTTAAGCGTTCCTGTGAACATAAATGTTAATCGATTCTTCCAATTTGCTAAATTTTCAAAACTTATAATACAGTTCTTTCCTACTCGTAGCATTTCTTGGATTAAATAAACGGGATTAGCAATGTATTCTAATGTTTGGCTTAAAATAACATAATCAAATGAATTATTTTGAAACTCTTCAAGGCCTTTATTTAAATCTTCTTGGATTACAGAAACCCCATATTTAAGGCATGCCTTTATTTTTTCTATTGTGATTTCAATTCCCAATCCAGTGACCTCTTTTTTCGTGATTAATTCATGCAATAATAATCCATCACCACATCCTAAATCTAAGACTTTACTCTTAGGTTTAATATTATCAAAAATTATTCGTAAATCCTTTCTCACTAAAATTAATTATCACCTTAGCTGCGTAAATTTAAATATGAAGATTATTAAGAAAGTTAGACACCACTATGCGGAGATCTTTGCATTTGACTAGAAATGAATCATGTCCATAATTAGTTTTAATTTCTATAAAGCTAGTTTCAATCCCATTTGACTTTAAAGCATATACAATCTCTTTTGATTGAGATGTTGGATACAACCAATCAGATGAAAATGAGATTACTAAGAATTTTACTTCTTTTGAAGGACGAAGGGTTTTAACTAAATTATTATCTTTTCTTAAGTCAAAATAATCAATTGCTTTTGTTAAATATAAGTAAGAATTAGCATCAAATCGCTTTGTAAAGGCAGTTCCTTTATATTCTAAATAAGTTTCAACCTCAAACTCTTCTTTAAATTGAAATATATACTCTGGATTATACCGTAATTCCCTTCCAAATTTTTCTTTCATTGAATCCTCGCTTAAATACGTAATATGCCCTATCTGTCTCGCTAATCTTAATCCTATATTAGGTGGCTCATTCATGTAATAATTACCATTATTCCAATTTGGATCTGAATATATCGCTTGTCTTTGAACTTCATTAAAAGCAATATTAAATGTTGTTGCATAAGATGCAGTTGCGATAGGAATTACCGAATGAGTCATTTCAGGATAACTCACAGCCCAATCCAGAGCTTGAAAACCTCCAAGACTTCCACCAGTTACAGCTAAAACTTTTTTTATATTCAAATGATCAATTAATAATTTTATAGCACTCACAATATCATGTACAGTAATAATTGGAAATGATATACCATAAATCGCTCCAGTCTCTTGATTTATAGAAGATGGACCAGTTGACCCATAGCAACTTCCCAAAATATTAACGCATATAATGAAATATTTTGAAGGATCAAAAGGTTTTCCACTACCAACCATTTCATCCCACCATCCCCCAACCTCACTATTATCGTGATATATATGAGAACTTCCAGATAATGCATGAAAAATTAATATAGAATTTGATTTGGACTTATTTAATTGTCCATAAGTTTCATAAGCTAATTGAAACTCAGGCAAAAATCTCCCTGATTCAAGTTTAAAATTTTTCTTCCAATAGAAATACTTAATATTAGGAATTTTGTTTAGTAGACCTTCGAATAAAATAAATTACTTTCACTATTTTATAAAAATTTATTTCTTCATCAATTAAAGGTATGTTACTTAAAAAAAATTGGTGAAAATTTTGCATTTAATTTTATACTAAAGATTATAATATTCTGATTATTTATAAAAAATTGGTGGAATTTGAACATATTAGAATAAATGTAGTAAAACATATTGTAATTGTATAAATAAAAGAAATTAGAAATAAAGGTTTTTTGTTAGCCTATTTACTAAAATTTAAGACTTAAAATGAATTATAAATGCTATTTTAAATCTAATAGACTTAATAATCGTTTAAGTTCTTCTGATGGATCGAATAAAATATGAGGGCTCGCTTGAACTGGAATAGTTGAGAGTTGGTCAGGATATCTCCCAGTAAAATTTACTACGATATTTTTAGACTCAATTCTATCAGCAGAAGTAATTGCTCCTGTAAAGGCCATAAATCCACTTTTTTCAAGCTCAAATAATTTTAAGCCACAACTTTTAGTAGGGTAGACTCCAGCTTTCACTAATGCGTTTAGAATTTTATCTTTATACTTTTCCAACTCCTTTATGTTAACTACAGAAGGAAATATTCTTCCTCCGTTTTCCCTCCATTGTATAAATTTATCAATTGCGTAAAACGGTCTTGTACTTCCGAGAGTAGGCTCTATTTGTGATGTAACATAACCTGTATCATCAAAAATTGATAATGGATCGCCACCCTTTGAGTGATTGTTAAGCGCATCTATAATCGGAGCAGATTTTCCATTCCAAGGCTGAATCACTAAAATTTCATGATTTGCTTTTAGTTGATAAGCAGCCTCAATTAATCCCGCTGGACCCACTCCTCCAGAAACAGTTTGAACAAAGCAGGTATCTTCATTTAAAAGATTATTGTCATTCAAAACCAAGCCTATTTGAGAATAAGCAGCAGTTTTTAGGTCTGCTTTAGCGCAAATAACTTTATACTTATTTAATAAACGGTTAATAAGCTTTTTAGCAAAATCTCGAGTACTATCTAAAGTAGAATTTTTTAAAACAACATATTTAACATATGAGTTATCCTCAATCACACTTTTTGAAACTTTATACGCAGAGAGTTCTGGGACTAGCAAAATTGCTATAATATTCTTATTAGATTCTTGATTATAATTCTTTATAGTCCTTGCCATCCCCTCAACAGTATTTCCTGATGAGGTTGAAACAATATAATCAATTTCTTCATTGTCAATTGTATGAAGGAGATAACTACTATCAGCATCTTTGAAGGTTGGTGTACTCCAGAAAAAACCAAATAATTCTTTATTAGGTAAAATTCCAGGAAGTTTCTTTATAACTACAGATATCGTTGGATTATAATTTGAACTTACTTTTTTGTTAGTTAATTTAGCATATATTTTGTCGCTAAACTTCCATTTATCTCCACCAATATAACTATTTATTACCATATATATCAAACAAATTTATTTTTTATTTAAAATTAATTAATCGGGATTACACCAATTAGGATTTTTTGGTGAAAGAATTTTTTGGCAATTACTCTTAAAAGTGCATTTTTGGCAAGATAAAGAAGTTTTACTATAATTGGCAAAACATCTAGGTAGATCTATCAAATTATTCAACTCGAAATCTAGTTCTGATTTTTTCACCAATTTAAATTATACCCTAATGTAATTTTTATAAATCATGCTATATATATTATAAATAATAGTACTAATTTTTAAATTTTATGTAATTAATTATTAAAATAATTACATAAAAAATACTTAAATAAAAATATTTTTTTTGTCTACTATGTCTAGAATAAAAAGGGAACATAAAAAAGCTGTTCATGCAACTATTTCTGATGAATCCTACAATATTTTGGGTGAATTTGAAAAAGAGTTTGGTTCAAAATCTGCTGTTGTTGATGCTGCGATTAAATCACTAAAAAAGTCAAAATACCCATATTTAGACGACCAACATAAAATATGGTGTAGAGCACGAGAAGAATTAAATATGGTTTTAGTGGGAAAGACGACTTTTCTTTCTTATATTAAAGGTAAAAAAGAAGAGGTCTATATTAGAAATATTGCTATTGAAGCTATTGAATGGTATCTAGGTAAACGAAAGGAAGAAATGGATTTAGAAGAATTTCTGAGTGGTCTTAAAGGAATGTGGCAAGTTGCTAATTACTTCTACAAAATAGAATTAGAAAAAAGTGTGAAAGGAACATTTCAAATGAAATTTAATCACGATCTAACAAAAGCTTATAGCTCATTTTGGGCTAAATATTTTGAAACAGTCTTAAGTAATCAATGGAACTGCTATATTGAGTCTTTTATACGGAATGAATCATTTTATTTAATTATTAAAGGAAATAAATAAGACCTTATTTGATAGCATTTTAAAAGTTATAGAGAAAAATATAATTAAACAAATAGTAAATTAACCATGAATTAAACGGTTTTTAAAATAATACGTCAAATTTTATATTAAGCGATTCATTAATTTTTCTTATAAAATGGTTAAATTGAAGTGAAATGGAAGATTTTGAAAAATGCTTGAATTGCGGGAAATGTTTAGATTCTAAAGAAAAAGAACGCTATAATTATTGTGCTGAATGTATCTTAGATTTACATTTTAAATCCAAAGATCTAAATCATGAAGAAATGCATAAGTATCTCCAGAAAATCTTGGATTTTTTTGAATCGGATGTGACTTCAGCATTTAGGAAAGATCCTGCGGCTCATTCTCTTATGGAAGTTCTTACAAGTTATCCAGGTATAAAAGCTATATTGATTTATCGAATAGCGCATTTCTTTTGGAAGTTAGGTATGCCATTTGTGCCAAGATATCTTTCTGAAATTGGAAGACAACTAACAGGAATTGAAATTCACCCAGGTGCCGAAATTGGAAAAGAATTTTTCATAGATCATGGAAGTGGTGTTGTTATTGGAGAAACTTCAATAATAGGTAATAATGTAACAATATATCAAGGAGTGGTTTTAGGTGGAGTATCAACAAAACAGATTAAACGACATCCCACAATAGGTGATAATGTGGTTGTAGGAACAGGAGCTAAACTTTTAGGACCAATAAACATCGGTGAAAATGTACGGATCGGAGCAAATTCTGTTGTTGTGAACGATGTTCCATCTAATTCTGTGGTAGTAGGAGTTCCAGGAAAAATTATTACAAGGGAAGGCCAAAAAATTAAAAAAATAGATTTAGCTCATGGAGACTTACCTGATCCATTGGCTATAACAATTGCTGCTTTAAATTCCCGATTAGAATTCTTGGAAAATAAAGTATTAGATGCTAATGAACGTAAAGAGGAAATTGTTGAGATAACCTACGGGAAATATGGAGGGGGAATTTAATATAAAGTTAAAATTATATACAAAAGAATTTTCTTTAACTCTGTATCATAAGTCATAAAATACTCTTTAGCTTTAATTCACTTAAAAATTATATTATATTGTTGGAATTTAAGGATATAGAAGTATTGGCAACGATTTGTCTCATGAAAATAGAACAGAGTTTTATATTATAAGAATATCAATTTAGAGACTAAAAAGGGGGTAATTTTATATTTTTTATATTGATTTCGAAAACTTTTATAGACCAAAAGGATTATACAATATGGCTTAAAGTTTATTGAATGCTATTTAGTGCATAAATTGCACAAAAAAAATAATAATTTTTATTTGATCCCAACAAAAGAAAGATTGAGATTTAATTATGTTTCCGCATTTGCGAATGAGAAGATTACGAAAAAATCCAAAGATTAGAGATCTTGTAAGAGAAACTCATTTAACTTCAAATGATTTTATCTATCCTATCTTTGTAAAGGAGGATATAAACGATCCAGAACCAATAAATGCAATGCCAGGTCAATTTAGATTACCTGTAAATAGTTTAATTGAAGAAGGAGAAAAAATAATTTCCTTAAATATCCCAGCAATTATAATATTTGGAATCCCTTCCAAAAAGGATGATGTTGGATCTCTTGCTTCTAATAATGATGGAATTGTCCAAAATGCTGTGAGAACATTAAAACAACATTTTAAAGACGAGCTTTTAGTCATAACAGATCTATGTCTCTGTCAATATACTAGCCACGGTCATTGTGGAATTGTAAAGGATAATGAAATCTTGAATGACCAAACTCTTAATAAAATGCAAGATATCGCAATAAGTCACGCAAATGCTGGTGCTGACATTGTAGCTCCATCAAGTATGATAGACGGGCAGGTTAAAGCAATTAGAGAAGCTTTAGATGAAGCAAATTATAAAAACGTCAGTATCATGGCTTATTCGGCAAAATTTTCATCTCATTTTTATGGTCCATTTAGAGATGCTGCATATTCATCACCTTCATTTGGAGATCGAAAAAGCTATCAAATGGATTTCGCGAATCCAAACGAAGCTATTAGAGAAGTATCGCTTGATATTAAAGAGGGAGCAGATATCATTATGGTCAAACCAGCTCTAGCCTACTTAGATTTAATATATAGAGTTAAAAATTTGTTTGGAATGCCAACAGCTGCTTATAGTGTTAGCGGAGAATATTCCATGATAAAAGCTGCAGCAGAAAGAGGATGGATCAATGAAAAGTTAGTTACGATTGAATCTTTGACTGCGATTAAACGTGCTGGAGCGGATTTGATCCTAACTTATTTCGCTAAAGACGTTGCAAGGTGGCTGAATGAAAAATGAATGGTTTAAACTCAAAAAATTTATTTGAAAAAGCTAAAAAGTTAATACCTGGAGGTGTTAATAGCCCTGTAAGAGCTTTTAGCCCGTACCCTTTTTTCACTTCACACGCAATTGGCTCTAAACTCTATGATGTGGATGATAATTTTTATATAGATTATTGTCTCGCTTACGGACCTCTCATATTAGGTCATGCCCATCCTAAAGTTATGGCATCTGTTCAAAATCAATTATCCAAGGGGGTAATATATGGAACTCCCACTGAGCTTGAAGTAAAAATGGCAGAAACTATAACCAAGTTATATAAAAGTATGGATATGACTCGATTGGTAAATTCAGGAACAGAAGCTACGATGCATGCTATTAGAGCTGCTCGAGGTTATACTAAGAGAGATAAAATCATAAAATTTGAGGGGTGTTATCATGGAGCGCATGATTATGTCCTTGTTAAGGCGGGTTCGGGAGCAACAACTTTTGGTGCCCCTAATTCTTTAGGAATCCCATCTGATACGACTAAAAACACCATAGTTCTACCATATAATAATATTGATTTATTGACTGATGAAATAAAGAATAATAAAGATGAAATTGCAGCTGTTATTATTGAACCGGTTATTGGTAATGCAGGGTTAATCCTACCAGAAAAAGATTATTTACATAATATACGAAAAATTACTGAAGAGGAAGGAATAATTCTAATTTTTGACGAAGTAATAACTGGATTTCGAATAGGCTTAGGTGGTGCCCAAGAATTTTATGGAATTTCACCAGATTTAACAACATTAGGCAAAATTATGGGTGGAGGATTACCCTTAGCATGTTATGGAGGAAAAAAAGAGATTATGAATAATATTTCCCCTATTGGTAAAATTTACCAAGCAAGTACTCTCAGTGGAAATCCAATCTCCGTTATTGCAGGTTTAACAACAATAAATATTCTTATTGATGGAGAAAGAATAATTTATGATAAATTAAAGGAAAATTGTTCAAAATTGGTAAATGGTTTAAAAGATTTGATTGAAGATAAAGGAATTTCTGCTCAGGTTAACTCTATAGCATCAATGTATCAAATTTTCATGAATAAGGAGCCAATAATTGATTATACCGGTGCTCAACAATGTGACAAGAAAAAATTTTATGAATATCAAATTGAATTGTTGAATAATAATGTTTTCATCCCTCCATCACAATTTGAGACTTGTTTCTTGTCTACATCTCATTCGGGAGATGATATTCAATCCACATTAAAAGCTATTGATATAGCTTTGAATAGAATAAAATAATTATTAAGAGTCTTAAGAATATTAATTAAGGTCATTAAAAAAGTGAAGATATGTTCATGGAATGTAACTAATAAGTGCAATCTTTATTGTAAGCATTGCTATCGAGATGCTGGAAAAGAATCAGAAAATGAGCTATCAACAGAGGAGGGTTTTACTCTATTAGATGAGATAGCTAAAGCTGATTTTAAGTTAATGGTTTTTTCAGGAGGAGAACCTTTAATGCGCCCAGATATTTTAGAACTAACAAAACATGCAACATCGCTCGGACTTCGTCCCGTGTATGGAACAAATGGGTATTATCTTGACATTGAAATGGCAAATAATCTCAAAAAAGCAGGAGGGGCTGCTGTAGCTATTTCTCTCCATATGCTTGATGAAGAAAAACTTGATGATTTTTGCGGAGTTAATGGAGCCTTTAAGATGTCGATTGAAGCTATGAGAAATTGTAAAAAAGTAGATCTACCCTTCCAAGTTAATACTACTGTTTTTGATTCCAACATTGAAGATATTGAAAAAATCTGTGAATTAGCCAAGGAAATGGGGGCAAAGTCACATCATATCCTTTTTCTTGTCCCTACTGGAAGAGGAAAAGATTTTGAAGAAAAATCATTACGGGCAGTTGAATATGAACGATTAATACGAAAACTCCTGAAAAAGAGGAAGGAGCTTAATTTTGACATTAAACCTACATGTGCTCCACATTTCAAACGTATAGCTGATTATTTGAACATCCCAATGCATAGGTATTCTAGAGGTTGCTTGGCGGGGATTTCTTATATTTCCATAATTCCAAATGGGGACGTATGGCCTTGTCCCTACTTACCAATGAAATTAGGAAATATCAAGAAAATACCGTTCAACGAGATATGGAAAAACAATCACATTTTGAATAAATTAAGAACAATGGAATATACAGGGGAATGTGGGATATGCGAATATAAAAAATCATGTGGAGGTTGTCGGGCAAGAGCCTATTTTTATTATAATGATATTATGGCTCATGAGCCATGGTGTATGTATAAGCATAGATATGCAGAGATGAGTTGATTATAATATGAGTGATAGATTAGACAAAACTGATATAGTATTAATCAATTTAATGCAAAATTATTTTCCTCTCTCTAAACGTCCTTTTGAAGACATAGCAATGAAAATGGGAATAGATGTCAGCAGTGTAATTTCGAAATTAGAACGATTAAGTGAGAATGGTTTAATTCGGAAAGTAGGAGCCATAGTTGCGGCTAAAAAAATTGGATTTATTTCAACATTAGCGGCAGTTTCCGTATCTGATGAATGTATTGAAGAAGTGGCAGAAATTATTAATTCTTATTCTGGTGTAACCCATAACTACTTGAGAGATGGAATTCCAAACATTTGGTTCACACTAACAGAACCCAATAAAGAGATATTAGATGCTCATCTTAGTGAAATTGAAACTAAAATTCAGAGTAAGATTATTCGCTTACCTGCCCAAAAAATATATAAAATAGGTGTTAAATTTGATTTCCGATGAAGAAATGGCAGTTCTTTTTGAAGTTCAAAGGTTACCTTTTGTATTAGAACCATTTGCAGAGATTGCTAATCGTTTAGGTATGGAAGAAAATAAAGTTATTGATATATGTAAAGACCTTTTAAATAGAGGAGCAATCCGAAGATTTGGAATATCTATTAATCATCGAAGAATTGGAATAAAAGCTAATTTAATGGTTGTTGCAAATGTTCCTGAAGATAAAATAGATGTGGTAGGCAAAAAAATTGCAAATATAGATGAAATTACTCATTGTTACTACCGGGTTGGTTGGGATTATAATCTTTTTTTCATGATGCATTCATATTCAAAAGAGAAAGTTGTTAAGCGAGCCTCTAAAATAATAGAAAATTTAGGGATTACAAATTATAAATATATGTTCTCTACACGTGAGTTTAAAAAAACTTCATTCGAGGTCCCAAAACCTATAGATATATTAAAAACTTATCAGAATTATGAAAAATTAATTGCAAATCCTTATCAATTACCCGTTGTTCTCAATTTAGCTGGTCCTGTTGTAATTTTTGGAGGTGGGAAAGTTGGAAAACGCAAGGTTGAATATGTTTCTAAATTTACAAAGGACATTATTGTTGTTGCAAAGGATTCTTTAGAATTACCGGGATTTGTTAAACTCCATTTATTTGATTTATCAACAGAAAATTTTTCTCAATTTATTCCCAACGGCACAGCGCTTGTAATTGCAACCCTTTCGGATGCGCAAATAAATGTGGGAATTTCAGAATACTGTATGACTCAAAAAATATTAGTTAACGTTGTCGATAATCCCGCTATCTCAACAATTATTTTTCCTGCCCTTTCTAAAAAAGGTGATCTTAATATTGCGATTTCTACTGGTGGGAGATGCCCTTATCTATCTAAAAAAATAAGGGAATATATGGATTTATTAAACGAGGATTGGGCTAGCTGGCTCGAAATTCTCGCTCCTATTCGCAAGAATTTAGTAGGAATTCAAGATAAAAATCGAATATTATCAAAAATTTATAAGAATCCTGAAATAGACATGTATATTTTAAAGCAACAATTAGATAAGGCAAAAATCAAAGCTGAGGATATATATAATGTATTTAGCAAACATTAGTATTGACTATAAAAATCCTCCATCTGGATTTCTGGATCGTTTTGCTTTACAAGATACTGCTAAATTAAAATTATATAAAGAGTTAAAGGGTCAAGAAAATATTGAAGCTGTGATTATCCTTCAAACTTGTAATCGTTTTGAGATATATTTTACTGACAAATCTGAAACTGCTGGAATAGAGCAGGCAAAAAAAGTATTAATAAATCAATTTGGAGAAGATATCAGGACTTATTTATCTATTAAGACTTATCTTGAAACATTAAAACATCTTTTTAGAGTGGTAAGCTCCTTAGAAAGTATGGTTGTTGGTGAAAATCAAATTCTATCTCAATGTAAAGAAGCATACTTATATGCAAATGAGCATGGTTTTACAAACAAGGTACTCAAATTGGCATTTGAAAAGGCAATTAATCTTGGAAAAAAAGTAAGAGCTGAAACAAAAATTTCCAAGGGTAAAGTCTCAATTTCTTCAATTGCAGTAGATATGATTAATAACATTTGCTCATTAAATCGTAAAAAAATTCTTCTGATAGGAAATGGAAAAATGGCTAATTTACTTGCAGAATATCTTAAAGGATTTGATATTACTGAGTTAACTGTGGTTGGACGAACACTAGAAAGGGTAAATAACTTTTGTAATATACATGGAGCTCAAGCAGTAGATTACAAATATCTTCCTGAGGTCTTAGAAAATGTTGATGTTGTTTTTTCTGCAACATCAGCGCCATATATCTTAATAAAAAAGAGAGTAATTAAGAAGATAATGCGAAACCGAAATTACCATCCTTTATATTTTATTGATATTGCTGTACCACGTGATATTGATCCTTCTGCATCAAGAATTCCTAATGTTCAAATATACACCTTTAATGATTTAAAAGAAATATCAGAGAAGAACATGAAGGCTCGTATAAGCGAAATTTGTAAAGTTGAAGACATTATTGAAATGGATTACAAAATTTTAGCTAAAAAATTAAGAAACTTACATATAGAACAATATTTTACCAGTCTCAATAAATATACAGAGTCAATTAGGAAT
>SDBS01003914.1_pt1 | contig 14625 bp, 12 predicted proteins | sample 2277091 | NCBI WGS metagenome assembly SDBS01 (sample SAMN10404972, study PRJNA504765) | marine sediment metagenome | isolation source: marine sediment core GS10_PC15, 163 cmbsf | place: Arctic Ocean: Southern Knipovich Ridge | collected 2010
TTTACTGTTTGATAAGCAAGACAGAAAAATTCAGCAGCACTTCATTAATTCTGCGCAGCCTACAGTAGAGGATTTCCATAATATTTTAGAGGTTGTTTCTGCAAGTAAGGAACCGCCACCCTTAGTGAATATAAAGAGAATTACCGGCTTGCATCCAACTAGAGTTATAGTGGTAGTTGCTGAACTTGTAGAACAAAGCTTTTTGCGGAAGATTAAATATGATGGGAGGCAGTGCTATGAGCGCACTAAACAGAGCAATTCTCCAGATTTATCTCGTTATAGCAATCAATATCAGACCCGAGTTAGAGAGTTAAAACAAATGCTTGCTTATGGTGAACTGAGCGGCGGTTGTCGAATGTTGGTTTTGCGGCAAGCTCTTGGTGATGACGAGGCAAAACCATGTGGGCATTGTGATCTTTGTGTTGGAGAAACTGAATTTATTAGGCTCGATGCAGCACGAATCGTTAGTATTGATAATTGGTTAACTGCTCGGGTAGTTAAAATTAAGCCGGTTAGAATAAATAAGATTGCAGAAGGCATAGCTGTGTTAGATGGGAAGCTACGTTCTCCATTATTTGTTCACTTTATGAGGCAGCGTGCAGTTGATGGGTCGGCGAATATGGGTTTAAATGATGAATTATTAGCATTGTTCAGGACTAGTTTAAGGGCCATGGCGAAAAAGTATAGCTTTGCGGGAGTAATAGCGATTCCATCACGAACTTGGTGTGCTCGTAATCAAGTTGTGGATTTTATTGCTGAACAGTTAAATGCACCATTCTTGCAAGATTTATTGGTTTGGCGAGAATTGCCACCTAAGAGGCAAGGCGAGTTACTTAACAATGATCAACGGCGCTACAATGTTGATAAAAAGATGAATATAGGAGACAATGCAGTGACTCCCAATGGACCTGTTTTGCTATTAGATGACTATATCGGTTCCGGAGCTACGATTAAAGAAGCGGCGCGTGTGTTGCGTAAAGATGCTGGTTTTGTCCATCCAATTGTTCCATTTGCTATGGCGGTTATTAAATGGCGATTAGGGCAGCCGGGTATGATTTAGCAGTTCATCTAAATGCAAAACCAATAAGTATAAAATAGGTATAAACTAAGTATAATTAGGCCCATTTATTGACAAAAGGTATAAAATAGGTATAATTTAAGTATAACTATACCTATTGGATAAAAGCCATGTTATTTGAACTAGAAAAACCGAATCTGGATAAAATTGATAAAAAAAAAATGGGGCCAAAAATTTTTGCAAGCCAAGCGGCTATTGTTAATTTTGTAACGAAAACTTCAGAACGTGAGTATTTGTATTGGGATAAAATGCGTCATAAAGAACCTTCGCCGAAGGGGTTTTCAAAAGAAGAGCTCTGGGTTATTGTCAAATTTTTTCGTAAATTTAATGAGATAAAATCTGTCATTAAAGATAAACAAGGGAAAGTTTTTACTTGGTTGAAGCTTGACTATTTCGAACGGTTTTTTCATGAGCTAGATATGAATACTGGTGGTGAGCTTTTTGTCGAGAAAGGCGAGCTTGGCAAAGCTAATAAACAAAAACTAATTGCACGTGGAATTATGGAAGAAGCAATCGCATCTTCTCAACTAGAGGGTGCGGCAACAAGCAGACGAGTGGCAAAAAAAATGCTACAAGAGCAGAGAAAACCTACCAATCATTCTGAACAAATGATTTTAAATAATTACATATCCATGCAAGCAATTGAGGAAAATTATAAAAGTAAGAAAATGAGCATGGATGTAATTTTGGAGTTGCACAGCCTTATTACAAAAAGCACTGTTGATTCTGAAAATGAAGCTCCTAGATTAAGAAAGAGCGGTGAGCCGGTTTATATAACAGATAATACTAACGGTTCTATATATTACGAAGCCCCTAATGCTGATTTTGTGAAAAAAGAAATCACGAGATTAATAGATTTTGCCAATGACGAATCAGAAGGTAAAGCATTCACCCATCCTATTATCAAAGCCATTATGCTCCATTTTTGGATCGGTTATTTGCATCCATTCACAGATGGTAACGGTCGTCTCGCGAGGCTTTTGTTTTATTGGTATCTAATTAGAAATGGTTATTGGGCATTTGCTTATTTGCCAATTTCGAAAGCAATTAAGCGATCACCAAAACAATACATTATGGCCTATGTTTATAGTGAGCAAGATGACAATGATTTAAGCTATTTTGTGGATTACAACATAAAAAAAATAAAAATAGCTATAGATGATTTTAAAAAATATGTTACCAAGCAGATTAGCAGTAATATAAAGATGAAACAAAAGAGTGAGATTAAATATGATTTAAACATAAGGCAGATACAATTGTTGCAATATCTTCATGGGAATGTTGACGAAAGCACAAATCTTAAAGTACACATGAGCATCAATCAGGTTGCAAAAATGACAGCCAGCAAAGATTTGAAAAGTTTGGTGCAAAAAGGCTTTTTGATTGCAAATAAGCGCGGTAGAAACGTGTATTATTATGGAACAAAGAAAATAGAAGAATTATTTTAAAGGAAGAATAGGTATAAAATAGGTACAAAATAGGTATAATTAGACCTATTTTGCAATAGGGATAAAATTAAAAAAATAGCGATTTGTGTTACAATTTATTCTTAGTATTATTAATGGACTAAAATTATGACAGTGAAGTCAGCCAGCTTGCCATTTATTTCTGATAAGAAAGTTCAGCCGGGAATAAAAGTCTCGGAAAAAACAACAAAGATTATTGATGTTACTGGAATTTCAGGTGCAGAAAATATATTAAGATTATGGTTAATATATTTGTATCGTCTTGGTAATTTAGATCCATTTATGGTGCGGTTTAAAGATCAGTCGCAGCGGCAGATGCTGTTGTCTGCTGAGCTGGATGATGCTATGCAGTTTGCTGATGTTGTATGGAAGCTTGAGTCTGTGGATGTAGCTAAAAAAACCAGCGTTCCGATTGGTATATTGATTACTAAAGAGCTAAACAAAGCCAAATTGTTGACTGGTACTTGTATTACTGTTGCTATTGATGCGACCAAAAACAGTTTTAAGATTATTTATCAAGCAGTTTTATTAAAGCATAAGTTAGCACCAATGCTGGATAATATGCCGGGTCATATACGAATGCTTGCGGATGGAGTTGGGCAAAATCCACGGCAGAAAATCAGTTTGTTACCACTTCTGAGTGCAGCTGAACAGCAACAAGTTTTAGTTAAGTGGAATAAATCAGAACGCAAATTAGGCAAATATAAAACTATTCAGGAGGTGTTTGAAACTAGTGTTAAGAAATTTCCTGATAAAATTGCTGCTGTATTTGAAAATGAGCAATTAACTTATCAGGAACTGAATGCAAAAGCCAACCAAGTTGCGCATACGTTGCGCAAAGCTTATGGCAAGTCTTTAGTTAATGTTTTCGTGGGATTATGTGTTGGGCGCAGTCTGGATATGCTGGTTGGAATTTTGGGAATCTTAAAAGCTGGAGCGGCATATGTGCCATTAGATCCTAGCAACCCCGATAGTCGACTGTTATTTATTGTGCAGGATAGCGATGCCGGTGCTGTTAACGCAAAGTAAGGTATTACAAGAAGCGAATTTTATTTACAGCAAGATAGCAAAGAAGCAGAAGTAGCGAGACCATTGTTGCAGAGCAATGCGGCAGAAGTACAAAGAATGTTGCATAAAAATGATATTTATTATCCGACAGACTATGAGGCTCTTCTCAAAATCTATATTAAATATTTACAGAATGTGAGGTTTTTACCATGAACACAAAAATAGAAAATAGGAGGCTTATGAAAATATTAATAATTGGTGGTACAGGGACAATTGGTAAAGCTGTTGCTCAAGAATTACAAAAAGATGATACGAGCAATATTATTGTAGCTGGTTCATCATCTGGTGATATTCAGGTTGATATTGCATCCAAAGATTCAATAGTTAAGATGTATAAAGAAGTTGGCGAGTTAGATGCTGTTGTATGTGCCGCAGCGCGAGGTGTTGTGTTTGCGTCGCTAGCTGAAATGGATGAAAGTAAAATGATTCAGAGTATGCAAAGCAAATTGTTAGGACAGATGAATTTAGTCCTTGAAGGCTTGCGCTATATGACCTCAAATGGCTCATTTACGTTAACAACAGGTTTGTTGAATGCTGATCCAATTTACTGTGGCACAGCAGCGGCTATGGTTAATGGTGCAGTAGAAGGGTTTGCAAAAGCAGCAGCTATTGATATGCCAGACAAACAGCGAATCAATGTTATTTCCCCAGCGTTATTGGCGGAATCAGTTGAGCATTATGGTGCGTTTTTCCCTGGCCACGATACGGTTCCGGCTGCTAAAGTGGCGTTGGCATACAGAAAAAGTATTTACGGCAAACAAACTGGCCAGATCTATAAAGTTGGCTGGTAAAGTCTTACTAATTCTTTCACGATGCCGGCAGAATACAAGCTCGCGACATTAGTAACAAAATTTTGGAAATCTATGGCAGCACTATGATCAGCTTTATCCGATATGGTGCGAATGACAATAAACGGGATATTATGTTCTTGACAGACTTGCGCTACGGCAGCGCCTTCCATTTCAACGGCCAAAACTTCTCCTAGAGATTTAGGAAACAGATCTTCGTGTACTAACGGATTGGCAACAAATTGATCGCCGCTGGCAATAATGCCTTTGTGAACAGCTGGAGTGTCTATTTCAAATTGCTGCAAGATTTTTTCAGGGATTACTGTCTTGATATTGCTGGCAAATTTTTGCGCTGCTTTAGTTGCAATGTCGACATGTTGCGATTCTGGTTTCAGTAAAATTAGGTCAGTTAGTGGAATCGCAAATTTCTCAAAAAATGGACTAGCATCCATGTCGTGTTGGTATAAAGCATCACCGATGACAATATCACCTATATTAAGTTTGGTGTTTACGGCACCGGCAACACCAGTAAAAATAATAAAGTTGGCATTAAAGTTATTTATTAAAGTGGTGGCAGTTGTCGCAGCTGCGACTTTGCCCCAGCGGGAAAAAACTAGTGTCGTATCGATATCATTAAGCGAACCGGTATAATATGTTCTTTCGGCGATAGTTTTACTGTCGATTATTTCCATCAGCGCTTTGATTTGCTTAACTTCATCGAGCATAGCGCCCATAATTCCTATATTCATGAATGCTATTGTAGCAGTTTTTCTCAATAAGTTTCCATGGCAAAACAATTAAATGTATATGAGAAAGTTATTGTGATAAAATGTGTTTGTAAAGTTTGTAATTGTTAAAGAAAATTTTGAGGAGAAAAAATAATGGATCACAAAAAATATCGTTACCACCATATGGGTATTCCAACAACAAAGGAACTAGAGAATGCAACTTACGTAGCTGATCATGATGTATATGTAACGGATTTTGCAAACAATGAGTTTCATATTGAGTGGATACAACTTGGAGCAAACTGTACTTTGCCTAAAGTTGTTCAAGAAATACCACATGTGGCATTTGAAGTACAAGATATTCACGAGGCGATCAAGGGTCAGAATGTTGTTATGGACATCCATAGCCCCAAAGAAGATTTGCTTGTTGCTTTTGTTTTAGTAAATGACGCACCTGTAGAGTTTTTGCAATTTGGCAAATAGTAACTTTGAAAAATAGTGGGTAATAAAAAATATCGTTATAACCATATTGGTATTCCAACCACTAAAAAATTACAGGATGAAACATTCTTGCCTGATTATGACGTATATATATCGGGTTATGGTGAAAATGAATTCAATATTGAGTGGATGCGTTATGGCAAGAACTGCAAGATTCCAGAAATAGTGAAACAGTTGCCTCATGTAGCATTCGAAGTTGATGATATTGAAGAAGCTATCAAAGGCTATGAGGTTTTAATCGAACCAAATAGCCCAAGCGAAGGAGTAATTGTTGCCTTTGTTTTGGTTAATGATGCTCCCGTTGAATTTCTGCAATTTACCAAATAAGCATACCTGCATAAGTTTTTTGTAGAGACGCAACATCTTGCGTCTCCGCAATCTTGCATATAAATTCCTTTACATCTCATGTAATTAAAATATAATTCTTCAAAGTGGAAGCATAACGGAGCACCAAGGAGGAAAAAATGTTGACGTCATGGAAAAAACTACTATTAAGTCTAGTATTAATCTTAGGATTCACCAGCGGAGTTTATGCAGTAGGAACCCCGGTCACAAGCAATCCTTATATCCCTCATGTATTTGTAGCTGGTTATACTGGCAGTGGCACAGTTGGAACAGGCGATGTGTTAGCACCAATATGGCTAACAAATGATCGCAACTTCTTTTTCTATGGTCAAGGCCGTTATGGTTATGCTGATGAAGATTGGGCTGATAATCCCTGGGCAGGTAGCGCCGGTTTTGGTTATCGCCAAATTGGGAATGCTGCTGTATATGGCTTTTTTGTGTTAGGTGATTACAATCATACGCTAACCAATCATAATGTATGGCAAGTTAGTCCGGGTTTGGAAATTTTAGGTCGAGCTTGGGAATTCCGCGCTAATGGTTATATCCCAATCGGAGATAAAAACTGGGAAACTCAAGGTTGGGCTGATGAGTTTGGCAATTATGATTACGTGACTTTTAATGGCCATAATCAGTTCGATGCTTGGTTTATCTATCATGAAGAAATTGGCGGTGGTGCTGATGCTGAAATAGGCAGAACTTTATTTAAAGTTAAAAAAGTTTTAGTGCGAGGTTTGGTCAATGGCTACTATTTTCGCATGATCCATAATAAGAGTTTACGTGGTGGTGGCGCTTCAATTGAAGTTGAGCCAAATACTTATTTGAAATTCTCTGTTGATGGCTCTTATGATAATTATGCGCATACTCAAGTTGCAGTAGGTGTTCAAGTTTCATTGTATGATCTATTCAGTAGTGACAGCAAAGTTCTTGATGATCAAGATTTACAACGTCGTTTATTTGAGCCAGTACAACGTAACTTTGCTAACATTGCTTCTGCTAACGATGTTAGCACAACAGGTGCCCCTCAAGTAGTACAATTTATGGGACATAATGCGCCAGAGCGTAGTAATGTGTGGTTTTTCTCACCAACCGCTACTGGAGGTGATGGAACCTATGAAAGTCCATATAGCGGCAGCCTGACTCAAGGTGATGTCGATGGCATTGCAAATTATACTAAGGGTAATGGTTTTGCTACAGCTTATTTGTATTTCACGAGCGGTATATATTCTGCCTTTAACTCCGTGTCCATGCCAAGATTGTTTGGTGATGCAAGCTCAGGTGCAATCAACTTTAGTGGCAGTGTTGGGCAATGGTTTATCCAAGGTAGAATGGGTGATGATAAAGGTTATCAGAAACCTGCACAAGGAGCAGATCGACCAACAATAAAAGGTAGTTTTGCTTTTAATGAAAGTGATGTTGAGATAGCAAATATTAAACTAGAAAAGCCAACTTCTCAGGAGGCACCTAGTGATCAACACGATACTGGAATAGGTGTTCAAGATTCAAATGATGTCGTGCTTGACGAAGCTGATGTAACCGGGTTCGAAACAGGTATGAATGTGAAAGATGTTGCAAAATTAACATTCACTAACACAAATATTCAATCCGAAAATAGCGCCCTAGGTGTGACGGCTGGTGTATCCACTGCACCAGCTGATGCGGTTGGGCTTGAAGTTGAGGACGTTGATGAAATTGTGATAGATAATAGCACAATTGAAGCTGATTCTGTAAACGGAGATGGTATAGGTATAGATATAATTGGTACTGATACGGATACGGATATGGATGGTGATGGTAATGTCGATGTTAACGTCGATAGTATAGAAGGTGTTGACAATGCAGTAATCGAAGGTAAGAGTGATACAAAAAATGGTTATGGAGTAAATGTAGATACAAGCGCAGTTGCAGCCGGCATCCCTGTGGAAATAAAGATTGGTTCTATTTCTGGAGTAAAGTTAGAAGGTGATGGTGCTAATACTGGAGTTGGTTTCAACGCAGTAATTTCAACAGCAGTGAATGGTAGTATCACCATAGGCAGTATTGAGAATGATACTTTCTCCGGGACTGCTGATGTTGCCTCAGGTACAGCAGATGGACTTAATCTCATTGCTCGTAACAATGTTGGTACGGCGGATGCAATAAAGATCGGTGATATTAAAAATTCAACGTTTCAAGCTTCCGGACTAAACGCTGCTGGGTTGTATGTTACTACTCAGGGACCTGGTCCAGCAACAGCAGTTGGCAATATTAGCATTGGCAATATTTCAAATTCAAAGTTTCTAGCAAATCCAGTTACTGCTTCGTCGGCGACACCGAAAGTTGGCAGTGGCATTGCTTATGGTTTTTATGCTCTGACTGAAAATAATATTACCATAGGTAGCTTAACTGGAAATGTATTTAATGGTGGAGGCGTTGGCCCAAGCACTGGATTTTATGCTTTAACCAGTGCAGGATCTGGTATCCTAAGTATTGCAACTGCTGCTGGTCAAATAACTGGCGATACATTTTCTGGTTCTACTGCTGCTATGGATTTATATGGCGCTCAGGTTTTAGTGCAGACCGGGACTTTTAATAATGGCACAATGCTTAAAGCGTTTCTAAATACAGTTGTTAATAATAATACCTTTCCAGTAGGATCAGGTAAAGTTTGTGTGAATACCATTTGCTCACCCTAGCAACTAGCTATAACTGGTAAAAAAATCAATCCCCGCTAAGACATTTTGGCGGGTATTCTTTTGGACGTCATTGCGAGCGTAGCGTGGCAATCCAGGTTTTTAATGGATCACTTCGTTATTCCCTAGACAAGCTCGGGACAGGCTCATTTCTCGTGATGACGGTAGCAGTATTTAGTATTTATTAAAGAAACATATCTTTCAACACATCATAATTCACATTCTGCAGATTAGGCACATGCAAATCAGCTGCAGCATAATGCTCTGGATGATTATGGCGATCAATACCAACGCACAAAAAACCACCGGCTTTAGCAGCTTTAATACCTGCAATTGAATCTTCAAATACAACACATTCTGATACATCAAGTTTTAATCCAGTAGCTGCATTAAGAAATATTTCCGGATTTGGTTTGCCATTAACAAAGTCCCCGCCACCGACAACTATAGTGAATTTATCGATAATCTCTACAATCTCTAAAATGTGACGAGCATTTTTACTACTGGAAGCTGCTGCCAGAAGAATATCATGTGCTAATAAATCATCAATCAAAGCAAATGCAGCATCAAATTTTTTCAGCTTATCGGCAGCTAACAACTCCATATAATATCTCTGTTTTATGTCGCCGGCTTTAACTACTTCTTCTTCTGTAAGTTGCGGTAAAAGTAAGCGAATCGAATCTAATCTTGGTTTGCCATCAACTTTAGCTTCATAAATGTCTTCATCAAAAGAAATACGAAAGTCATCTTGGAATAATTTTCTCCACGATTCAAAATGCAGCGGAACACTGTCTACAATGACGCCATCTAAATCAAATATTGCACCTTTAAAAGCCATTTTATTACTCCAATTATTACTAGCAACGGCATTGAATTCTATGGTTCCGGTATATTTTTGTCAAGGTAAGTACCGATTCTTATGAGATCGTCATTCCCGCGAAGGCGGGAATCCAGAAAAGCTAAGGGTAGGCACAAGACCTACCCATACAAGATCCCCGCCTTCGCGGGGATGACAATGCCTGCAATATTCTGGGTAAGCAGAGCATTTTACAACACAAAAACATAGTTGATAAAAAAACACCTTCAGAAATTGCAGGAACTACGGTATTGCGGTACAGGTTTTATGCTTGTAAAATCAGTATGTTTTTTATTTTCGGAGACAAGCATGAAATTAGCGCCGCGCAATTATGACTATCCCGTTGATGAGTGGAATATAGTTGAGAATGAGTTTTTAGCTGATAAAAACTATCATCATGAAACAGTCTTTGCCGTGGGTAATGGCTATATCGGTATGCGTGGTAATTTTGAAGAAGGTTATGCTGGGCCTGAAAGTACTTCATTGCTTGGCACCTATTTAAATGGTTTTTACGAGTCCAAGCCAATTCAATATGGTGAGATTGCTTATGGCTTTGCCAAAAACAAACAAACCATGCTCAATGTTACCGACAGCAAGATTATAAAAATTATTATTGATAACGAAGAATTTAATTTATTTTCTGGCAAACTTCTTAAATATTCCCGCAAGTTGGATATGCGCCAGGGGATTTTAACTCGTGATGTTATTTGGGAAACTAGTTTAGGTAAGCAAATAAATCTTAGTTTTGAGCGCTTAATTCCATTGTCACATAAAAATTTGGCTATTATAAGATTGCAGCTTACGCCACTTAACTTTTCCGGCGAGATTAAAATAGTTTCCGCCATAAATGGTGGTGTTACCAATCAAGTCGCTAAAGATGATCCTCGTGTTGGCTCGGCTTTCTCTGGTCAGGTATTAAAAGTATTAGAAAAACATGAAGATGATATCCTGGCGCTGACTCAAGAAACATCAACAACCAAATTTCAATTAGTTTGTGGCATGCTTAATGAAATTTCAACTGAGGAATATGAAATAGCCGTAGCTCATCCTGAACAGCAGCTTGAGGAAGCTTTCAATATTGATGCCAAACAACAGCAAACTATAACTTTAATAAAATATATTAGTTATTACAGCTCTAGGGATTATGCAGCAGATGAATTGTTAAACTTATGCACTAAAACATTACAAGAAGCACAACAACATGGTTTTGAGTATTTTTTGAAAGAACAAGAAGAATATCTGAATGACTTTTGGCAGCACAGTGATGTTGAAATTGATGGTGATCCGGCACTACAACAAGCCATGCGTTTTAATCAATTGCAATTACTAATGTCCGTGGCCAAAGATGGCAAAACCAACATTGCATCCAAAGGTGTCACTGGCGAAGGTTACGAAGGTCATTATTTTTGGGATTCAGAAAACTATGTGCTGCCATTCTTTTTATACACCAAACCTGATATTGCTCGTAAACTTTTGGAATATCGTTATAGCACTTTGGATAAAGCACGCGAACGTGCTCGGGAAATGTCACACTCAAAAGGCGCTTTGTATCCATGGCGAACAATTAATGGCGAAGAATGTTCGGCGTACTTTCCTGCAGGCACAGCGCAATATCATATCAATGCCGATATTATTTTGGCGCTTAAATCTTATATGGAAGCCACCAATGATATGGACTTTCTGCTAAATGGTGGCGCGGAAATGATCTTTGAAACTGCACGTTTGTGGGAAGATCTAGGTTGTTATGTTGCCAATAAAAATAACAAATTTTGCATTAATTGTGTGACAGGTCCAGATGAATATACTGCTATTGTAGACAATAATTTTTACACCAATATGATGGCGCAGATGAATTTGCAATATGGGTACGACATCGCCAAGCTGCTGAAAGAGCAACATCCTGATCAATACAAAAAATTACAACAGAAAATAAAACTTGATGACAATGAAATAACTGCATGGCAAAAAGCTGCAGCTAAGATGTATTTCCCATATGATGACAAGTTGCAAATTAACGCCCAAGACGATACTTTTTTGTCTAAAAAACCATGGGATTTTGCTAATACGCCCAAAGACAAATATCCATTATTACTACATTTTCATCCATTAGTCATATATCGGCATCAGGTGTTAAAACAAGCTGATGTGTTGCTGGCGGATTTTTGGTTTGGCAATCGGTTTAGTTTAGACCAGAAGAAGCGTGATTTTGATTACTATGAGCCGTTAACGACTCATGATTCATCTTTATCAATGTTTAACCATAGTATTATGGCATCTGAAATTGGCTATGACCAAAAAGCATATGACTATTTTATCCAAACTGCTAGACTAGATTTGGATAATCTTCATGGCAATTCGCAAGACGGCATTCATACTGCCAATATGGCTGGCACGTGGATGTGTATGGCATATGGTTTTGCTGGCATGCGGACCTATGATGGCAAATTGTCTTTTAATCCTAAATTGCCAAAGGCCTGGAATGGTTATTCGTTAAAAATTAATTTCCAGGATAGATTGATACAAATTGAGGTTAGCAAAACTGCAGTAAATTATAAGTTATTGCAAGGTGAACCGATTGAATTTAACCATCAGGATGAAACCCTGATATTATCTGGCACCAGGCGAATTTGTGTGTAGAGACATATATGATATTTTTTTATGATAATTTAACGAGAGACCAATACTATGAAAACTTTTCGCCTTAAGCTAACACTTATCTATAATTTTGTTATGCCTGCTTTGCTACTTAACAGTGTAGCAATCGTGATTTTAAAATTGGTTGATACTCATGTAACCACCATGAGTTCTGCCAGTTGGCTCGAATCATTTAAAGACGGCTCCATTGTAGTTTGTACTTTTTTATTGGCTTCTTTTATCCCCAAGCTGGGATATAGAAAATCGCTAATCGTAGGTGTTCTTTTGGAGATTGGCGGCTGTGTTATTATGGCTCTGCACCCTAGTATTACTACCGCGCGGATATTTTTTGCAATGGTTGGCACGTCCTTTGCTTTCATCAAAGTTTCAGTCTATTCATCCGTAGGATTGATAACTAAGAATGAAAATGAGCATGCATCGTTTATGTTGTTGTTAGAGGGGTTCTTTATTACAGGATTTTTCCTGATTTTCTGGTTGTTTGGTTTTGTGATGAAATATGGTTCGTGGGCCAATACTTATTGGTTATTGGCTATAGCGTGTAGCGTTGGGTTGCTATTATTGCTTATAACACCTATGAATGAGTCAGCTTTGACTGTTTCTTCCAAGCAAAAGGTTCATGAAAATCCCGGTTTTATTGAGATGTTTAGGTTGTTGAAGTATTTAGCTGTGTTGATATTCTTGTTCATGGCCTTTTCTTATGTATTTATTGAGCAGGGACTCACAACCTGGCTGCCGACTTATGATAAATACGTATTGCATATTGTTGATCGTTATAGTGTTGAGATAGCAAGTCTTTTTGCTGGAGGTTTGGTTATTGGTAGAATAGCTGGCGCATTTGTTATGAAATATCTTAATTGGCATAAGGTATTAATGTGGTGTACGGCTTTGGCAATAGTAGTGCTAGTCATTTCGATTTACATGTCAACCCTGCTACCAAAACATGTAGCCACACCGTTACATAGCTGGAGTGATTTCCCATTAGTAGCCTATCTCATACCGGTAATGGGTATTCTGCTTGGCCCTATATACCCAACGTTGTGCTCGTCAATACTTAGTAGCCAGCCAGTGAGATTACAGAGTTCTATGAGCGCTTTGATTGTTATTACTTCCGCTTTAGGCGGCACCATAGGCTCTAAAATATTGGGTACGTTGTTTGGATTGTTTGGTGGCTTGACCGCAATCAAGGTGCCGATCTTTCCGTTGGTATTGTTGTTAGTGCTAATATTGCCATACTATTACATGCTGCAAAAATTTAAAAAAACTGCCAGATAAGTGATTTATAATAAGTTGCATTTATGCTATGTTAGAGGTTATGGATAACGTTACTATTGCAACATTTACCAATCCCATGGATGCGAATATTGCCAAAGCCAGACTAGAAGCTGAAGGCATTGAATGTGTTTTGCTCGGTGATAAAATCTCGTCGATTATTCCGACTGGCGCTTTTGATATAAGACTGACTGTGGCAGCGGAAGATGTTGAAAAGGCAAAAGAGATTTTGCAGGATTTTCAATAGTTAGTTATGGCTAATAGCTGTTTTCGGCATAGCAAGGCGAGCTAGATAAATAACCGGTGTACCTAATGTCGCGATGAAGATTCGAATTAAATAAGTCGGGACGAAATAGATATAAAACATATGGTGCCAGTTCATTGGATTAGAGGTAAAAACTTCCCAAGCTAAAACATTAAAAATAATATTATCTAATAACGCCGCTAAGATAGTAGAAAGATTGGCGCGCAGCCATAGTAGTTTCGGTCCCGTAAGCTTGCGTACAAAAGTAAAAATCCATACATCAGTAAATTGGCTTATTAAATACGAGATTAAACTGGCTGCTAATACACTTGTCACTGGGCCGAAGATATTTAATAAGCTAGCTTGTAAAGTTTTATCCTGCAAATAAAAGCGAGTTAGATGCATATTTGCTAACGGCTGAAATCCCAAACACAAAATTATGGCGATAATGAATAACACCGCACCAGCAAAGCCGCATAAAATTCCAAGTCGGGCAATTTTGGGGCTGTAATATTCTGTTAGAATATCCGTGGCCCAATAAATTGATGCATAAAATACTGTGCCTAAAGCGATTGGATAAGCCAGTAGATGAAATTGCACTACTTTTAATACTTCTATGTTTGCTGCTATAACCATGACGCTGATAAAGACAAATAACCCGGCAAAGCCAAATAAGCGCAACATGGCCAATAACATGACGTAACAAACAATGATTTGAATCACCCACATCAATTCAATTGGGAAAGAATTCAGCAATGTAACTAACGTATTTATATCATATCTCCAAAGAAGTTGAATAAATTATATGTAGGGGTAGGCCATGTGTCTACCCTTTTCGAATCATACGCCAAATTAATTTTGGGCACCCACAAGGGATGTCCCTACAATTGTTTCTCTGGTGTTTTTATAGTTATCTCGGTATTATTTAATCATGATAGAATTACAAAACTTAACTAAG
>SDBS01003915.1_pt1 | contig 14624 bp, 8 predicted proteins | sample 2277091 | NCBI WGS metagenome assembly SDBS01 (sample SAMN10404972, study PRJNA504765) | marine sediment metagenome | isolation source: marine sediment core GS10_PC15, 163 cmbsf | place: Arctic Ocean: Southern Knipovich Ridge | collected 2010
TTCCGAGATGCGGGCGCCCATGGCCGTCACCGTCATCGGCGGCCTGGTGGCCACCACCGTGCTGACCCTATTCGTCATCCCCATCATCTACAGCCTGTTCGACCGCGTATCTTTCAAAACGCCAAAGGAGGCGGTACGGCCCTGATCGGCCAGCAGCCTTGTGAGCCGACTCTTCTTTCAGGCCTTGAAGCGCAAGAAGGCTCCGATATGCCCGTAACGGTCGAGTTGCGAGGGTGGATTGAGGTGCTTCACCTCACAACTAGAATTCAGCGCCGTTTCCACGGCCTCATCGATGATGTCAACGTAAGGGTTGGTTTCTATCTGACAGGATGGGCAGACGGCCTCGTCTTCGAACAGGAATTCGCAGCGGGGGCATCTGCGGCCCGGCTTTGAGAAGTTCCTCGCGACCAGCAGGGTCTGCACCTCCCCCCGGTTGAGCTTTCTCAAGGTGTACCCCAGGCCGCTGACGGCCAACCCATCTCTTTCCATCTCGGCCACGAATCTCTTTACGATCTCTTCTTTCTCTTGTTTTTTCAAAAGATCTTTGGCAGCCAGGGCCTCTTTCAGGATCTTGCCCTGGGAGTCATTGGGTTTGACCCTGACCCTCGCCTTCAACTTTTTCTGGACATAGGGATGCAGCAGGGGCTCGAGTTCCAGGCGGTACTCGTCCAGACAGCCCAGGAACAGCCAATCATAGGCATCATCCTTCATGAACATGAAGGTCGTCTTCGCGATCTGTTTCAGGAAGTCGCGCACACGGGAAGCGCGGTGGCGTTCGATGCGTTTCGAGCTGTAGCCTTCTCGGCCGCCTTCTTTGATCTTGCTGGGCACATCGCCCGTAAGGCTTTCCAGCAGGCGGATCTCTCCCATGTAGATCTCATACCATTTGGCTTCCTTGGCGTCGAATGTGAGGAGACAGGTTCGGTGGTATTCATTCAGGATGGCGGAAAGCGGGCGCACATAGGGATTACGGTCGAAGATGACCAGGTTGCGGGGAGATTTCACCAGGTTGAATTCCTGCCAGAAGCTCCGGTCGCTGCAGGAGAATAAGGCCAATCCCACGTAGTTGTGCGTGGACAGATTCCGGGCGCAGAAGGCCTTGATCTTATCGAGGTCCTGGAAGAGCGAGTTTTTCTGGGACTTGGGAAGCGCCAGCTGGCCCAGCCTCGACCTGCCGGCGTTGATCAGGTTCTTGAAGGAAACCTGGATCTCTTTTTTGGACATCCGGTTCTTGCTGGTGTCCAGAAAAAGCGAGGTGGTAAGGAAATCTTCCCCCTGGAATTTCGACAGTGCCTCCAATTGTTCCCGGCCTAAAAGTTTCATATGTCCTCCTTGATCGGATTTTGTTAATACATACCGAGACGTAGAGTCAAACTCATGCATGTGTTGGGGATGAAGAAAGAAACAGGCAGGTTCCAGTCACTTGACGTTAATAAAATACGTCAAAATTCCGGTTTGTCAAGGCCATCCGGTCCTCCCCCTCGGTGTTCCCACCCTCCCGAAAGCGAGCAGGATGATCTGTTATTCGCTGTCTTCCCCCTCTTCATATCCCACCCTCCATTTCGCAATAGATGTATAAGTACTTAGCCGGTTCCGCCCCGAAAGGAGAATCAATTCTCCGCAGCAATCTGCCAATAAGCGACATAATCTGCCAATAAGCGACATATAAGGGATATCTATTGACATGAAATCACCTAAGCATAAAATTCAATAAGGGAGGACATTATGAAAAAATTCCGTAGCTTTAAACTTATTTGTCTGGTGCATTTTCTTACCATAACTCTGCTTATTATTGGTAGTAACATTGTCCAAGCCCAAGGAAAAAGCAAAAAACCACCAAAACCCAGTGAAAACTATACCTGGGAGGTCAAGGTCGAAAATTATAGTAGTAATTTATATGCTGTGGGAAGAGACGATGGGATTTACAGAGACTCTGAACAATTTGTGAATGTCTCCTATTACGTCCAGACCTATATTAATGTCAAATTCAAGGAAACATGGTACACACCAATCTTCAGGATCGAAATTCTACCTGGTGCGCAGATCGGCTTCCAAGGCGTTGGGAATCCAGTAGATGAAGGGGGCGAGATAGAGGATTATTTAGGAGGAGGTTTTCCTCCAGACGGAACATTAAGTTTATTTGGTTTCTTGAACAAGCAACATCCCCAACTTGGTTATGAAAAAGTAATTATTGTATTAAAAGGTTATTCCTATCAGGATAAAGATCAAGCCGATTTTACTAAAATGAGTGATGGAGAAAGCAAAAAAATGATCCTTACAATGTGGATCGTCGGGCAGAACTATGATGAAGACTGCAGCGAATGCATCCCAACAGATTTTAACAATATCAAGGCTGATGCGTTTGGTTTTTACGATTCAGGTTTTGCCACGCCGTGGCCTGCCGACTTATATGTGACAAAAGAAGCAGGAGACAATTGGAGAGTTGTAGTAAATACAGAATTCAACAATCCCACTTACACGCCAGCTGATTATTATACCGTTTTTGGCTATAAAGTCGGAAGGATTTACCAAGAGTATTACGAGTGTGTCCCGGTGCAAGTGAAAAAAAGAACCGTTATGCAAAGACAAACTGTGCGCCCATATTGGGCGAGAGCCCGTATGGCATTTGAGATGCTATTCACAAGGCATCTCCAGTAGAGAGAATTTAATCACGAGCGCAGCCATTCCCTTCTCATAAGAATATCCTTGTAGAAAGGGGACAGGCCGCGCCAATTTCAATCTAATCAACAAGATGACCCCATTTTTGGGGGCAGGATTCATCACGGTAATCCGTACTTTTTATCATTCTCGCACTCTTTTTGTCATTCCCGCGAAGGAGGGAATCCAGCATCTATCCTTCCTACTTGGAGCGGTTGTAGGTTGACTCGGAGGGGCGATATGAATATAATACCGGCTCAGAATCGAGGCCGAAACTCCGGTGCGGAAGTGGCGGAACTGGTAGACGCGTAAGCCTCAGGAGTTTATGGCCCAAAAGGCCGTGGGGGTTCGACTCCCCCCTTCCGCACCACCCCAAGACTCCCCAACCCAGACCTGAAGCAGCCCGATTTTGTGGTCGGATTGGGGGCATGCTATAATGATGTTACCGGCCATCCGAAAACTTGTGGATGCTGTCAAGGAGAAGAGATGAGGGTTGTCCGGATCGGGTTGGGACTGAGCCTCGTGCTGATGTGTCTCGCCGCCTGCTATTACTACCGCCTGGAGCAGAAGCTGACCCCAGAGAACAAGGACTGGCTCCAACGGGTGGACTACATCATCACCTCCGAGGAAAGAAAGCTGTTTCTGAACCTTCCCGATGACGAGAAGGCGTCCTTCAGAGAGGAGTTCTGGCTCGAGCGCGATCCCGATCCTTCGACCGAGGAAAACGAGTTCAGGATGGAATACGATGCCCGGCTGGAAGCGGCGAACCAGCTTTTCATGGGTGAGGGAAGGCCCGGGTACCGTACCGACCGGGGCCGCATTTACATTCTCTACGGCCCTCCCATGGACCGTACCACCACGCCACCGGGCGATTCCAGCAGAACCCGTGAGATCTGGTACTATGGAAACTTCCCTGTGGTTTTTGTGGATGAATTTTCCACCGGAAGATTTTCCCTGTTCACCTTTGATCTGTCGCCGCTCCGGGACTTGAATATTAAATACATGTACGAACTCGGTCGGACTCCCGGGCAGGCGGAGGCTGCTGCGCCCGGCCAGGGAAGCGGCCTGGATTTCGATTGGAAGGTGCGGGTCGAGGCCGTGGGCCCGGAGAGTGTGGAAGGCGAGGTGGAGATCATCGTCCCTCTGCTTCATGTCTGGTTCGCAGTACAGGAGGAAGGGATGGAGACCGTTCTGGACCTGCGTCTGGAGGTCAGGGACCCCGGCGACGCGGTCATCTGGGAATATGAACAGGCCATCCCGTTGGAGGTGGAGGAGAGGGCTCTGCAGGAGAACCCGCGCATGAAGCGCAGATTGGCCGTTCCGCTGCGCATCGAGGGGCCGAGCCGGCGCTTCCGTCAAGGGACCTACAGGATCTTTGCCGTGCTGATCAATCGGACCGGTGACGCAAAGGTCCGCAAGGTAAAGACCTTCAAGTTGGATTGAGGCCGTTCGGGCTAGAAATAGTATCCCAGGGTGAACCGGAATTCCCGAATTCCTTTGAGATTGACTCCCCGCCCGTAAAGAGGATTGAGAAGGCGTTCTCCCTCGGCGGTGTTCTCATCCGCGGGGTTCCAGAGGCCCCCGTCGTTCAAATCGTACAGATGGTATCGTGATCCCAGGGTGTTGAAGACATCCAGAGCGGCGTTGAACCTGCCGATCCCCGTCCGGAAGTCCTTTTCCAGCCTCAGGTTGAGGTTGCTGTAGGAATCGTATCTGCGGGAGCCGTAGGGCTCCGAGTAGACCTGGGTAGGCAGTACAAAGGCGTCGTTCTCATTGGCCCACTCGGGGGAGGCTGTCACCGTTACGCTCCGTGCCCATATGTATCCCCGGAGATAGGAGTAGTAGAAACTGAGGTAAAAATCATAGGGGAAATGGTAGGTGCCCATGAGGCTTATGGTCAGCGGGATGTCGAAATCCAGCGGAGAGTCTTGCGTGAGGTTGACGAAATAATTGGGATTATCGGCGGCGGGGGAGAGAGGGGTGCTGTAAAGCGGCCCCACTCCCAGGTTGCCGGTTGTCTTGCTGTAAACCACCGACCCCATGAGCTGCCAGTTGTGCGTCATCCTCTTCCGGAACACCAGCTCCAATCCCCTGTACTTGCGTCCCAGTTCCCTGATGTTATTCAAACGGTTGAACAGAAGGGGCGCCGAATTCGAGAGGTAGTAGAGAGTGAGCAAAGAGTCCTCATATTCATTGACACCGGCCGGGACCACGGTGTCGTAGGGAACCCACCATCCTTCCGTGTCTTTGGCCGTGGTGTACCATTCTGTGTCTGTGTCCGGACTGTAGAGGACGTCCTCCAGGATATCCTTTTTTTCTTTATGGATGTAGTTCAACCGGACCGAGAAATCCTTGAGGATCTCGCTCTCGATTCCTATCATGATCTCATCAATGTAAGGGGCTGTGACGCCATCTGCGACCGTATTTTTCCAGTGCTCCGGGCTGTAAATGCGGTAGTCCTCCGGGAAGGGGAGAAACGAGTCCCCGCTGTCTACCTCCTGATTGGAGTTCGAATCGAACCAGAAGAATTCGTGGGTACGCCCGAAATAGTAGGGGATCAGGGCTGCGACACTCTGGGCCCTGAGCAGTTCATGGTAACGGGCATAGGAGGCCTTGATCAGCGCCCGTCCGTTTCCTAAGACATCGATGACCATCCCCAGGCGGGGCGATAAACTGTTCCAGGTTAAGACCTTGTCCCAGGCAGGGAATTCGCTGTTGCTGTAGGGATTGACCTCGGCTACCGGTTTGATGAACGTCTCGCCTAACTGGAAAGAGATGGGATTGGAGCTGAGTGTTTTGAGGCTGTCTCTGATGTCGGCCGTACTTCGGTCGAACCGCAGGCCGAGGTTAAAGCTCACACGTCCGCCGATGGTCACCGTGTCCTGGACGAAGAGGCCCAGGCGCTGCAGGTCGAGCCCGGTAAAGAAGCTGCCCTGTGCACCGCTCATAAGCGAAAAAGCCACTTTCCCGGTGCCCATCTCTTCCCCGGTAGTGGGAGATTGGCTGGTTCCGAAATAATAGGGATCACCGTTGGCATAGTAAATGATCAGGTTGTCCGCTTTCCAGGTGTTCCATTCGCTGGCCGTGCTGTCGTAATCCACACCCAGCTTGAACTTCTGGTTCCCTCCCAGTACGCGGTCGTTGAAGTGGACCAGGGTGGCGCTGCCCATGAACCGGGTTATCTTCTGTTCGTTATTGGCGTAGCCGCTGCCCCAGGAATAGCCCGTCTGTTCATCGATATACATGGGTTTGTCGGCGCCGGCCTCGTTGAGCAGAAGAGTGGAATCTTGGATGATATAGCTGGCCTTCAGGTCGACGAAGGTCTTGCGGTTCATACTGTAGTTGATCAAGCCCGTGAGCAGCAGGTCTTTGGAAGGCGAGATTTGCGCTGTGGCCTCTTGCGGAAGCCGGGAGGAAGAGAAATCGGAGTAAGCGGGAGCGGACCTCCGGGCGTAGGAGGCGGTCCCTATGAACTTGATTTCCGGAGTGAACTTCCCCGTCAAGCGAAGAAAGGCCGACTTGTCGGAATATTTACCTGCGTAGGGCGAATGTTTGGTGCCCAGCGGATCTGTCCAAGACGAGAAGGTGGTGTTCCGTTTCTCTGAGGCGTATTTGACATTGGTGTAGAAACGGAGGAGGTCCCCGTAGAGGGTGCCGTACAGGGAGAGGGACGTGTCCCACAGATACGCACGGTTGGCCGGGTTGGTCAGGTTCCGGTCGACCAGTTCCTGCGATGAATCCAGCCAGCCGATCATGTTTTCGTTGGTGTGATGCACCAGCAATTCTCCCCTGACGCCCGGACCACCGGAGCGGGTCACGATATTGATGTATCCGGACTCGGTGTTGGGGATCTCCGCTGTGTGCCCGGTTGTCTCCACCTCGATCTCGTGGGCGATATCATAATTGACTTGGGGAGGGGTGAATGAAGCCAGGGGATCGGCCATGATGAGGCTGTCGGTGATGTATATGGCGTCCCTTTCGGAGCCGCCGTTGATGACCGACGCCTGGGGATATCCCAGGAGATCAGGGAAGATACCGGCCGCGGAACTGATGGCCTCTCGGAGGTCTCTCTGGAAGGGGATATGGATCAGCATCTCCCGGTCGATGATGGAGGCGGCCTTGGATCCCTGCTCATCGATGGTCGGCACACGGATGTCCAGGGCGACCTCCTCCTCGACGGTGGTCATCTCCATGCGCACGGTGAGGGTGATAGTCCGGCCTGCATGGATGATGATGTCGTCGATCTTGGCGGTCTTGAAGCCGGGCATCTCCAGTGTGAGCTGATAGGTTCCGGGCAGGAGCGCCCGAAACTGGAATATTCCCGTGTCCGACGTTATAAAGGTCTTCATGCCCATGATCTTGTCCGACCGCAGGTATATGGATGCGCCCGGGAGAGGCAGCCCCTGCTGGTCGGTGATCTTGCCGCGCACGACTCCGGTGGGTCCTTGCGCCCAGGTGAACGCTGCCAGGGCACAGAGAAGCAGGAGGAAGGATAGGGGCCGTCTCAGGTGTGTTTTCAATCGCATGTTCAGATGTGCTCCCAGGAGGGAATATTACCAGGTCTATATCCTTAATACAAGGTAACGCCCGTTTCCGTTTCGTTCCTGTTTTAACGTTTTTTCAGGCTGATATGTAGCATATTTTGCGATCTGATCATGGTTGAAGCGCCGGTGTAAGTCTCACTCTGCTCCGGCCGTCCCGTAGTAGAGGCCGTTGAACAGGAATTTGAAGCTTCCGTGGGGCTGCGCGCGGAATGTGATCTCCGGGCCGAACAGGAACAGCTTGCCGCGCCCGACCTGTGCCTCCAGCACCACCTGCCCGTCCTTGAGGTAGTGCTGGCCGTGGGCCAGACCGCTGCGAAGGGGGGCCTCAGTGTCGAACCAGGCCACCGCTTGAACAACCCTGTTCGGGCTGTCGACCGAAGAGCGGAAAACAGGGCTGCGGTTGAAAAACACATCCAACTCTTCCGGCAGGCCATGAGCCAGGGGGTGTGTGTTGTCGACACGAACGCGCAGGACAGAGCCAGGCACGAAGTATTTAGTCGAGGACAGCGGTCTTGCCTTGCCGTCCTCGTCGTCTTCCATCAGGGCGTTGGTGATCGGCAGGTCCAGATGATAGGCCAGGCTGGTGGAGCTTCCGATGGTGAGGACGGCGCCCCCCTGCTCCAGAAAGCTTTTCAAATGGGGGATGGTCTTGTCTGCCGTGACCCTGCCCAGCATGTGCCGGTACTCCTCCGGCACGGTCTCGGGATCGGTGCTGCCGTAGCGGGAGGGCCGGCTGGGAGCGCCGGGTCGGGCCGCCGGTATTCCGCCGCGCACGAAGATTAGGGCATCGAATTTCTGCCGGAGGTCCCCGGCGTCCAGTTCTGGTGCGTACACGACCTCGAATTCGAATTCGAATTTCTCCAGCAGCCACCGCACCCAGCCTGAGTCCATGGAGCCTCCATAGCGGTCCCAAAGCCCGATCCGGATAGGCTTGAGCTCCAGCGCCTCCACGGGCGGCCGGGCAGCCACGGACGTGAAGTCCAGCCCGATTTCCTTTGCCAGCGTTTTGATTATAGCTGTGTTGGAGGACCCGCCCGGAATGTAGAAGGTGCCTGCCGGGTACTGAGCATTATCGTGGGCCGCGGCCTGTTTTAGCCAGAATACTTTCTCTCCGGCTTTCAGGAGTCGGTTGACCGCGATAAAAGCATCGTTGACCTGATGGCTCAGCAGATACCCCCCGGTGCCGCTGCCCCGAATGGTTCCGGCTTCGGGTTCGAGCAGGCCTTTGAGCTGCTCGAAGGGTCCGTCAAAGCCGTCCAGGATCCGATCGAAAGCCACGCCCATCTGGAAGGCCAGCGTGTAGCCGGCGCTGTCATAGGGGGCCCGGAGAGGTCCGCCGGGATAGGGACGGATCTCGGGATACACCTGGGGTTCGAACATGTCGATGACGTGGGGCCGGAAGGCCTGGGCGGTCTTGACCACCAGGGAGCCCCGTGGATATTCTTTGCCGGCCACGGTGAAGTCCCGGGTGGCGCGCAGCAAGGTTATCCCGTTTTTTATCAGGGTGTTGGCGAACTTGCCGGCCGTGAGGAAATCCGGCTGGTCTGCGGGCAAGATGTATCCCCGGGGGTCACGGCTGGCGGGGTCGTGGAGCACGTTGTGAAAATACTCGATGGGGTATCCCCGGGAACGGCCGCTCCCGGTCGTCGCGGCCTTGTCTTTTTTGATGGCCGCCTGGACCGCTTCGATCCGGCGCGGGTTGATGGTCCAGGTGTCGCGGCTGCCGCGCTCTATGGAGTTTTTCCCCATGCGGTATATATTGAACAAATAGTTCTCTCTGAGTTTGGCCGCCAGGTCCAGGATGGCCCGGTTGGCGGTCTGGGAGTATTCGATGGACTGGCGGAAGTGCCATGTCTGCGGCTCGATGGGAAAGGGGTAGTCGCCGCTGCGCAGATGTTTCTCGGGAATGAAAGGGATCTCCATGGGCGTGGGATTGCCGATCATCTCGGTCAGGATGCCGATCATGTTGTGAAAATAGGGTGTGCAGCGCAGGCACCCGTTCCACCAGGTCTGGTATCCGGCGCCTTCCCGCATGACGGCACCGGGTTTGCCCTCGACAGAGAAGCGGCTGTGCATGGCATTGCCCACTGTCGTGATGCCCAGGACCAGGAGCGGGTCGAAGTTATAGCTGTGCGGCTCGCGGAAGGGCGGGGCGAAGAGCACCGCTCCCGCGGGACCGGTCTGGTGGTGGTTGTACACGATCTGAGGGAACCATTCCCGGTACAGGATGCGTGCGACGACCTCGCTCTCCTTCTGGCTGACCAGCATGAAATCGCGGTTGTTGTCATGGCCGACGTATTTCTGATAGAGGCGGGGCAGTCCCCGGGTGGAGCGTTTTTTCGGGTCCGGCTCCCGCATGTACCATTCGCTAACCAGGTCCATTCCGTCCGGATTCGTGATCGTCGCCAGGAGGATGACATTGTCCAGGATGCGCAGGGTTTCCCGGTCGGAGCGGCTGACCATCTGGTAGACCAGCTCGATCTCCTGTTGGGCGCCCACCACCTCGGTGGCGTGCAGCCCGCCGTCGATCCAGACGACAGCCCGTCCTTCCTGCGCCAGGGCCTGGGCTTGCCCATCCGTCAGCCCCTCAGCCAGGGCCAGTTTCCGCGAGATCGCCTGGAAGTGTCCGAGGTTTTTATGGTTGGCCGGTGAGGTGATGATGGCCAGCACCATGGGCCGGCCCTCTTCCGTGGTCCCGGCCTCCTGCAGGATCATCCGGTCGGATTCCCGGGCCAGTAGTTCCCAGTACTCTTTCATCCGGGTGTACGTGGCCAGGAAGTAGTCGTCTCCGATATTGTGCCCGAAAAATTCCTTGGGAGCAGTGATCGTGTCCTGCCCTTGAAGCGAGGGGGCCAGTAGGGAAGCCAGCAGAAAACACAGGCAAAGGGCGGACTGAGTCTTGGTTCGATGTGCGAGCCGCATATGTTCCTCCGTCTCTCTGTTTATTCGACCGTATCACAGCGTACGTGTTACTGCCCGGATCTTTTCGACCGCCTCTTTCAGGTTGTCCAGGGAGTTCGTATAGGAGATCCGGATGTGACCGGCCCCCTTGCGGCCGAAATGCTCCCCGGCTACGGTCGCGACCCCTGCCTTTTCCAGGAGCAGCTGGGCGAGTTCCACTCCGGAGAGTCCGGTCCCCTCGATCGAGGGGAAGAGGTAAAAGGCGCCCGCCGGCTTTTTGCAGGAAAATCCCGGAAGGCGGTCGATGGCGTCCGCGATGTAGTCGCGGCGCCTATTGAATTCCTCCACCATGACCAGGGCCGGTCCCTGGTCTCCCCGCAGTGCGGCTAGCCCGCCCCATTGGGCAAATGTGTTCGTGGACGTGATCATGTATTGATGGTAGCGCAGGATGGGGTCGATGAGCGCTTGAGGTCCCAGGGCGAATCCCTGCCTCCAGCCAGTCATGGAGTAGAACTTGGACAGACCGTTCAGGATGATCGTGCGCTCACGCAGCCCCTCCAGGGACGCCGCGCAGATGTGACGGAATGGCGGGAAGATGATCTTCTCGTAGATCTCGTCGCTCACCACCACGAGGTCGTGCTCCACCGCCAGGCGGGCCAGCCGATCGAAGACGTCCGGCCCGATTACTCCTCCTGTGGGATTGGAGGGGCTGGCCAGGATCAGCATCCGCGTTCGGGGTGTGATCAGGTCAGCGATCTCCTCGACATCGGGCTGGAATCCTTCCTCCTCGACCAGGGTGTAGCTGACAGGCTCTGCCAGGGCGGCAAAGGCGTCCGGGGCGTAATTGACCCAGCGGGGATCCGGGATGAGGACCTGGTCTCCCGGGTCGAGCAGGGCGTTGACGGCCAGGAAAACACCCTCGGCCACCCCGTTGGTGACCACGATTTCCGTTTCCGGATCGTAGGACAGCCCGGATTCGGTCCGGTATTTATCCGCCACTGCTCTGCGCAGCTCTATGATGCCCGCGTTGGCCGAGTAGTGGTGCTTGCCCTCCCGGAGGGCCTGTATGGCTGCCTCCACGATATGGGGGGGGGTATCGAAGTCGGGCCGTCCGATCTCCAGATGGATGATCTTCCGCCCCTGCGCCTCCAGTTCCCGGGCCCGGTCGAACATCACACGGATCTGCTGCTTGGGAAGGCGTCGGGCTGAGATGGACTGCATGGACACTGCCTATCCGACCTTGCGGCCGATGGCAGCGTAGTTGACCGGAGAGAAGAGCAGTTGATTGAGCTTGTCCAGGTTCCGGTTCAGGATGGCGGCGGCCTCACTTTCCGGGGGAAGTGCCTGTAGAGCCTCCTCGTCCAGGGGGGAGGAGTACCGGATCTCCACGTCCTGGAAGCCGGCGCTTTCCAGCAGGAATTCAAGCGCCCGCGGGTGGACCGGCTGCTGGTGCGTGATGTCCAGGAAATACACATGCACGAGCGTGAACACCGAGGCCGGGTTCAGGGTCTCGAGCACCAGGCAGCCCGATTCGGCGAGCTTCGCGTAAGCCAGGTCGACCATCCTCCGGAGGTAATCGGGCTGGAGGTGCTCCACGACCTGGGAAGAAAAGACGCCGCCCAGGCTCCCGTCCGCGTAGGCGGCCAGGGACTCGAGTATGTCCCCGGTCCGGCACTCGAGGCCTCTTTCACGACAGATCGCGATCATCTGTTCGTTGATGTCCACGCCTTCGGCCGGTATGTTGTTGTGGGACAGGAGATCCAGGAACTCACCTCGGCCGCAACCCAGGTCCAGGACGGTCCGCTCCGTCTGGAAGTAGGGCAGGTAGATCTCCTGCTGTTTTTTTACGTCCTGCTCGGAACCCCGGTGCCGGTTCTCGAACCCGGCATAGACGATGTCCTCCAGGGGCGCGGAGATGGACCTGACCTGGGCGGGTGTGGGGAGGTCCTTTCCTTCCAGGGCGGTCAACAGCCTCTGCAGTTGTTCCCGAAGCTGGACGTAGCTCTTCATCAGCAGCGCGGCATCATCACAGCTGGCCTTCAGCTTGTCGATGCGCCATTCCATGCTCTTGAAGATCATGCCCACATGGTTGCTGCCCAGGGCATCCCATTCCTTATCGTATGCCTCCATGAGCTCGTTCTGGGTGCGGGCCAGGTCTATCTGTGCGGCCATGGTCTCTCGGCTGAGTGCGAGCTGTCGCTGCATGGCCGTACGGAGCTGCTGCAGGGCGGGGGCCAGCCCGGTGTCGATGTCGGGCCGGTGGGAGTCATCGCGGACAGGGTCCTCCCCTTGGGTCAGGGAGGGCAGCGTCTCCAGGGTGCCGTGGATGCCCTCAAGGGCCTGGCTAAATTCCTGCAGCCGGGCGAGCTTGTCTGACAGCTCTTTTTCTTTTTCCTGTCGTCTATGGGAAAGCCCTTCCAGCGTGCGCTTCATCAATCCCGGGAAGAAGGAGGCTATTCCTTATCCGTAGAGGAATCGTCGCCGCCCTCTTCTTCCTGTTTCGTCACGGATTTCTTGAAGTTCTTGATGCCTTCTCCCAGGGATTTCCCCAGTTCAGGCAGGCGGCGGGCACCGAAGATGATCACGATGATAAGCAGGATCAGGAGCATTTCCGGCAGGCCGAGTGTTCCGAATAAAAACATGAATACCTCCACAAATACCGTACCCAAGGTACTCGAGTCCCCCTCAAAAGTCAAGAATCCTCTAATCCAAGGCCCCGGCATGCTATACTATGCAGTTCCCAATGAAAAGGATACGGAATTTTTCGATCATCGCCCACATAGATCACGGCAAGTCCACCCTGGCGGACCGCCTGCTGATGGCGACCGGGGCGGTCACGGAGCGGGACTTCCGCGACCAGGTCCTGGACACCATGGAGATCGAGCGGGAACGCGGCATCACCATCAAAGCTCAGACCGCTCGACTCCGATACTCCGCCGGTGACGGCCAGGAATACACACTCAACCTGATCGACACCCCCGGTCACGTCGACTTTTCTTATGAGGTGTCCCGCAGCCTGGCGGCCTGTGAGGGGGCGCTCCTGGTCATCGACGCCTCTCAGGGGATCGAGGCCCAGACCCTGGCCAACACCTATCTGGCAATGCAGAATGATCTGGCGCTCATCCTGGTCATCAACAAGATCGACCTGCCCCAGGCGGAGCCCGGCCCGGTGATGGAACAGGTGGAGCACATCATCGGAATCGGCCGGGAGGAGGCCCTGCTGGTCAGCGCCAAGCAGGGGATCGGCGTGGAAGAGGTTCTCAGAAGCATCGTGGACCGCATCCCCGCTCCCCGGGGCGATCCCGGGGCACCTCTCAAGGCCCTGCTCTTCGATTCCTGGTTCGATACGTACCGCGGCGTGGTAGTGCTGGCGCGCATCCATGATGGAGAGCTGGCGGTCGGAGACCGGATCGAGCTCATGTCCCAGAAGGCCGCATACGAGGTCGAGGAGCTGGGCTACCTGACACCGAAACTCCAGAAAACCGAACGCCTCACAACAGGGGAAGTCGGGTATGTTATGGCCGGGATCAAGGACCTGGGGCATGCCTCTATCGGGGATACCATCACGCATGCACGACGGCCGACCCTCACCCCCCTCCCCGATTTCAAAGAGGCCAAGCCCATGGTGTTCTGCGGCATGTATCCCACCGCTGCGACAGGGGTGGAGGAGCTGCGCAAGGCGCTTGAGAGGCTGAGGCTTACCGACTTTTCCTTTCACTACGAACCCGAGAACTCCCCGGCCCTGGGCATGGGGTTCCGCTGCGGCTTCCTGGGCCTCCTGCATCGGGAGATCATCCAGGAAAGGCTGGAGCGGGAGTTCGACCTCAACCTGCTCACCACGGCCCCCAACGTCAGCTTCCGGGTGACGCGGAACGACGGGATGGAGATCCAGGTGGAGAATCCTGCCCAGCTTCCACCGAGCTCCGAGATCCGGACCATCGCCGAGCCTGTCATCGAAGCCCTGATCCTGACCCCGGCCCGCTACCTGGGGTCGATGCTCAAGCTCCTGGAGAGCCGGCGCGGCGAGCAGAAGAAGATGGAGTACATCTCCAGCCAGCGGATCATCCTTACGTATCACCTCCCCCTGAACGAGATCGTGTTCGACTTCTACAACCATCTGAAATCTCTCTCTCAAGGCTATGCCTCCCTGGACTATGAGTTCATCGGTTACCGCGAAGCGGACCTGGTCCGGCTCGACATACTGATCAACCGGGAGCCTGTGGACGCCCTGTCGCTGATCGTACACCGCGAAAAAGCCTTTACCCTGGGCCGCTCCCTGGTGCAGAAGTTGAAAGATGCCATCCCCCGCCAGCAGTACGAGGTGTCTTTGCAGGCGGCCCTGGGGAAGCGTGTGATCGCACGGGAATCCATCAAGGCGTACCGCAAGGACGTGCTGGCCAAACTCTACGGCGGTGATTACACCCGCAAGATGAAACTGCTGGAAAAGCAGAAGGTGGGCAAGAAGCGCATGAAAAAGGTGGGCCAGGTGGAGATCCCGCAGGAAGCCTTCATGGCCCTCCT
>SDBS01003916.1_pt1 | contig 14620 bp, 16 predicted proteins | sample 2277091 | NCBI WGS metagenome assembly SDBS01 (sample SAMN10404972, study PRJNA504765) | marine sediment metagenome | isolation source: marine sediment core GS10_PC15, 163 cmbsf | place: Arctic Ocean: Southern Knipovich Ridge | collected 2010
TAGAATCATAAGTAGCAGTGAATATAAGGGTTTCCATTCATTAGGAAAGAATAATGACAGTGTCGACTACAAATACGCAACCTCAAATTTTACAGAATTATGAACAACAATTTTCCTCTAAAAAAGAGGCAACGCAGTATAATCACTGGCGTTTACGAGTTCTTTATTCGTGTATTATAGGTTATGCTGCATATTATTTGCTACGTCAAAACTTTTCTATGGTAGTACCAATATTAAAAGAAGAATATGGATATTCAAATGCTGCTTTTGGGGGCGTTTTTACCATGTTTTCAATAGTATATGGGATAGGAAAATTATTAAATGGGTTTTTTAGTGACAAATTAGATGCTCGCTATTTTTTATCTATAGGGTTATTTCTATCAGCTATTGTAACTTTTTGTTGTGGATTTGCATCTGGAATTGCTGCATTTGGGGCTCTTTTGCTTTTGAACGGATGGTTCCAATCTATGGGTTGGCCTCCTATTGCTAGGATGATTTGTCATTGGTTTTCCCCTAAGGAAATGGGAACAAAATATTCCTATGCCAACACATCACAGCATATAGGAGCTACAATTTTACCACCACTGTCTGCTTTTCTTATTGCTCATTATGGTTGGAGATATTCTTTTTTCGTGCCTGGAGTAGTAGCTATGTTTGTAGCTATTTTTTTAGTCAATCGTTTGCGGGACAATCCCTCTCAGGTAAATTTACCATCTATTGAAGTTTACAAAAACTGTGTTCCCAAAGGAACAATAATTGATGAGTCTCGGATTAATTTTAAAGAAGCCTGCAGTATACTTATCAATACTAGGGTAATTTGGTATATAGGGTGCGCTGATTTTTTTCTTTATATCGTACGAATGGGGATATTTAATTGGGCTCCTGAATTCCTAAGGAGTTTTAAAGGTCTTGATATCTCCACAGCAAGCTGGCAAATTGCTGCATTTGCTGTTGCTGGGCTTCTGGGTAGCATCTCTGCAGGTTGGATTTCAGACAACATATTTTCAAGCCGCCGGGGGCCTGTGGCAACTATTTATATGCTAATGATGGTAGTAGCTTTGCTTGTATTTTGGAAACTTCCCTCTACAAGTCTTTTTTTAAATACCCTCACGCTTGTTTTGATTGGATTTTTGGTCAGTGGACCACAACTATTGGTAGGGGTCGCGATGGCTGATTTTGCTTCTAAAAGAGCAGTTGGTGTGGCAAATGGTGCTGTGAACCTATTAGCAGCATTAGGAACCGCCTTTAGTGGAGTTGGAATTGGCTGGATATCAGATCGTTGGGGTTGGGATGGAGGGTTTCTATTCTTTACCATCTCGGCATTGTTAGGTGCTTTTTTCTGGTCATTAGTATGGAACAAGCGCGCTAAAATTTTAGATGATTTTAAATAATGCAAACTTTGTTTGCAATATAGGAGACGAGAATGGAATTAATGAAAACTACTGAAAAATCTGAAATATTTAAAACAGTTAGTAGACCATGGGGATCGTATTTATGTTTAGAAATGAGTGAGAGCTTTCAGGTCAAAAAAATTATTGTCAACCCAGGTGAAAGCCTTTCTTTGCAATTACACAAACACCGTTCTGAACATTGGGTTATCGTTAGCGGAGAAGCCTTTGTTACCAATGGGGACCTCAAAAAAACCCTCAAAGAAGGAGAGCATACTTTTATTCCCCCTGAAACTAAGCATCGACTTGAAAATCTTGGAGAAAAACCCTTAGTGGTTATCGAAGTGCAAAATGGTACATATCTGGGGGAGGATGACATCATAAGGTTTGTAGATAAATATGATAGGGTATAGGGATCAGGGCAAAAACATAAATAGCTAACAAACGATAGAAATGCATTAAGTTACCTATGTACACAAGTAAAATAGGAGGTAACCGCGACACTAACTAAAGAACGAAGGCTACCCCTGAAGTAGTGATGCGTGGGATTCGTCAATGAGCATATCCAAGCTCCCGTTAACATGAAATTTAGAAAACAACTCCATGGTTGCGTACACCATTTCTTCTGACTTCGACACCACAATTGAGCTTCTCCTGAACCTGGCAAGGCAGATACCCTACGGGCTTGCCAATCGGCCATTGAAGCCGAACTAAAGGACAACCCCGCCGCACTCCCACAAGTAATAAGCACTAGTTCAGTCAAAAAACACGGCATGGACAACCTGCGAGAAGCAATAGCTGCGATTATCTAGCAGCTTCTGCTAATAACGTCTAGATGCTACGCTCAGGATACGTGCAAGGAGCTTTCGCCTTTCTGCGGGGAGTCCCAATGGTATTTCACATAACCAATGTACGATATTATGCATAAAAAGCAATTATAGTGGGACTGCGTACAGTTATTTACTTCCTGTGTATTTTTCTGCCTCTGCTCTAACAAGCTTTGCAACCTCAGAGTTATCCATTTCCTCTGTTATGAGGGGTTGGCAGTCTTGCGTTAAACTAGCCCAATCGCTGCGGTCTTCGATGGTTGCAAAAACTTGAAAGATCCCTTCAATAGCAAAGCCATTCACTCCCTTTCTTATTAAGGATTTGCAATGTTCTGCCATTCTAGCCCAATCACCGGCTGCAAAGGTTGCTACAGCACGAACAACCGCTGCAGCATCCGTACCTTGGCAATCCATTTTCTCTGTTATCAAGGATTTGCAATGTGTTACAAAACTAACCCTACTGCCAGCTTCGACGGTCGACACAGCTGCAATGATCGCCTCAACCGCAACGGCAATCCTTTCATTTGCTATGATACCCTGATTTTTTAGGAGTGCTTCTAACTTGCTTCTTCCTTCATCACCAAATTTATCAAAAAGCGTCAATATTGCGTAATCTTCGCCCTTAGTAAAAAATGTACTAGCAACTTTTTCAACAGCAGTATCTTCTTGTTCAAAGGCTGACCGCAACCAACTCAGTGTACGAGGGCTACCTTGTTCAAAAGCCGTACACAACCAACGCTGTGAACTTTTAATCCCCGTCTTGGCATACGTTTCGTGTAACTCCATCAGTTTGTCAGCGCAAAATTCAAACAAGCGGCACACTTCTCTAGTTCTGGCTAATGATTGTGGGTCTAAACAATCAAGTACCCCATAGAGCATTTCAGGGGGTAACGAAACAAGGATAGATCCAGAAGGGGCTGGGCTCTCGCTTGGATTATACACATCGCTGTCTTGCCCATTAAGACTATCTACGGGGTTTTGAGTGGCGTGGGACTGCCTGTTTGTTTCCCTTGAGAAGCCATCATTGTCATTAGATGATGCATTGGCGGTGACCGAATGAAGGCCCAAAAGGCAAACAAACCCTGTGGCAACAACTGCACTTAATTTCCTTGAAGATGTCATATCATATTCTCCTATAATAATACTCATATATAATAACACTCATAACTTATATATAATGTACATTAAAAGAAATGCAAGTACTGGGGCAAAAAAGAAGTTTGGTTTATTAAAAGTTGAAGTACACTTTTCAATGCCCATTTGGTGCAGTTTTATCAAAATCCCTCGTGCATTAATAGGGTTGGGTTCACGACCAAGCTTGCGCTTGCAATTTCTCAACATTAGACTTATAAATACCACAAAGGAGATTTACCATGAAAAAGGACATACATCCAAATTATCACAAGATAACCGTAAAGATGACTGATGGTTCTACGTTCGAGACTCGCTCCACATGGGGTAAAGAGGGCGACATCCTTACCTTGGACGTTGACCCCAAAACTCATCCTGCATGGACCGGCGTGCACCGTTTGATTGATACGGGTGGGCAACTGGCTAAATTCCAGAACAAGTTCAAGGGATTCTCTGTTAAATAGAGTTTTCAGCTAGTGATCATAGCAATTGATGGCACCAGTGGGTCGGGCAAAGGCACGCTGGCTCAGCGTATCGCCGACAGGCTTAGTCTTGCTTACCTGGACACTGGACTGTTGTACAGGGCTGTGGCATGGAGGTTGTTGCAAACAAATGCTGATTTAGCAGACATTGCCGCAGTTAACAAAGCCGCGCAATCTTTGACCGCGACCGAGTTATCAAATCCACAGTTGCGGGACGATAAGGTTGCGGTTGTAGCCTCTAAAATAGCCGGGCTTAAATCTGTGCGCGAAGCCTTACTTGATTTCCAACGTCAATTTGCCGCCTGCCCCCCTAAAGACAAACAAGGAGTAATCCTTGACGGCCGCGATATCGGCACCGAAGTACTACCCCATGCCGAGATTAAGCTTTATTTGACCGCGTCTTTGGAGGTACGAGCCCAACGACGCTATAAGGAGTTGCAGAATCTTGGAATTAAGCGTATATATAGTGCTGTGTTGCAAGATATGCAAACGAGGGATCAAAGGGACGCGCAACGAATGTTAAGCCCCACGCGACCAGCAGCCGATGCTCTGGTTCTTGATACCTCTGAAATGGGTATAGATGATGTGTTAAACCGAGCCATCGCCTATATTATGGATAAACGAAAACTAGCATCGTAGTCTCCTAGTCCTTAATGCTAGAATTGGGAAGATTCCGAGGGACACGATGTAAGGAAGTGAATTTTTATGAATAAATCAGATAAGACCGTAGATGTTACCCCTAAAAATAGTAAAGAGAGTTTTGCTGCCCTCTTAGAAGAAGAGCCCATAAGTTCAAGAAAGCTAGCTGGCACAGTGGTTAAGGGAACCATTGTAAAAATCGAAAATGATTTTGCCGTAATCGATGTTGGCCTGAAGTCAGAAGGACTTGTGGATTTAAAAGAGTTCGGTGCCGCAGAAGTGAAACCGGAAGATCAGGTGGACGTCTACGTTGAGCGCATGGAAAACAAAGACGGGCAGATTGTGCTCAGTCGTGAAAAGGCTCGTCGCGAAGAATCTTGGGTTGAGCTTGAAAAAGCATTCCAGGACAACGAGCGAGTCAATGGTGTGATCGTTGGCCGAGTCAAAGGTGGCCTTACGGTTGATCTTAACGGGGCTTTGGCATTCTTGCCTGGCAGCCAAGTAGATATCCGTCCCATTCGCGACGTCAACCCGCTGATGAATATCGAACAACCATTCCAAATCTTGAAAATGGATCGCCTGCGCGGCAACATTGTTGTCTCTCGTAGGGCAATTCTAGAAGAGTCCATGGCAGCCACACGCTCCGAGATTATCTCTAAGATAAAAGAAGGTGACGTAGTTGACGGAATTGTGAAAAATATCACTGACTATGGTGCCTTCGTTGACCTTGGTGGTATTGATGGCCTGTTGCATGTCACAGACATGTCATGGAGCCGTATTAATCATCCCAGCGAGATCCTTGAAGTTGGACAAAACATCAAGGTACAGATCATTCGATTCAACCCCGATACTCAACGTATTTCCCTTGGATTGAAACAATTGGAAGAAGATCCTTGGACTAATATTGCTGCAAAATACCCAGTCGAAAGTAAACTCGAAGGTACTATAACCAACGTAACTGAATACGGCGCCTTTATAGAACTTGAAGAAGGAGTAGAAGGGCTAGCCCACGTATCAGATATGAGCTGGACCAAAAAGAATGTTCATCCTAATCAATTAGTTTCCTCCGGCCAAAAAATACCAGTCATGGTTCTAAGCCTGGACCCAGAAAAAAGACGTATTGCACTGGGCATCAAACAGTGCACAGATAATCCGTGGGAACAACTTCAAGAAAAACTCGAAGTTGGTACCAAGATTGAGGGTGAAATCAAAAATATTACCGAATTCGGTTTATTTATTGGCCTAGACGAGCAAATTGACGGCATGGTGCATATGTCTGACCTTTCATGGGAGCACTCCGGTGACGTTGCTATCAAAGAATACTCCATGGGGCAAATGGTGAAGGCAAAAGTCCTTGATATCGATCCCGAGAAAGAACGCATCGTGCTGGGCATCAAACAACTAACCACCAACCCGTTTGAGGCAGGTCTAGAGTCGCTAGAACGCAACAAAACAATTACCTGTGCAATCACCAGCGTACAAGAAGGCGGTATCGAGGTAAAGACTAGCACGGGAGTACCAGCATTCATTCGCAAGGCTGACTTGGCCAAAGAACGTGCCGACCGCAGACCGGACCGCTTTGACGTTGGTGAGAAAGTGGACGCTAAGATCATCTCGATCGACCGTGAACATCACAAGATTACCCTTTCCATTAAGGCCCGCGAAATTGAAGAAGAAAATGCCGTCAGGGCTGAGTATGGCTCAACTGATAGAGGAGCAAGCCTGGGTGACATTCTTGGGGTCGCCATGAGTGAAGCTCAAGAACGCCAGAAGCAAGAGAAAGAAAGCGCTGCTGCTGAAAAGAAGCCTGCGAAAAAGCCTGCCGCCAAGCCTAAAGCTACCAAGAAAGCTGCAGCAGACGCGGGAGACGACGCAACAAAAGATTAGAAGTACCTCCCGCATTGTAAAACGCGGGAGGCATGTTCTCATACGGACTTAGATTATGGCAGGACATTCACAGTTTAAAAACATCATGCATCGTAAAGGTGCTCAAGATGCCAAGCGCGCCAAGATTTTTACCAAACTCATCCGCGAACTTACGGTTGCTGCTCGTGACGAAGACGACCCTGACGCCAATCCTCGTTTGCGCTCTGCGATCAGTGCTGCTCGTGGCGCTAATATGCCCAAAGATACAATGGAACGCGCCATTAAACGTGGGGCCGGCGGCGACGACAGCACCAATTACGAATCGTGCCGCTACGAAGGATACGGCCCAGGTGGTACAGCATTCATCGTCGAGGCTCTGACCGATAATCGCAATCGTACCGCTGCTGAAATCAGGTCCGCATTTACAAAATATGGCGGTAGCTTGGGCGAAAGCAATAGCGTAGCCTTTATGTTTGACCGCATTGGGTTGATCGAATACCCCGTCGCGGTTTCTAATGAAGAGGCCATTTTCGAAGCGGCCCTTGAGGCTGGCGCCACTAATGTAGAGTCCGGTGCTGAAATTCATGAAGTCCAGTGCGAACCCGATGACCTAAACACCGTCAGAGACGCGCTTGCGAAGAAGCTCGGCGATCCTGAAACCGCTCGCTTAAGTTGGCAACCCAAATCTCTTACTCACGTAGATACTGCTAAGGCAGAGGCCCTACTAAAGCTTATTGACGTGCTAGAAGATAACGATGATGTGCAACAAATTTCCGCCAATTATGACATCTCTGATGAAGTTCTGGAAACACTCAAATCTTAGGGGACAGGTAAATGCGAATTATAGGTCTAGACCCTGGCCTAAGAAACACAGGATGGGGAATAATAGAAGTTGATGGCAACTGCATACAGTACGTTGACCACGGCGTCATTAAACCATCTATCAATAAATCCCTGCCCGAAAGATTAACTCAACTATATAGCAACCTAACCGAGCTAATAGCTACCCACCGCCCCGATGAGGCCGCAGTAGAAGAAATCTTTGTCAACAAGAACGCCGCCTCTGCCTTGAAACTAGGAGAAGCCCGCGGGGTAGTGTTAGTAGCCCCCGCCAATGCTCAAATACCTATTAGTGAGTACTCCGCGAACCACATAAAAAAGTCTGTAGTTGGCAATGGACACGCTGACAAAGCCCAAGTGATAGCCATGGTTAAGCACCTTCTGCCAATGTGTGGAGAACTCACGCATGACGCGGCAGATGCGTTGGCAGTTGCTATTTGTCATACGCACCATTATGCTACCAGGAAGCTGTGGGAAAGGCGTATATTAGTATGATTGCCAAATTAACTGGAACCATCGATTCGATCGAAGGGAACTCAGTAATACTTGACGTAAATGGCGTCGGGTATCAGCTGTTTTGCTCTCAAAAGACTTTGTCTGCAATTCCAACCGAACGCACCAGCGTATCGCTATACGTAGAAACTATCGTACGCGAAGAATACATTCATCTGTATGGATTTCTTAAGGCTGAGGAAAAAGCCTGGTTTAAATTGCTCATGAGCGTCCAAGGAGTCGGTATGCGCGCAGCAATGTCCATACTATCCGTATTGACCCCTCCTGAAATATCCCAAGCGATCGTGGGACAAAACAAAACCCTTATCACCCGTGCGGATGGCGTCGGACCAAAGCTAGCCTCCAGAATCGTTAACGAACTCAAGGACAAGATGACTGCTGTCCCAACCGGCACCCAAACCAACATCATTGCAATGCCATCTCATAATGATGCGGTTTCAGCCCTAATGAATTTGGGATACCGTCAGTTTGAAGCTGCTGAGGCCATATCCCAAGCCAACAACGAATGTGGCGAGGACGCCACCCTTGAAACCTTGATTCGCACCGGCCTTGGCAAATTGGCAAGGAGCAGTAATTCATGACTGCTGAACGCCTACTAAGTCCACAGTCCCATACAGACGATAGTAACGATAAGTCGTTGCGACCATTGCAACTTGATGACTTCATTGGCCAAGAACAGGCGCGCATGAACCTGCGAGTGTTTGTGAAAGCCGCCAAACAACGTACCGAAGCCATGGATCACGTATTGCTACTGGGGCCACCTGGGCTCGGTAAAACAACCCTTGCCCAAATAATTGCAAAAGAACTGGGCGTCAATTTTCGCGCAACCTCGGGACCGGTGCTAGCTAAAGCTGGTGACCTAGCTGCTATCCTGACTAACCTCCAACCAAATGACGTCCTATTCATTGATGAAATTCATCGTCTGAATTCCACTATTGAAGAAGTACTGTACCCCGCAATGGAGGATAGAAAAATTGACCTCATCATTGGCGAAGGACCAGCTGCCAGATCCGTACAAATTGAACTACCTCCCTTTACTCTAGTAGCCGCTACCACTAGGGCAGGCTTGATTACTGCCCCCTTGCGGGACCGATTCGGCATTCCCATACGTTTAAACTTTTACACTGATGCCGAACTTGACCTAATAGTCCGCAGAGCCGCAAAGCTATTGCAAGTGGAGATCACTGCAACCGGGTCACTAGAAATTGCTTGTCGTTCTCGCGGCACCCCTCGCATCGCGGGCCGCCTACTACGGCGCGTTAGGGACTTTGCTGAGGTTTCCAAAAAAGAGGTTATCGATGATACCCTCACCAACATTGCTCTGGAGCGGCTAGAAGTTGATGCCAAGGGCCTTGATGCCATGGATCGAAAATACCTACAACGCATCGCCGCCCACTATGCGGGAGGCCCAGTAGGGGTTGAAACCCTAGCAGCTGCCCTTTCAGAACAAAAAGACGTAATTGAAGAAGTAATCGAACCCTACCTCATTCAACAAGGACTTCTCCAGCGTACCCCCAGGGGAAGGATGATTACCAGCGAAGGATACAACTACCTCGGGATTACGAAATAAATGCATCGCTTTCCGTTAAGGGTTTATTTCGAAGATACCGACGCCGCGGGAATTGTCTATTACGCCAACTACCTGAAGTTTGCTGAACGCGCCCGCACCGAAATGTTTCGTGGTCTCGGGCTCAACCACGCTAAACTGATTACAGCTAACGGAATCACCTTCGTCGTACGCAAATGCACAGTTGACTACCTGGCCCCTGCCCGACTCGATGATAGTTTGACAGTGGAAAGCAAAATTACCACCACAAGCCCAACCAAAATCCAGCTGCAACAACACATAATGCGCGAATCTCAATACCTCACAGACATCGCAGTGACCCTGGTATGCATCAATGGCTCTGGCAAACCCACACGCATCCCACAGGAAGTAACAAAAATACTGCCCGAAGACTTGTAAATCCTAATTGGACATAATTGGTTCTAATTGGACAAATTTGTGGACATGGCAAAGGCAGAGCCGTCTGGTATTCGTTAGGCTAACCTTAAGAGCAACCTTAGGGTATCTCTAAAAATTCTATTGCGGGTGACACATACAAGGGGCGTACACCCGGCCTGTCAAGCCGAAGCCTTGGCGTAGGTTGAAGATCCGCAGTGTACTCGAGGTACATGAGGACTCGAGGACAGACGCGACGCAGTAGATGGCCGCGCAATAGGACTTTTAGAGATACCCTATAGGGTATCTCCAAATACTCTAATGCAATCGGGCTAAGCCATTTCCTCAAATGGGCCTTCTGCAAAGCCACCCTCTTCAACAGGGACGCCCAATAGTTCAATCACCCAGGCTTGGCGACCTCGATCTGAATTTGTCACCTGCATACGCACACGTTGCCCAGGGAAGACCTTTTGCAAACCAATGCGGCGTAACACCGAAGCATGCACAAAAATGTCTCTGCTGTCATCGTCTGGCTTTACAAAGCCAAATCCTCGTATGGTGTTGAACCATTTGACTTCACCGTCAATTTGTTCAAGAGGACCAACAGGCTGAAACGGCCTGAAGTTATATCTATATTGTTCCGGTACGTGCCTGGCAGGCTTCACATCTATGATCTTACCTACTTGCCGACCCTTATCACCAACACCTACTAAGCACTGGACTTCATCTCCTGGACCAAGATATTGGTAACCAGCGGCATCTAGTACTGAGAAGTGCAAGAAAATATCTTCATCGACACCCTCTGGTACCACGAAACCAAAGCCCTTGACGGGATTAAACCACTTGACATAGCATATAATTTCTTCACTATTCTCTAGATCGATCTCCCCTACAGCAGACTGATCCATGGTCTGCACATTATCCACGACACTCATAACATTCCTCCCTGATTAAAATCAACTACCTACAATTTGGTACAATCCCAAACCGCCCCTGCATTTGACCAATATAACACAATGCACGTTATTTTTGCTAAAACTGTACTAGCAGGCTCCACAAAAAATTTCAAATTGTTTTTGAGAATATCACCTATACATGGTAACTTTCGATCACTAAGTAGCATATCTGACACAGGGAAGGCAGTGGTTTATGACACATTCAATTACACTTATACGTGGAGATGGCATCGGCCCGGAAGTTGTAGACGCAACCCAACAGATTATTGAGGCTGCTGGAGTAAAAATAGATTGGGAGGTGTGCGAGGCCGGCGCTAAAGTTTTCGAGCAAGGGCTGGCATCTGGCATCCCTGACGAAACTTTAGAATCAATTAAGCGCACCCGTGTGGTGCTCAAAGGCCCCTTGGCTACGCCGATTGGATACGGCGAAAAAAGTGCTAACGTTACCTTGCGTAAATTATTCGAAACGTATGCCTGTATCCGCCCAGTAAAAGAGTTCCCAGGCGTAACTACTCCATATAGTGGTCGTGGCATCGACTTTGTGGTGGTGCGCGAAAACGTTGAGGATCTTTACGCTGGCATCGAGTATATGCAAACTCCCACTGCTGCCGAATGTCTTAAACTTATTACCCGCCGGGGCTGCGAAAAAATTATCCGCACGGCTTTTGAACTGGCGCGAGCAGAAAATCGTAAAAGTGTGCACTGCGCAACCAAAGCTAATATTATGAAATTCACTGAAGGTATGATGAAACGTACTTTCGAAGACGTAGCCAAAGAATATCCTGATATAGCTGCTCACCACATCATCATTGACAACTGTGCCCACCAATTGGTACGCACCCCCGAACAATTTGAAACCATTGTCACTACAAATATGAATGGTGACATCCTCAGCGATCTTGGCTCAGGCCTGGTCGGAGGACTTGGCTTTGCCCCTGGTGCCAATCTTGGAAGTGAGGTTTCAATATTTGAAGCCGTACACGGGTCAGCCCCAAAATATGCCGGCAAAAACGTTATTAACCCAACCGCAGTAATACTGTCTGGCGTCATGATGCTTCGACACCTTGGCGAGTTTGAAGCTGCCAACGCAGTTGAACAGGCCGTACTCTATACCTTAGGGGTCAGTAAAATCTTTACCCGAGACGTCGTCGGAGACAAAAATGGCGTGCCCACTACCCAATTTACGCAAACGGTGATTGATAACCTCGGCAAAAGTTTCGATGGCTGGATGCCGCGCGAATACAAAACTATCAAGCCACTAGTGATCCCTGCACCCGCCACGGTGCACCAGCGCCAAGTTATAGGGCTAGATTTATTCCTGGAAGACCCCGCATCTCCTGCGGAATTAGGCCAGAGCCTAGAAAATCTCATTGCTGATACACCGTTTAAACTCAAGATGATCTCTAGCCGCGGAGTCATGGTATACCCTGACCCAGGCGTCATGCCAGATGTTGGGGATTTCCATCGTTGCCGATTTATAATGCGTGATACAAGCGCCGATATGCCCCAGACTCAAGCGCTGGAGTTGCTGTCTCTTATTGGCCAGCACTACCGTTGGGTCCACATTGAAAAGCTCAATGTCTTTAACAACGAACCGGCATTCTCTAAAGCCCAAGGTGAGAACTAAACCGGTCAGTCAGTCTTTGCAAGGCACCCCAGGGGGCTTGTAGTTTTCGTCATGTTTGGCCAGAATGTTGGTGGCAACAAACGAGCTTTTGTTTACCAGGTAGCCCTCTGCCACTGCAGCTTTTCCTGCTTTGAACAAGTCAGGCACCATACCATTGTAGGTAACATTGATTGAGTGCTTCGAATCTGTGATGCGAAAGCGGATTTCATGATCTGCAAACCCTTTTTGTAGGCTGTTAACCTCTACAGTTCCGCCGATACGTACACGTTGCTTGGACGATATTTGTTTAACCAAAGTGTCAGCCGGCGTATAAAAGAACACGATGTTCTCCTCAAACACTTTAAGGACTAAGAAAGCTGCGCAAGCCAAGGACAGCATGCTGATCAGTAGTATATTGAGGCGTTTAGTCTTAGGTTTCACTTAATAAAATCTTCATCTAAGTTGGCGGTGGTACGTACTCCAATATCATTGAAATGCTTTGCAACCCACTTTTGCGTGGTGTCCCTGCCTGCATTGAATAAATACTCGAAAAAATCCCAATCGGCATTCAGCGCACTCGACTGGTCTAGCTGACCAAAGACCTCCGCATTACGAATTACGTGCATATTCAGGCTCTTGACACCCTTATCGATGATGATACCTTTGTCCACCATCTTTGAAATATAGTGGGTTGACCGCATTTCCCTTATTAGACAAGCGTTGTAAGTGATTTCTTCTTGTCGATCAATAATTTCCTGAGCTGTGGTTGGTAACTTATCCCTGTAGGCCTGACGCACTTGTATAACGATGAAATCTTTGGAGGCACAGTTATATATCAATGGGAAAAGAGCAGGGTTGCCAATAAATCCCCCATCCCAGTAGTGTTCGCCATCAACTTCAACAGCTTGAAATAAAGTTGGCAGACACGCAGATGCTAGCAGAGATTCTAGCTTAAGCTGCCTACCTTTAAAAATTTTCAACTTTCCTGATTTCACATGGGTGGCACACAAGAATAATTTGGGATTCTTGGCCTGTCTCAACAGATCAAAGTCAAAAAATTCGGTTACTAAGTCACGTAAAGGGTTTACATTCAGTGGATTAAACTCGTAAGGGGAAAAAAAGTTCTTCGCCCACTGTCCCCATGAATACGCAGGAGTAAGGCGCAAACTGTACCCCAGCATTCTGGTGAATTGCGTTGGCTGTGCCGAAGAAAATGCAGACCTTTTATGCACTAGCTCCCAAAATCTTCGTAGCTCTTGTCGCCCTCCTTGATCACCACCCTTGACCAAACCTTGGGTAACTGCAGCAGCATTCATGCCGCCCGCGCTGGTGCCGCTCAAGCCTTCAATTTCGAAGCGTCCATCCTCTAAAAGATAGTCCAACACCCCCCAGGTAAACGTGCCGTGGGTACCACCCCCCTGTAGGGCAAGCGCGATTTTTTTCCTGCTTTTCATAAGTTCTATTCTAATCAATTGTTGGTCACAGGTCTGCAACAAAGATATAAACTCACAAAAATAAGTAGCTAAATTAATTAAAATTTAACGCCTATCCTACAGAATACAAGGGTACGTGGCTATTTTGAGAGAAAGGGGGACGACGTGCAAGATCAATATTTTGAACTCATCATGTTGATTGAAAGACTGCATCGTCTATTTTTAGACGTGATTAAGGTCGAGCTTGATCGTATGAAAATACCCGACATTAATAACATTCAAAGCATGATCCTATACAACGTTGGCAGATCCAAGTTAACCATCGGAGAAATTTCCAACCGCGGCTACTACCTAGGGTCAAACGTTACCTATAACCTCAAAAAGCTGATAAGCAATGGATACCTAGTACAAGAACAATCCGTCCATGACCGCCGCTCCAGCCACGTCCGCCTGTCCGATAAAGGATTGGAATTATTCCAAGAACTCGAAAAAATAATGAGCCGCCACCTCGCCAACCTGCCCCGCAATAACATCGAAGAAAACGATATCAAAACATTGCTATCAACCATGGGGCGCCTCGCAGACTTCTGGTCATTTATGCTTACCCGCGACCTCCGCTTCTAAACTGCAAAGCCATACCTAAAAACCGAGCTTCCACCTTGCTCGCCATAAAGCTTTTATAAAATCGCGGGAGTTTTAGAAATCACCAACCAATATCCACGCTGGCAAAAACACCTTATCGAGCATGCTTTGAACAAGCGACGCCCCTTTGTTGGATTGGTTTTATACTCAGGTGAAACTCCTTTGGCTTTTGGCAAGAACCTGTGGGGCGTCCCCTTTGGTATGCTTTGGCCACGTTAATACAACCGACACTACACTTATATCGCAAATATTTATTACAGAATTAACGATTTTTACACTATGTATAATATATACTCATAATCTACGAGACATATTTGGGACTAAGATATTGAGTCTTATTTGTTTATATGTACGA
>SDBS01003917.1_pt1 | contig 14619 bp, 30 predicted proteins | sample 2277091 | NCBI WGS metagenome assembly SDBS01 (sample SAMN10404972, study PRJNA504765) | marine sediment metagenome | isolation source: marine sediment core GS10_PC15, 163 cmbsf | place: Arctic Ocean: Southern Knipovich Ridge | collected 2010
CCGGCACTACCAGGGCGACGCTCAATGACTATCTTGTCCTCTGACCACTTGAGCGGCTTACTCTTTTGCACAGGATGCATCATAGGCTTGACATCAGGAAATACCTCCTGATACTCAGGACTCAGCAAGATGTACTGTTGAATAGCTCCCATAAACTTCAATGCCATTTCAGCCGTAGCTGATATAACAGCTATTCTGATGTTGGGGTTCTGACCAATCCTAAACAAAACGTTACCAACAGTATGAATAAAGCTCTTACCTGTGTTTATAGGAGAGAATACAACCATACGAACCTCATTAACTATGTCATTGCACCACTTCTTATGAAACGGCTGAAGACGAATATCATCCCCCGTCTCTTCGTCCTTCATCACATATTCACAGAAAGCCCAAAACTCATGAGCAGCTCGCTGACGCAGTTCTTGCTTGTAGAGGTCGTACAGAATAATCTTCCTGTCTTTTCTACTTGCTTTCTTAAGCTCTTGTATGATAGAATTATACAATAGCGTGTCAGACTGGTTGTTCGGTTGTTGCTGGCTCGATGAGTTCGAACTCTGCAATTGTTGCGTCATCTATCTCCTCTAATGCAACTTTATCCTCATCTTCTAACATATCTAGTATGTCGTCAGGATGTGTTAATTCTAAGCTCTCATTGCCTTTATTAAACTGCTGGAAGATTTGTATCATCACGTTTTGACCACCTTCACTGAGTCCTGATGGGAGAGCATCCTGAGCCTCCTTCTTTTCGTCACCTTCAGTCTCCCCTGTCAGTCTCGACACAGATTCAATGGCATACTTAATTGCCATCATCTTGTCCTTAACATTAGTTTCTTCGTCATTGGTTATCATAGGAAGAACATCATTTTTGACAATATCAAGGAGATCGTTAGCGATAGAAGCCTTCTTTTCTGCTAGTGTCTGTAACTTATCAACATTGGTTTCATGCACTTTCTTGTAATGCTCCTTTCGCTCTGCATTCCAATCCTCCTCATCTGCCCATCGTCTTATGTCAGGCTCAGGGATGCCACATGCTATAGATGCAGTAGTAAAACTGGCAGTATTCATGAAGGCTATGAAAGCCATTTCCTTCATCATCTCAGGTGCCATTGGGACATCATAGACAGCTTGAGTCGCTTCAATAATTTCGCGCTTTAGAATCCTTGAGTTTTTAATTTGTTCTTTTATAGAGGGTTTTGCCATGAGAGAAAGTACCAGAAAGTCTTGCGTTTACTGTGGTGAACCAATACCACGAACACCGTACACAGCACACGGTTCCATGCCTCATTGCTCGACAGAATGTAAATGTGCCCACAGTGGGAAGATAGTATACATACACGTCTGCAAGCAATGCATCCGCACTTTCACAACATCACGCCAAAAGAAGCTGTTTTGCGACAACAGTTGCAAGGCAAACTACGCCAACGGTGCACCAAAAGCTAACACACTTTCAAGGCGTGCACGCAGAAAGACACAGATGCTACTGTTCAAGGATCAGACAAAGTTTCTTGAGAAGTTCTCTAAGGCAATGATGTGGAATTAGCAGGAATACTTTTAAGAAACATGAAGTCTATTTCGTTATACCACACCTTGTCACCTTTAGGCACATCAACAACACGCATCGTCTTATTCTGCGCCCGTTCAGAATCCCATTTATAATGAGCCCACTGCACAGCATAGTTACTCCCTGTTGTAAGTGCTATATCGACTACCGTGCTTCCCACATACGCCGAGACATCCACCCCGCCAACCACATCAGCCTTCGTGTCTATCCTGCAACGAAAACCCATCTGAGTAATAAGCGCATGGACATGAATTGAGTCAATCATCGAAGGGTAAAAATTGTTGTATAGCTTGGACGCCACCCCTCGTTTCATGATTTGTATTTGGTTTTTCAGCCATTGTTCCCACGCATAGAAGCAGTGCCATGTGAAGTCTTTCTGATGAAACAGATCGCTTTTCAGTTTGTACAGCTTCATGAATTCATGAATCGCAGGAGAAGGCGGCATGCCGGCTCGACACCCTGGCCCGCCCATATACGACAAACTCTTGTCCCGTTGTTCGATTGGATGCTCTCTGACGAACTCTCTTATCTGCAACGTGTTCAGGATTGGTTCATCGAGTATGATTGCCGCACAATTCATTTATGCCCCCATGAACAGTGATAACTCGTTATGGGACTCAGCAACCCTAGCTGTGTGTCTCCCCGTATCAACAATTCTGAGTAATGTCAGAACCTTCTTGATAAAGAATGGGATAATCTCTTCAAGTTCTTCCCTATCCTTAGCCTTCAGGTTACCATAATCAAACCCAACCAACGCCCCAATATCCTCATCAGGAATGATTGTCAGAGAGAATCTCCTTCCTGTACGATGGTGTTGTATCTGAACCTTAACCCTATCAGGTTTCGACGTATCTACTCTAGCACCAAGTCCATCTGCCAGCAGTATTTCGTTGTCGGGTGCTCTATCAGAGATAGCCTCCCGCTCTAGGGCGATGCCGTCCAACCTCAGTGCATCCAACCTCCGTTGTCTTGCGTTCTTGTCTGTATTCTTTCGATGTTTCAACTGAGTTCCCCCTTACATCAATCACTGCTATTATGAATAGACCGTATGGCATCACTGAAGACCCCTGACAGAACATAGCATGGGCATCAAACACCAGACCCAGGACATCTTCACCTTCTGGAATCACATACTTGTCACCTGTGAGACTCACAAGAATTACTGGCGAATCCTTAAGCAAGATCTCCTCATTGCCCCAATACAGATCTACATCATATCCATAGCAAACATCAACCAAATCTTGCATTGTTGCTCTCGATGGTATCCTATCGTCTACAAATCCAAAAGCCTGTGCAAACGCTTGTTTGAGACAGTCCATACATACCTCTCCTATTAAGTGGAATTATTATATCACAGCACATGTCGTTTTGTCAAGAAGATTACATAATCGCCTTGCAATCCACTTAGTAATGTGATATACTTATGCCATACAAGTCTGAAGGGGGCATACAAACAATGTCGTTATGCAACAAATGTGGTTCACAGATTGTGTGGTTGACACATCTAGGTGGTTCTAGGAATGTACTACATGATGATAGCAAGTCGTTACATCACTGCACGTTCTACCAGTGGATGACCTCGTACAACATGGAAGATAGAAAGCTCGATGATGCAATTTGGCCAGGGCCTAACGCTATAAGTCGGTTCATATTGTTCCTGACAGACGAAGAACAGGCAGAGTTACAAGAAATACGTCAGACGTATGACGGAATTACTTGGAGGGCATGGCGCAAGAAATGCCAACAAATGCTAGAGGCAGATCGGTGGAACGTGTTTACAAAAGAACCGAAAAGGATTCCAACATTGAATGAGCTACAGATAGTAGCTGGAAGGGGACACAATGAAACCAAGCAGTCCTGTATGCCAAGAATCTGATGCAGTCCAAGCACCAACCCACTACAACATGGGCTTAGTCGAAGTTGTACAAGGCATCGAAGAATGGGGGTTGCCATATCACTTAGGCAACGTGGTAAAGTATGTTGCACGTGCTGAACACAAGGGCACAAGGGAACAAGACCTCAGCAAAGCATTCTGGTATCTCTCAAGGCACATCATGAGGCTCGCAGGTAACAGCCATAAGACGATGCTTGCTAAGATGCAAGAATTGATGCTTATACTAAAGGAAGGTGAAGAACAGTATGAGTCTAGGATTAGGCAACAAGAGACTGAACTACAAGAGAAGGATAAATTGACAGATTAGACATTTGGCATACACAACTATCGGTGTCCACGCTGGTGACGGAGTGAGGCGCAAAGGAAGATAAAATGATATTTAAGACATGTGCGAGCACAAAGGCAATCGTTTCAGAAATTCGATCAGTTCAAATTTTGATTGACAAGGTGTTGCGACCAGAGGTTGTTGCGTTGATGGCAGGGACAGTTGCTGTCGAATCTAACATGGGGCAACATCGTAGGCAAATTGGTTACCCCTACTTTCCTGAATCCTCTCTAGCTGGAGCCTTTGGGATTACACAGATGGAAATTGCAACAGCACAGGACATCTTTCGAAACTATCTCACCTATAGAAAACCACTGTGGAATCAGCTTGCGGACTTATGGTTGTCTGTTAAACCTCCTTTTTTTATCCCAGATTCAAACCAACTTGCATACCAGTTGATGTATGATGATACGTTCTCTCTCGCAATGATGAGAATCCATTACAGACGAGACCGACAGGTCATTCCAAAAGACCTTGAGGGGATTGCCAAGGCATGGAAGTCATGGTATAATACACACCTTGGTAGAGGCACAGTTGAGAAGTTCATCGAGGCGTTCAAAAGACACAACCTTGAATACTTACTGGAGGACACCAGATGAAGACAACCACAATAGCAGCACTGATAGGAACTGGGATTGGGTTTGTGTCGTTAGCCCTGTTTGGCAACAAAAAGCCTGTGACATACGAGATGGCGGGGCAGGACGCATGGATTAAGGATCAAAGAAGCATCAACAGGCGAATAAAGGATTGGTTCGTTTTTGTTGCTGGTTGGGAATCTCCTCTCAGTAACGACAGGCTACAAAAGAACCCTGATGGCACCAAGAGGAGTCCACTGCCACTGGTGTTTAGTGGCAAGAGGGTAGTTGTTACTACCACGGGTTTTCAGGTCAGAATAAAAGGACAGGGATGGTTTGTCATCGATATTAAGGAAGGCAGGGTGTTCAAGTCTAGGACGGGTCTCATCGAGCACGCATGGCACGTCTACTGTGGGCCGCCCGACTTCCTACTTGAGGCATTCGTTAAGCTAGAGAAGGAGCAGGGTGCAGCTCAGAAGGAAGTCGAAAAGAAACAGAAAGAGGTTAAGCAAGCAGTAGAAGAGGCAGGCACTGAGCTGGCTGGTCTGTCAGAAGAAGACCTTAAGAAGTTCACAGCTTAAATAACTTTCCCCAACCAACGTTGCACCTGAGCAGGCGTCATCTTGGCGGCCTTTTGTCTGTGCGTCTGCTCCTTCTTTACCACTGACACAAAGTTGAATCCCACGTCTGAATAAATCCTTCCCACATAACAACCGAAAATATGGGTCAGGTAGTGCTTGTCGTCAGGTGTTCTTGCGTCACAATATAATGACAGGCGCATATAAAACTCGTAGCTCATATCTAGTTGCATCTTGTCAGGGTCGTGGGTGTCATGAAACCATGAGTCTGACAGGGCTTCCCTCACAATAGTCACAGGTGACTCACCATCTATCTTCAGTATTTCGTTCATCTCATTCCTTACCTCAGCAAGCTCCCTGTTAATAGCAATGCGAGTCTCAATATCCATCTCTATCCTGATATACATAGAGTGAGACATCATTCCACCCTGTCCTAACTGACCCTGAAGAGAACCACATCTAAACCGTAGCTGCCAAGTATCATCCAGCAGCTTCTTCACCCTGTCTGTCATTCTTGCACCTCCATTTTGCAACTTCGATGTTCTGTGCGTCCATGTCTATACCAATCCCTGAGAATCCTAGTCGTTGGGCCGCCAGTATTGTCGTACCGTACCCACAAAATGGGTCTAACACTGTGCCTGTTGGTGGCATCACAAGTTTTACGATGAACTCCATCAGGGCAAAGTTCTTCTGTGTTGGGTGCTTCCTACCATTGAATACCAACCTCTTCTCCTTTACAACATAGAAATACCTGTCGGGCCCCTTATAATGGAAGGACATTTTCTCTGCTACGTCTTCGTCGATTACAACATTCTTGGGACGACGTACCGTACCGTCGCGCCCTTCAAACGATGTGTCCTGAACATTCATTGCTCCAGTCCCCCATCGTGCAATGTTTGCAGCAACAGTGTCCTCAGAAAGTGGTTTGCGTGCAATGCAAATCAGGTCTTGTGATGGTGGCAACACTGTATTATAGCCGTCATACTGCTGTGCCAATTCAGTTGTAGGTATAGTGTCATCCCATTCAGACTTGGCACCGAGATTGTACACGCTTGTGGTATAAGCACGTTTCTTGGTACCAACCACCTTTCTTTCCCTTCCGTACATCTTGTCGATAGCTTTACTCACATTAAGCCCCATCGCCTGCTTATTGCCATAGATTGCAGAAATAACGTCTACTATTTCAAACCCTGAGTTTGCAATAGCGGTGCCCACGTGGTGATAAGTTCGAGGAGATGAAAATACGGCAAGATAACCTCCAGGCTTAAGCACCCTCAACACTTCCATCCACATCTCCTCAGAATATGCAATCCCAGTTTTATCCCACTTAAGGTTGGCAAACCCAATACCGTATGGAGGGTCGGTTACCACTGAGTCAAAATAGTCATCCTCCCATCTGCATAAAGCCTGTGGACACATATCATGAATTAGAATCGACATCTTCTCTCTCATGCTCCTCTTGGTATATGTTTCCTACGACATAGGCTTTTGGGTTCCTTGATAGAAATGTACTCAGTAACTCCTGTGCAAGTGGCAAACCATTATCAACCATCCAAGCACCTTGGTTATGTTTCCATAACACCGTCCAGTCGAATGCATTATCTGGGGTTTGGAGCACGTAGGACTCATAGATCGGCTCAAGGTACCTTTGACCGACAACTTTCTTTGTGTCAAGACCTGTGTACCGCATTAGGTCGCAACTATCTGCAACGCTCTTGAAGATAACATCCCCTTCCACCGAAATGCTGTCATGCCCTACAACACCATGTCTGAAGTCGATAACATGCACATCGACGATGGAGCGTGTAGGCTTATGGAATGCCATGTAAACTGGTGCTGTGTATTCTTCAATCATCAGGGTTTCCCTCCGTCCTGAGTTATTATGCCTTCAATCCTACTTATTCGCTTACTTAGTTCATGCTCAAGGTGGCTATACGCAACAATTGCTCCGTCCGACTGACCTGACATGCTGAGATGAGGTGAACTGAAAACATCATTCCTTAGCCTCACTACAGTATCATAGAAGTCGCGCCAGATGCCCAGTGTCACCTCTGCCTTATGCGGAGTCTTGCATGCCATGAACTTCATGTGTCTGTGGTTGGTTTTCCCATCAATATCGAGGTGTGGACAAGAATGAAACACCTTACTCGACTTGTAAGTAACCTTGTAAGTTTTAACGGGATAATGCTTTGGGATCCACGCGAAAAACCGATGACTAAATACTGTCCTACTATAAGCCCATTCCTTAAGATGTTGCCACCAATTTGTGGGCATTGGAATAACCCTAGTCTCCTCGCTCATTAACCTAGACCATATAGGAAGTTGCAGCTTGAACACTAAGTCATCTGTAACATGGTCTGCTACAAGATGTCTGAATCTTACATCGAGCTTTGCGTGGGCTAAGGTGTCACCCGTTACAACGGATGCTGCTGATATACCAATCTTCTCAAAAACAAGATTAGTCAGCTTTTCGTGTTCAGGTACCTCCATCTTGTACAGCATGGCTTCCTCCAGTCGCTACCCTTCCAACACTTCCTTGTGTGACTCAAGTTGATCTATTCTTCTCTGAATCTGTTCGATGCTCATAGTTTCAAGCGCAATCCCCTCATTCAGAACCATAATGGTAACACGCTTTAGTTCCAGTTTTTTCACGGTTATCTTCATCACTAACTCGATTCTGTCGATAACTTCTGGCGAAATATCGCCATCATACTTGAACACCAATGCACAGGGCTCAACCACATTCAGCGATGACAACTTTTCTAGTACGGTATCTGACTGCCTCGTGACAGCCTTCTGTTTAGCTAGTTGTAGGACTTCCACCTTCACTCTCCTTGCATCTCTTGTAGTCTGTAAAGACCTCTGTTATCAGCAGGGTCAAAGACTTGTCTTGGATTAGTGCCTCTTTCTTCATGTATCTGTGCAGAACTGTCGGCACCCACGAAAACAGCTTGCTACGATCTTCCCTTGGTATCTCTAGACGTTTCATCTACATTTTCCTTTCTTGTGAATAAGTATATCACATCCCCTCTAAGGTGTCAACTAAAAAGGGGAGAACCAGTCGAGGTCTGTGTAGCCTGCCTCGTAAAAGAATTCTTGTAATTCGTACTGATGCAGTAGTCTTTTGAATGGGTTTTGTATGGCGGGGGGAACTGTGTGAATCATGGGGTGTTCTTTGGGGTTTGTTGACTTGATTTTGGGCCATTCATCGATGAGTTGCATCTGAAGTGTGGTTATATTGAGACCTACGCGCTCGATAGCCCTTTCTGCCCCTATTCTGTCCTGAAGGTCAACAGAAACGAACGTAGCAGCTCCTAGACGCACTAAATTACATGCCTGACCGTAACCCTTGGCTATGTTTTCAAGATATACCCACTTGTCATCCCTATTGCTTCTTCGCCTTGCTGAGGTAACAAGGGACTTGAGTGGATCTCTTATCGTTATGACAATGTCTTCCAAACCCTTTGGTGATACATAATTGAACCCTAAGTGCCTATGCCTAATCTTCCAGCGTGGACACGATTTATGCGGCATAGAATAGCCCAGTTCCCTCAACTGGTTTTCTGCCCAATGAGTGCTTCCCTGATAGTCTACATCAGGGTGTGCTTCAAGGATTAGCTTCATGAGGTGGGTGCCGCTATGTATGGGGGTTAGCAACCATATATCACGCTGATTCATCCTCTTCCTCCATTATTAGGATGCCGTTATGATGGACAAACCACTTCATAACCCATCTTCTAGGAAGCACAACATCTCCTGGAAGACGCTCTAGGTACATTGTAAACCCGATTCTTTCCCCGTCTGCAAGAGAGTTGCCCTTATATTCAATTTGCATCTTCTGATTCCTCCACTAGATAGCCATTACTGAACCTATACCACCTATAGCTCCACCACGTGGGGAGCATAGCATCCTTGGGGCTATGCAGTGAAATGGGTATCAGGATTCTATCGCCCTCTGCAAGGTTTTTGCCGCTGTACTTATGCCACTTAACTCTCATGTTCTTTCCTCTCTTATCTATATTACTACAGTGAAAGTCGTAATGCCCCGTCGATTCATGTTTCGACAGAAACATACGACTTATACTAATACATTAAATAGTACAATAGAATACTAGGTGTCCACGTGGGTTGGTTAGAAAGTATCAGGTCTAACTCGTCCTTCGTATTCGTCCCAATGCTCCTCTTCAGCGTTTCTGAAGCGGAGTTGTTGTTTGTTTATCTCCTCCTCAATATCTTTTTTTATGATTCTGGAGGACAGCTTCATGTTGTGGAGCATCGGGGCGTCTTTAAGTCGGCTGACAGACATCTTCCCTAAGAGCCAGAGGCAGGCATTTGCTTCGTCGAGATGCAGGTTCCTGCTGTCTCTGATACGTTTGAGGATGGGTTCTCTTTGTTGTTCAGTGAAAGCATGTGATTTTAGTGCGATTGAATCGTTTCTAAGGGCTTTCTGCCATAACCCTTCCCATCTTCTTACCATTCCCTTGTAAAACTTGTTCTTCTGCATCATGCACCTTCCCCTTTTGTAAAGATGCTGTGCATGGTTGTTCTGTTCCTGTCTTTGTTGATGATAACAACCACCGCTTCCATTGCCTTGAAGCACTTGTCGAAACTCATAAATAGCATGTAACGCCAAGACGACAGATACCTCGCATATCTCTCACAGTAGTCCTCCATCTTCTGAATGGTCTTGTTGCCCACAGGCTCTAGCTGCATGCGCTTGTCTATCTGAATCGCATACGCCTTCACCTCGTACTTGAATCTTGCCTTACGAGAGAACACATACTTCAGACTGAACCACTTGTCTTTACTCTTCTGCAAGACATGAACCTTCTCGTGCTCTACTAATGCTATTGTAGAGTCGCTTGGGGATTTACTGTAAAAGTCATCATATCGCTCTGGCGTCAGGTAGATTTTATTGCCTATTGTTGTTGAGAACTTCTTTCTACCAGCCAATGGCACAAGGTTCCACAACCACGACTTTCTCTCAATAAAACAATCCATAGTTTCCTCCAGCCATAATTATGCCATTATAGGACAAAAAAAAGGTTGGCGAGCAAGGAATCGAACCCTGATCTGCAAATCCAAAGTTTGCGGTACAGCCATTATACCACTCGCCAACATTAAGTCCTGTCCTTCGAAGACACCTTGTTAATTTCCTCGCCACGTTTAATCTTGTTAATCAGTGCAAGTGCAAGGGCTTGGGCATTTTCACCGATTGCTTTCAAGGTTTCCTCTTCCATTACTGGGTTTGTTACATCGATTCCGACGCTGATTCTCAATTGGAAGATTGTTTCTGGCATACAGTTGGCTCCCTTTCTGTAACAAGTTCTCGTCGCTTTCCTTCGATAAGCCACATCTCGCCTGTTGCCCCGTCTACAAGGTACTCTCGATGTTCATAGGGGTATAAAGTAAATCGACTTGGATGAATCTCTGGCTCAATACATGCTTCCAGCGCGTTAATGGGGTCTCTGTCTGAACCGAGTCCTAGTGCACCTCCAGATCGGTCGTCAGGGGTTTCCTCCGTTTGTCCTCCATCGTCAGGGTTGCCGTCAATAATTGTCTGAATATGTTCGTCGGCAAAGTCTTTCACGCTCTTGTTCATGTTTCCTCCAGTTGGAATTAAATGGAGCCCCGACTAGGAGTTGAACCTAAGACCTAGTGTTTACAGTCACAGCCCCCCCCTCTAAATAGATTAAAGAAGTGGCAATCGGGGCAAAGAACTTTTATAATTGAACTTATTATTGTTCATTAAGCCTCTTGGAGGCTACGATCCCCCGTCACCTGATTACAAATCAGAGGTTTTGCCAATTAAACTAAAGAGGCAACTGCTCTACCATTGAGCTAAAAGGGCATTATGGGAAAACATGTTGACGCATTTCTTCGAGCAGAGCACATGTGTCACTTTCAGTGACACTAACAGCAAACATTGTATAGTCCCCATAGTGGTGAACAACTACGGTGTCTTTTTCACGTTCAACGACCAGTTGAACCCATCCATCGCCAAACCTTCTTGAGTCGCACCTGATTTCCTTAACAGTACTATCCTTCCATAATTCCCCAACACTTAATTCGAGGTCTACGCTGTTAGGGTAATGCAGTATTACCTGATTAAGATTCATGTCTTCCTCCTTTAAGAAAGAATGGGCCCAGCAGGTTTATTGTTGCGCCAACGCCTAGCTTGGATTGTATGGCAAGCTGTACATAGCTTGCTTCGATCATTGATTTTGCAGGCAGGGAAATTACCAATCAATTTCATCTGCTTGCAGTGTTTGCACCATGCTTTGCCTTCAGGATAATTCTTTTTATGTGGAATGTGATGCGGTCTATTACACCTCAGATGCGAAAAAGCAATGTTGTCTAAATCCCAAAACCTCTGTACTGAACGATCTAACCAAGGTTCTTTATGCTCAATGCTTAGTTCTTCTACTGTACCTATGGTTTCTCCACATCTGAAACATACGTCCTTGCAGGCATCTTGTACAAGCCTGAATAGAATCATTTTTCTCAGCCTGCCCTGTGCTGTGCCATGCGGCATGCCCAGAAACTCTGACTTCTTCTTGTTTGACATCTTTAACCTCCGTTATTGATTGTCATTTAATCCTGAGATTGCAGAGGGCAGAATCGAACTGCCGATCTCAACAGGGTATGAGCCTGGCGTGATGACCACTTCACTACTCTGCATCATTCTCTGCATCCATTGCATCATACGAATCAATTTCCCACTGACTCACACGAACTGCCTGTTGCGTATTACGTTGTTCCTGCCATCTTAGTACGCACTGTTTCTCACCACTCAGTAAAACCATTGTTCGACTTGTTATCTGTTTCATGATGTCGAGAGTCTCTTTAGGTGTGGTTGTACCGCTGCGTGGAACCGGCCTACCATCAAATAAGCACCATGTTCCCTCATAAATCCAGCACTGTATATCCAGTTGCTCACTATGCGACATGTCAGCCCATATTTGCACACTCAGTGACCTTAAAAGCCACCTATTCATCCATAGGTACACTTTAACAGCTAATCTGTGCCTTGGCTTTCTTACCCACGTGAGGAGGCTTGCAGTGACTTGATGAACTCTCATGCCATAAGTATACCTGATTCGACATATCGATGTCAAGTAAAAACTAGCAATAAGACCAGCCAGCCTTGAGTTTATTCCAGTCAGCGACGTAATGTCTGTTGCCACAGGAATGACAAAAGATGTAAACTGGCTTGAAGTTAATCCACATTCGACTACGGCACTTGAGACAACAATAGATCGTGATGTTTGTGTTCTTCAGGTCAATTTTCATGAGATGGCAGAGGGTGTGGGATTTGAACCCACGAGACAGTGTTAGTGTCATGGCGATTTAGCAAACCGCTGCATTACCAGGCTATGCTTAACCCTCTATAAGTCCTAGTCTCTTTTTGTTTCTGTCCCACCCACGATTCTTTCTACACTGTTTGCAGCTTGGCCTTATCTTGTCACGTGCCCTTGTCTCAAGGTTAAAATCAGAAGCACCTTTCCACTCCTTGCAGCGTGAGCACATAAACTTTTTGCCTCTACGCTCTCGCGGGGGACTCCCTAGATATGTGTGTGGCACGTTGCATGCTAAATGGGAGAATGCTATATTGTTTAAGTCCCAGTATAAATCGACGCTCACATTCAGCCAAGGTTCCTTATGTTCAATGCTTAGGTGTGACACGTCCTTAATCTTTTTGCCACATCTGTAGCAAGCATCCATATTTAACTTCTGTACTAAACTGAATAAAATCCTCTTTTTAAGCCTGTTAGCTGCTGTACCGTATGGCATACCAAGAAACTCATCCTTGCTCTTTCTCAACTTTGCCATCTTTTAATCTCACTTTACCTTTCGGCGCATGAATGATAGTTGAACGGAGGCAGTGAGAGTCGAACTCACAAGGCTGTTACGCCACTGGTTTTCAAAACCAGGTCAGTCGCCAATCTGTGTGTACCTCCACTAGATTCTTCTGTAATGCTTAATCAGCCTTAGTCGGTAGTACGACTCAGGCATATCGCCCCCTGAAATCATCGCTTCTCTTGATTCGAACTTCCCATCTTCGAATTGAAGCTGCTCTTCCATGTCTTCCATCTCTTCCATGATTTCGAGCAGTAGTTTGTTGCTAACAGGCTCTCTCTTTGCTGCTTGGTGTGCGTCGTCACTTCTGTCTGACATTCTTCCTATCCTCCTTTAACTTATTTAGCTCATACTCGCCCCATGCCTGCGCCGCCATCTCGAAGTCTGAGTCAGGATACTTGCTGCTGCTGCGCTTCAGGCGTTCTGCCTTCTCTAAAATCCAGATTTCACAGGTAGGGTATGCGTCAACATGGTGGCACCTGTTGATACCACAAATAGCACAATGGTAAGATTTTCCATCGGGGCCATCAATCCACACATGAGGCACACCTTCTCTATCAGCCTGTTCATGTTTTATTTGTCGCAACAACCTAATTGCGCTTATCAAGCGTGGGCATCATGCAATCCTTTCTAGTCTGTTGCCAACAACCTTGATAAGCACCTTCCTAGTTGAGATGTACCCTTCCTCGTCCACTTCTGGAGTTTCGAATTCTACACCTTGTTTAAGTCGGTGTGCAAGCGAATGCTCGACGCTTTCACCTACGTTCAGGCTACGAACCTTGTCTAATTGTTCATCCTGCTCACAGTGCGCCTTGATTCGAACTCTTTTCCTAAGTGGGTCACCCTCAATATCCCACGTGGGCACCTTGTCTGACTGCTCTGCCCACATTATTTCTGTGAGTTTGCGATCTATCTTGTCCTGAGTTGCCTTTTCCTTTACATCCATTGACATGTCTCTCCTTTGTTTGATGGGCCGACAGGGTATCGAACCCTGTCAGTACAGATTAAAAGTCTGCCATGCCGCCTTTACATCATCGACCCTCTTTGTTCTGCATGCCTTATTCTATGGCAATTTGCGCATCTCACTTCGCACTTGTCTATCTCTTCCTGTATATTCTTCAGGGAACAACCATTCGCAACCATTATGCAAATGTTTTTATCCTTCATGTCTCTGACATGGTCGAAGTCTAAAGCCCTGATGTCATCGAACCCACAGTCTATGCAACCATGATTCAGCAAATAGTCTCGAATGTATTGTCTGTTTCTGGTTCCGTATTGCTTAGTAAACCTTAAAGCCCTAGCCTTGTACTTGTCCTTGTTTTTTTCGTAGTGTCTACGAGATGACTTGGCTTGGTCTTCTTTGTTTTTATAAGGCATGATGCACCTCCTGGGAATCGAACCCAGATCTTCAGATTAAGAGCCAGCCATGTTAGCCGTTGACACCAGAGGTGCAAAATTCTTCACTAACAGGTTTATATCCTATGTCTACATACGCATTGTGTTCCATCGTAGGTGTTCGTAAATGGTATACTTGCGTAGGAGCCTCAAGAATATCTGCTTTCTTCAATCTTGCGTGGAGATGTTCCCACAGTTGACGAGGCGAGTTGCACTCGTTGCACCGGATTAAAGGAACTAAGTCTTCATCCAAGTCTACTAACAAGGTTAGATTTATCTTGACCTTCATTTTATCCTCCTTAGACATTAGATATACGCCTGAGTTGATTGCTGCTTACGAAATAGGCCCAACTGACAACCCCTCACATCACTCTCACGACGGGTTGGGTGACAGGGCTTCTGTTAGTGTGCATCCTGTCGTTCATAGCCTG
>SDBS01003918.1_pt1 | contig 14617 bp, 12 predicted proteins | sample 2277091 | NCBI WGS metagenome assembly SDBS01 (sample SAMN10404972, study PRJNA504765) | marine sediment metagenome | isolation source: marine sediment core GS10_PC15, 163 cmbsf | place: Arctic Ocean: Southern Knipovich Ridge | collected 2010
CCGGAGCTGCCGTTGTACAAGCTCAGGGAATCTATATTGATTCAGATGAAAAAGATTCGGTAAAGATGATCTATCGCAAACTTGGGAACACAGGCCTAAAACTTCCCATACTTAGCATGGGTGTTATGAGGGCTGATAATCCCAACCTGGTGAGGGCAGCTCTGGATAAGGGAATTGTGCATCTGGATACAGCTAATAGTTACCAGCATGGAAGAAATGAGGAAATGCTGGGCGAGTTACTCAAAGATTATCCCCGCGATTCTTTCGTGTTGGCTACTAAAATTGGTGTTGCAGGAAAGGATAGGAAAACAGGCCTTTATGGTGAGGAAGCAACGGAGGAAGATTTTATGAAAAAATTTGATGTGAGCATGAAACGCCTGGGTCTTGATTATGTAGATATTCTTTACCATCACGCTATTTCAACAAGGGAAGCAGCATTGCATGAACCAATTTTAAATGCCATGAAGAAAGTCAAAGAATCTGGTCGTGTACGTCACCTTGGGATTTCTACTCACAGGAATGAGCCGGAAGTGATAATGGCTGCTATAGAAAGTGGTGTTTACGAAGTAGTGCTTACTGCCTATAACTTTAAACAGGAGCATATGAAGGAAATTGAAGAGGCTATTAAAAAAGCTTCGGATGCAGGACTGGGTGTGGTAGCCATGAAAACCTTGGCGGGTGGATTTCTTGACAAAGAGAGAAAACAAGCTATAAATGCAAAAGCAGCTTTGAAGTGGGCCTTGAAAAATCCGAATGTACATACCAGCATCCTCGGATTTACAAGTTTTGACCAGCTGGATGAGGATCTCTCAATCTTCAAAAATATGGAGCTGACGGAAGATGAAAAGAAGGATATTTTACTGGCTCAAACCAGCCAGGGATTGTATTGTACAGGTTGTGAAGAATGTCTTGACCAGTGCAAAAAAGGATTAAACATACCTGACCTGATGCGTGCATATATGTATACCTATGGATACCGGGAACTGGCCAGGGCAAAAGACCTTGTTACAGAATTGAATCTGCCATCAGATGTATGCAGTGATTGTGGAGAATGTACAGTTCATTGTACCAAAGGATTTTCTGTGGCAGAGAGGATAAAAGATGTTCATCGCATCCTGGAAGTTCCTTCTGATTTTATTGTTTAAGATATTAAAGATTTGAATTATGAAAAAGCTAAAATGGAATGGATTTTTAGTTATTGTATTCCTTTTTCTTTTTATCAATCCTGGCCGGATACAGGCAGTTTTACCTGAGACAGAAGACATTCAATTTCCTGAAATTGATGGATTTGATATAAAATTTGAATATCCTGTTTTTTACCCCGATAATCTGTGGGATTATATCAATGGCGCTGCAGATACTTATTTAGACTATGCTTTTTCAAAACTTAATATTGCTGAATATATAAAGGGGAATAACAGCTATAAGGTTGAAGTCTATATCCATGACAATGCCGTTTATGCTTTTGGAATGTATGCAGTTGAACGATCCACTGATTATAACTTTATAGATCTTGGTATTCAGGGATATTCTGAGCCTTCCCTGGTTCATTTTGTTAAGGGTATATACTACGTTAAAGTAAGTACTTATTCGGATGATCCGGAAGCATGGGAAATAATAACTGAAATAGCTGCTGCTCTTGAAAATAAGCTGGAAGGAGAAAGGTCTGTTCCGGAAATCTTCAAATTATTTCCCGAAACCGGAAGAATTAAAAATTCAGAATATTTTGTATCCCGGAATTTTCTTGGATACTCATTCCTGAACCGGGTTTCTTCCTGCCGGTACAATATTGAGGATATTTCATTTACAGTATTTATCGTTTCTGCTGAAGAATCTGCCGAAGATGAAAATAGTTTGGATAAATTGATGAAAAAGGCAGAGAGCTTTGAAAAAGTGAAGAATGGTGTTTATATAATTCATGATCGATACAATGGTACTATTTATGCATGCCGGGATGCAGGCCATATCATTGGTATTCAGGGTATGGAGAAGCTTTCACTGGCCTTGGAATTCATTGAAAAAATAAAACAGGCACTAAAGCCATAAACTTATTGATACTTTTAATGAGTAAGATGGGGCAAATCTTTTTCTCCGGCAGTTATTTTAATTTGCAGAATATTTTCTTTTGGGGGGAGGGGACAGGTTGCAAAAGCCGTAAATGCACAAGGGGGATTGTAGGCTTTATTAAAATCGATATAGTATTTCCCATTTTCATCCGGTGGCTCCACTTCCAGGTATCTTCCTCCTCCATAAGTTTCCACCCCTAAAGTTTCATCAGCCAGAATTATCCATAAGGCATCTTCTGTTCCCATTGGAAACAATTCGAAACTTGATCCGTTTACAATAAACTCCAATACTCCAATTACCTTTTCCTGGCTTACCATACCCAGGACATTCGTAATATATATGTTTTTTGGGACATCAAATTTATTAAAGTTGGCTTCCAGGCGCCAGTTTATATCTATTGGATAAGATGGGATTGAATCTAGCTTTTCAATGGCAGGGTTTTCGAGATCCCTTAATCGTACCCCAAACTGATCTTCTCTTTGAATAATAAACCATATAAGTGAATCATAGCTTAACAGAGTAGGGGAGAGATGTATATCAACTTCCATGTTGATTTGTGTCACAACTTTTCCCTTGTTATAGACGGCCAGCTTATCGTTTGATTTAAATAAAACCTTATTGTCAAAAAGGATAAAAGAACCTAGAAAAGCCGGGGCTTGTTCCGGAAATTGTATTGAATTTGCCGGATCACTTCCAACCGTATTTTCACCTTGATTTAACCAATATAATCCTGCAAGATTTAGCCATCCATCTTTCCCTTTCTGGTATTCGACTCTTTCATTTTTCCAGTACTGAATGGATTGTATGTATTCATCGATATTTTCATCTGCTGATTGATTGTTTGTGGAATTACAAGCAGGCATGAGTATGAAAATAAGAAGGCTTGTGAAGTAGTGTATGCTGGCTTTCATTGCTAGGTGATTTATTACTTTTTTCCAGTATGTATAAATCAGTTTTCGTGGAAGATATAAAAAAAATCATAGAGAGTTTTTGAAATAGCCTGTTATTTTAATCAGGCAGATGTTTTTTTTTTGTATTTTGAAGAAAGAATTATTCCTTAATTCATAGAAGCCATGAAAACCAGAATATCCGACCTTACTGTTCATGAAATTATCCAATACCTTAGTGCAATAGAGGACTCTGAAGTAGCCCTTGAAATTCAGAATTTCCTGGATGAAAATCCCGGTCTGGGTGATAAAAAAATTGGGGACCTGGATGAAAATTCAAAATTAGCGCGTGCAAAATGGAGAGGGACGGAGCATTCATTTGGATATTTCAGCCCGGAGCAAAAAGGGATTGTTCCAATCCAGTATGCCGGAATTATTAAACCTGAAAAAGAGCTTATTGGTAAAAAGGTAAATATTTTGTTGGGTGGACTTTTTACCATGAATTATCCGGGGGCAGGTCGTCACAATGTTTTGATGAGTTTTAAGATTAATCATGCCCATGATACAGATGCAACCAGGAAGCAAACCATACAGTTTCAACAAAATTTTTTATCAAAGGAAAACGAGGGGGCAGGAGGAATGGGGAACTCAATATTCAGAGGACTGAATGTCCCATCCCATGGCCTGGAATTCTGGGTAAAAACGATAAATGTAAGCAATAACCGGGATGAAGGGGCACTAAAAGTTCTGGAGAGTGATGCTGTTCGCCTCGGCCTTGACCTGGTAAATGCCTCCCTTCCAACACTTTCTTCACTTACCAATATTGGCGAAGCTTTATTGAACCTGGTTCTTACCAAAAACCGGAATAAAATTGTGCAGGAATTTTCATTGGGATTGAATTTTGGGGAGGGCACTACTCCTGTAGCAAAGCTTCGCAGAGGTACTTATATAGCGGCCCAGGTAAAAATGGACGAAATCAACTGGGACCAGTGGGTATTTGACAGTTCTGCCGGAATCATAAGGCATACAGAAAATCAGGATCAACGCCTTCCTTATAACCACATTATTTTTGTGGTGAACTTATCCCGGTAAGGCTATTCATCGAACAGAGCTTAGGGCTGTCTTATTTTGCCACCAAGGCTCCAAGACACAGAGGTTCACCAAGTTTTTTCACTATAATCAAATTTAGTTCTTCTTGGTGTTGCTTGGTGACTTTGTGTCTTTGTGGCTGTCTTTTTTTTGCCACCAGCTCACGCTGTATAGTCATTCTTCATTGATTGGCAGGCTAAGACTCCAATCCACCTTCCGAGCAATTGTTTTAACATCTTTGCCGTATTATGTTATTTGCAATTTTTGAGACATCCCCTATGAGAACTAAACTAGTTTTTCCATATAAATCGGCCTATTCCGGATGAATGTTCAGTAAATATTTTCATATTTGTATATTGTTATCTGAAAAAACCAGGAAGGTTTATACCGGGTTTCTGTTTTGGGTACCAATGAGGAACAATCAGCCAGGCAGGAAATACTCAGAATCAGGAAAAATTATCCGGAATACAATGATACCTGGTTATTGATACGCATAAAACAGGGCTCCAATCTGCATGGCAAGGCAGAAGCACTCTAATTCTCCTGTTTTCGCCATTTGAGTCAGCCTTAGCCTCTAAAAAGCATATACTACCTAAACCAGATAGATAGCTGGCTATAAACCAGGCATTATTCCTTTTTAAGAAACTTTAGTTCTGTAAAGTCGAAGTCGGGATTTGGGATATCGATTTTTAGTTCAGATAACTTTCCTTCTGTATCAAGGATAAACTGTACTTTTCCCGGTGGCAAACTGGGCGTATCCCTGAGGATGATTTGAAAGGTATTGAAATGCCAATGACTAAGATCTCCCTTATAGATAGGTGTAGGCAGAAGATCCAGTACCAGCTGTCCATTTTCCAGGCTCACTTTGGCATCTCCATACATATCTCCTCCATAAATACCAGTATAACTCTCAATAGGAAGTGAAGGTTTTGTATTTGGCTTCCTGTTTTCAATTTCTTTTTGAATTCGTTTATTTGCTGCTTCCTTTTGTTTCAATGCTCGTTTTAGTCCGAAGCTACTCCAATCATTTTCCGTGGCTCCAAAATACCTGTCCATAATTTCATAGGCCAGGTAGGTTGGCAGACTGTTAATACGGTTTGTAAGAATAACTATTCCAAAATTTTCTTCCGGGACAAGCAAAACCCTTGAAATCTGGCCTTCTAAACCTCCCCCGTGAGTGACTACCAGTTTCCCGTGGTAATCATACAAGCTCCATCCCAGTCCGTAACCGCTAAAATGTTTGCTTGGCCACAGTTTCATAGAAGCTTCAGAAACTTTGAAAGGATTATTTACGGTCCACATTTCTAAGGATGCATTCCTTGAGAAAAATTCCTTGTCTTTATATGTTCCGCGGCCAAGTTGTAGCATGATCCATTTCGACATTTCACGAACACTTGAATTTACTGAGCCTGCAGGGGCTATATTGTCCCAGTCAACCCAGGGTACGGGAAGCATTTTGCCTTCCACTTCGCTGTGGCCCATAACCTTGTCTGTGGACTTGTTAAAAGTTTTTATTGAGGTAGAACTATTGATCATTCCCAGGGGATCGAAGAACTTTTCCCGAATAAAATCATCCCATGATTTTCCTGTAACCACTGGAATGATCTGTCCGGCAGTTAAAAACATGATATTGGAATATCCATAGCCGGAGCGGAAAGCAAAACTTGGTTCCAGGTAGCTGGCACGGCGGATTACTTCATCACGGCTATGACTACTTCCATACCATAGCAGATCACCGCTAAATGTTTTCAATCCGGATCTGTGACAAAGAAGATCACGAATGGTCATATTCGCAGAAACGTAAGGATCGTAAAGCTGAAAATAGGGTAGATATTTTTGTACCGGATCATCCCAGTAAATTTTACCTTCATCAACAAGAATTGCCAGGGCTGCAGAAGTCATTGCCTTGGTGTTGGAAGCTATCCCAAAAAGAGTTGTGGTATTGACAACTTCCCCACTCAGTGTACTTTTAACTCCATAGGCTTTTTCAAAGATCACTTCATTATCCTTAATAATGGCAATCGCCATACCTGGTATTTCCCATTCCTGGTATGCATTGTTGATATATGAGTCGAGCTTTTCAAGATCCAGCTTGCCATATTCCTGGGCAAAGCTTACTGAAACAACCAGCAGTAGAATAGTAATCAACAGCCCTGAGAAGATGTTTTTTTTTGTTTTCATAATAGCTTTATTCAATAAGATCAAGATAGGTATTTTTCATGCAAAATTAGCGGATGGAGTTAAATGTTATGAGTACAAATTAAATGTTTTTTAATTCATTGTACATGCAAATAAGCGATTTTATATGGCTAAAGATTCCTACACTCTTTAGTAAGCTTGGGTATTTGGCAAGAATGACCTCCCTTCGGTCGGCGGACTCTTTCCTTGCAGGTTTTCAATCCTGACAACATACATACATAGTATGTTCGTCAGGGAGGCCACCTTGCAGAGATGTATGAAATCCCTACTTCAAGTAATCATTCCTGCGAACGGCTTTAGCCCTCATGAACGTAGTGAATAAAGCAGGAATCCATATATTTTAAGCAAAAAGATTTTTGTATCAGAGCCTCAAAGGCTGTATGATTATATACCTTCAGAGTGGATCTTTTGGTTGATAAAAAAGGGAAAAACTATATTATTGAGGTTAATGGAAACCCTGGCTCAAAGATTGACCAGATCTGTAAGGATTCAGATATTGCAATGGAGTATATCACATTTGTCGAAGAGAACTGGAAAAATGAAGAATACAGATCTGTAGATATATGGCCTGCAGTTCCAAGTAGTAAGACAAGGCCATTTACCCCTGAAGAAACGCGTGATGTAAAAATTAAGCTAAAGTTTTATAATATTGAACAAAGAGCTATTTGGGAGTATAGGAGGCTTTATGGAACGCGTAAGCATTCATATATAACTGAAGGTGAGTCTGAATATGCTCAGGAAAAAATTAATGAATTTCTCAAGGAAATAAGAGACAGTTCATCACCCAAGAAACAGAAAAAACGTGATGAAATTATTTCAAAGCTTAAAAAAGGAGCAAAAGTCCTTTTAGAGTGTACAGGTTATGGTGAGCAAAAAAATGAGGTAATATCTGTAAACGAAAATGCTGTTAAGTTTAAGCACGTCCCCAACAAGATGAGAGATCAGTGGGTATTGAAAAAGCATATTGCATACCTGGACCCTGAGGATAAAATGATTATTGCTGAACATCCAGGGGAGTATGATATCATTGTAGTTAAAATTTATTGATATTTCGAGTATTACTACTGGATCTCTCCAGATGGCCAGATGGAGGGCGTTATGTATATTTTATAATTTTATGTATATTTACTACAAACTAGCTTAAGTTTCCCTTCTATGGATCAACGACCTCCTGTTGATATTGCTATTCAAAAGTTATTAACTAATAAGCTATTAGATATTGAAGGTCACCTTAAATCTGATATTCTCACCCATTATGGACCTATATATGAAGGAAATAATTCTATAGCTTTAAAAATAATCGAAGAAATAGCCGGGGATGAAAATAAAAGGAATAGACTTACAGTAATTTTAACTACGGAAGGTGGCAGTGCAACGGCCGTTGAACGATATGTAAATATTCTCAGGAGGCATTATAAGGAGGTGAATTTTATTGTTCCTGATTATGCATATAGTGCGGGTACAATTTTTTGCATGAGTGGAGATAATATTTATATGGATTATTATTCGGTGCTGGGTCCGATTGATCCGCAAGTGAAAAATAAGGAAGATAAGTTTGTCCCTGCTCTTGGGTATCTTGACAAGGTCAATGAAATGATCGAAAAAGCGAAAACTAATGAATTAACAAATGCTGAGTTTCTAATCTTGAAGGATATTGATCTTGCAGAACTTAGGGCTTATGAACAAGCAAAAGAGCTTACTATAGCGTTATTAAGAAAATGGCTTGTTAAGTATAAGTTTAAAACTTGGAGTACTCATAAATCCGATCCTACTTTGTTAGGGAAAAGAGTTACATTAAAGCAAAAGGAAAATAGAGCTGAAGAAATTGCGAATAAATTAAGTGACAATAATATTTGGAAATCTCATGGAAGGCCAATTAATATTGAAACCCTTGACAAAGATTTACGTTTAACTATAATAGACTACAGTGATGATACTGAAATGAAACAATTAATCAGATCTTATTATGATCTAATGTCTGATTATGTTATGAAGAATAGATTTCCTATTTTTGTACAAACTAGATTATTTATTTAAAGCCAATGGAAAAAACACTTGACAAGCAAGTAAAAGAGACTATTACAGAGCAATCTTCAAAATTCGACGAGACTCAAGAAACAAAGGACTTCGAAAAAGCAATTGAGGAGTTTGAGAGAATGGTTGAGTCTGGCCTGGTAAAAAAGAGAGGCTATACATTAATGACTATTGATGACGCTCACCTACACAGGGCTACATTTAATACGAAAAATAATCCCGACATTATTACCGAATGTAAATAATTCATTGTCATTAAATAGATAGTACTCCGCACCTACTACCGCACCTAAAAATACAAAACGCCCCGATATATTTCAATATCAGGGCGTTACTTTTTGTTCCTGTTCTCTCAAGCAAACCGGGATATTTGACGAGAATGTACTGACGATCCTCCTGCCGTCGGATGTCAGTACGGACTCTTCCCCTGCGGGGGGCTACTTCGCAAAACAGTAAAACCTGATGAGCAATTGGAGGGATGGACATATTGTTAAGGTGGGAATTTCAATTACAAGAGAAGGTGGACTATCATGGGAAAGAGAGCGTGGTTTCGTAGCTAACCAATAATTAAATGGCATAAGCCTTATTTCTGTTTCTTCAACCAACTTATTAACAGAAGTTATTTCTTATTAACAACTATAAAGTTGTTTTTGTTAACAATTTGCATTATTTTTGCACAATAAAGTGTGAATAATGGCTACAAGTCAGGATGATGTTGAATATTTTTTAAAAGATTTCAATATAAAGTTAAGTATTTGGGGGATTCTGTTCAGAGATGAAAGAGGTACAAATTTTCAAGCTTTGCTTGATTTAGGAATAACATCTGACTTTCGTACAGAAGTAATTAAAGATATTAAAGTAGAAGATTATTCTGAAGGACCTGTTATTGATACACTTTATAAATTGTCTGATATGTGGATTTTTGGGAAATTAGTAAAGAATCAAGAAATCTATATTAAAATAAGTCTTGGCTCTGAAAATTTAAAAGTGATATGCATATCTTTTCATATTGCCCAATCAACTATGAATTATCCATTTAAGAAATAAAAGCCATGAAAAGTCCCATAACGGGGAAAGAAATGAAACTCCTAAAAGAGAACCGTAAGCTCTCTTTTAGGAGAGAACAATTCGATATTCTTTTTCACTCATATCTGTGCGAAGAATCTGGTGAAACTTTTGAGTCAGAGGAACAATCTGAGCTAAATGTGACCCAGGTGTACAATAAATATAGAGAAAAACACCATCTGCCTTTTCCTGATGGGATCAGATCAATTCGTTTAAAATACGGATTGGCTGCGGCTAAAATTTCCGAAATATTAGGGTTTGGTATAAATACATATCGAAATTATGAGAATGGGGAAGTTCCTTCCACATCAAATGCCAGATTATTACAGATTGCAGAAGATCCTGTAGAATTTATTAACCTCGTAAAACTATCTGGTGTATATAATGAAAGAGATTTTAAAAAAGTAGAAAAGAAAATGAATCTTTTAATTGAGGAAGAGAAGTCTTGTTCCCTATTTGAAGAATCTTTTTTGGGGACTGGGTCCCCTGATGAGTTAAATGGATACCATCGATTGAACTTGAAAAAAGTCTATAATATTATTTTGTTTTTTGCACAGAATCTGAGTCCCTGGAAGACTCAGCTAAATAAATTATTATTCTATTCTGATTTTATTCATTTTAAGAATACCTGCTATTCAATTACAGGATTAAATTATCGGGCCATTCCTCTAGGACCGGTTCCAAATAATTTTGATATTTTGTTTACTCTGGCGGAGAGTGAAAATTATTGTGAGCTAGAATATAATTCGTTTTTTAAAGATTCGCCCAGCGTGAGATTTCTTCCTTTCCCATCTCGACAATTTAATAAAGAACTTTTTTCGAATACAGAATTATCCACCCTGGATGATGTATTAAATAATTATGGGGGTTTAAAAACAGGAGAAATTGTAAAATTGAGCCATAAAGAAAAAGGATGGATCGATAATGAAAAAAAGAAATCTCTTATTAATTATTATTCTAGTTTTGATTTATTAATGTCTTAATATTTTCCAACCAGGAGTCATTAAATCTGATTATTCCGCACCCATCACCGCACCCAGAAATACAAAACGCCCTGATATGATTCTATATCAGGGCGTTACTTTTTATTCCTGTTCTCTCAAGCAAGCCGGGATATTTGACGAGAATGTACTGACGATCCTCCTGCCGTCGGATGTCAGTACGGACTCTTCCCCTGCGGGGGGCTACCCTGCAACCCAACAAAACCCAAAATCGGCTTTGCCGATTTACTTTTTTATTTCCCACTTCACTTATAAAAGCAAGCTTTTAAGGTTTGTGGAAAATAAAAAGCCCAGCAAAAAATTGCTGGACTTTGTTGTGTTGCGGTCACGACGAGACTCGAACTCGCGACCTCCGGCGTGACAGGCCGGCATTCTAACCAACTGAACTACGTGACCATTATATACTACTTATTTCAAAGATCCAAATTAAGGCCGGCATTCTAACCAATCCCGAAAATCCTCAATCTATTTTTCGGCACTGAACCCTGCCTGCCGGCAGGCAGGTACGTGACCATTCAATTTGGAACTGCAAAAGTAGTTGAATTTTTGGTATTCCAAAAAAATAGATATTTTATTTTTTTAATAGCTTATTCAAAAAAACTAAAGTGAACACTTCCGTAATTTCTGTGTTGAGTAAAATGTTTGTGATTTGAAAAATTAAGTGCTCCCGAATGCTCAAAAACAAACCATCCTTTTGAATGAAGAAGATTATGACTGAAGATCATGTCCGGAATAGTTTCTATATCTTTCATATCATAAGGAGGGTCAGCAAATATCAGGTCAAACTGTGTTTCGATTTTCGGAATACTTCTGAAAACATCTTTGTTAAAAGCTTGAACCTGCTCTAATTTCAGATCTTTTATAGTTTTAAGAATATATCTGAAATGCTTGCGGTTTAATTCATAGAGATGCACTTGCCGGCAGCCCCGGGATGCAAATTCATAACTGATACTACCGGTACCGGAAAAGAGATCCAGTACTTTTAAGTCACCGAATATAAAATTATTTTCCAGAATGTTGAATAGACCTTCCCTTGCAAAATCTGTAGTAGGTCGTGCATTGAAGTTCTTAGCCGGTGTAATGATTTTACCTCTGTATTTCCCACTGATTATACGCAAGGGTAAAGATTTAATAGATTCAGATTGCTGTGCCGCGGTAAGTTATCAAATGTATAACTATAGCTGAAATGTGAGTCTGGTTTTCCAAAATCAAGATTACGTACATACCTTTTCAGGTTTTCATAAAGGCTGGATTGTCGTGTTATCTTCCCGGATAAATATACCATGGTTTGGTCAGCAGAAAGCTTCATCTGGTTAAAAACATTCAGGCTAAAGTAAAGCAGGTCATTAACATTCTTGTATGGGAAACAATTGTATAACTTAAGATTTGTTGATGTAACCACAGCAATCTCAAACATAGACCCATAAATATTTATATATACCTCAGACTTATTTCCTCCATTTTTCTGGTTCATCATCAGCTGGTTAATGAAAGGAACAGACTGGTGAAAAAATGATATGTTTGGAAATTGTTTTTGAAAAACACTTACAAGTTTTGCTGGAAGGGGGTAAATGCTCCAGGCATCCACCCTGCTTATTTTATTGAAATGGATATCTTCATGATCATCTACCTGCAAATTCAGGTCTGTATAATCCCTGATACTTTCTTTTTTAAACAGAGGGTCGGGGACAAGAGTTGATTTCTCCCCAACATATATAAGTCCCACGCTTTTGTATTCCTGCAACAGAAATTCATCCTTCTGTAGAGTGGATTCATACCAGTCAAAGTCTGCAATATGACCCGGTTTTTCCGTTAAACCATAGCTTTTCAATGCTATGTATTTATTTCTTACAGTATCCAGTATTGAAAAAACAAGTCCATCCAGGTTTGCCTGAATGGACAAATGATAGGATAGTGTAGAATTAATATCTAAGGTTTCATCCAGAAATTCGAATTCAACCATATGTGGAATTTTATTCCCAGTTTCCAGAGTTGTTTGTTGATACCAATAGAGATCCTACCTTAAGACCCTTAAATCCGACAATTTGTTCTCTTCTGGCATTATAATTTATGATCAATTGCCTGTTTAATCCATGTAACAGAATGTTATTCAGAACATTGACTTCAAATACCTTGACTTTTACTTTCGAAACGGTCACTAAATCTGCGGCACCAATGTAGAATTGATTTGTATCGCAAAATGGCACATATCGCAAAGAATCGATGGGATAACCGTGCACAAATAAGGAATCCAGAATCTGAACATAGGTAGTATCGCGCGTAATAATTCCCATTTCCAGTGCCTTCTTTTCATCAACTCCTAAGTCATACAAGCTGTCAGAAATGCTACCAATAGCTTTAACAAAAGGAAATGAATCGTACTTTACAAAATTAATCAGGATGTCAAAACTTCCGGTGTATTCACCATATTTTGCCCGGTATGCAATCTGAGCCTTACGAATATCTTTTAATCTTTGAATTGTGGCAGTTTCTCTTTTCTTTACTTCCCTGTTGAACCGGATGGGGTCATTGATACTTTGAATAAGCAAATACGCAACAATCAAAATAGCTACGGCTAAAATACCTTGAATAGCAGTTCTCATTTCTGTTTTTTTGGTTTGTGATTGTGTACAAAAATAAAATAAATTATGATACATTCATGACAGGAACATGAATTTTTTTATCAGGCATGCACAAATACAGATGTTTAAAATTAATTTTCTTACATTAATGAATAGATTATTCTTTGATTATTTGTGAAACACTGAAATTATTCAATCAGATGGGAAATAAAGTCTTAAATTAGATAATAATAAGTTATATTATTAAACCTGCAAAGATATTAGGAATGCTGAAAGATCATATACAGGCAAAATTGATTGAGTTTCTTGATCATGAACCCACACCGGGACAGATTCTGTTCAATACTTATTTGCCGGATTTCCTTCTCCAGGAGAATCAGGATGAAGTATTGGTATTGAAAGGCTATGCTGGCACAGGAAAGACCACCTCTATCAAAGCCATGGTGAAAACACTGGAATATCTTCGTATCAGGTCTGTATTAATGGCCCCCACAGGAAGGGCAGCTAAAGTCATGACTGCAATTTCAGGAAGTCCGGCCTATACCATCCATAAGAAAATATACAGGCAAAAGTCAAGTAAAGATGGATTTGGTGTTTTTGCCCTTGATCGAAACCTTTACAAGAATACTTTTTTTATTGTGGATGAAGCATCAATGATTTCGAATGAAGCAAATGAGCTTTCAATTTTTGGATCCGGCAAGCTTCTGGATGACCTTCTGTATTATGTTTATTCCGGTAAAAACTGTAAGCTCATTCTTGTAGGTGATACAGCGCAATTGCCTCCTGTGGGTAAAGACACGAGTCCTGCCCTGAATATCACTGAGATCAAAACACAAGGTTTTGTGGTACATGAGTATTTTTTCAATGAAGTAATACGGCAGTCTTCTGAATCAGGAATCTTGTTTAATGCAACTTTACTGAGAGAAAAACTAAAAGAAAAACATCCCGGGAAGGTGGTGTTTACTATGAAGGGATTTGATGACATACAATATCTTCCCGGGTCTCTGTTGCTGGATGAACTTAGTGATTGTTACAATTCAGCCGGAACTGAAGATACCATGGTGATTGTTCGTTCAAACAAACAGGCAAATATGTACAATGCAGGCATACGGAGTCAGATATTATGGAAAGAGGAGCGGATTTCAACTGGAGATTTATTGATGGTTGTAAAGAATAATTATTTCTATTCGGATGAAAATGAGCAGTTTGATTTTATTGCAAATGGAGATATTGTGAAGATCAAAAAAATATTTGGATATGAAGAGAGGTATGGATATCGTTTTGCGGATGTCCGGATACAACTGGTGGATTATGATGAGACGGAATTAGATGTAAAACTGTTGTTGGATACCCTGGACCTGGAAGCAGCCTCCTTACCCTCTGAAGCTCATAAGGACTTGTTTTTTTCTGTTGCCGAAGATTATACCTGTATTAAGTCAAAAAAGAAACGATATGAGGAGGTGAGAAACGATTTGTTTTTTAATGCCTTACAGGTAAAATTTGCCTATGCAATTACATGTCATAAGGCCCAGGGAGGACAGTGGAAAAATGTATTTATTGATCATGGTTATTTTGTGGATGATATGTACAACAGGGAATATCTCAGATGGTTGTATACAGCCTTTACAAGAGCAACAGATAAATTATACCTGGTAAATTTCAATAAGTCATTTTTCAGGGAGGCGGATATAGA
>SDBS01003919.1_pt1 | contig 14612 bp, 15 predicted proteins | sample 2277091 | NCBI WGS metagenome assembly SDBS01 (sample SAMN10404972, study PRJNA504765) | marine sediment metagenome | isolation source: marine sediment core GS10_PC15, 163 cmbsf | place: Arctic Ocean: Southern Knipovich Ridge | collected 2010
ATTCCATACGCACCCACACAAGCCACGTTCCAAAAACTAAATTATAGAAATATACTATAAATAAACGTATCGATTCATCATAGTAAGCCCATAAACATTTATCGTTTTCTGCACCTTGTACATACGCAGTAAGGGTTGGCGGTATTGTTTCCGGGTCGTTTTCTATCCACCAATGCAATTGTGTCAAAACGAAACTGCTATTAACCTGCGAAGCGGACAAAAAGGCTGGAGGACATATTTCTATACCAGAAAAAGACAATTGTAGAAACGCAGGAGCGGCGCCTACCGGCCAATTTATCTCGCAAGGGTCGCCGGGGTTGGCGCAATCAGGCTCATAGCAACTTCCGCAATCATAACCCCAAACATAACAATCACATTCGGTATTCACGTCAATAAGTGAAGTGCCCGGAAGGGTCAGATATGGCCTCAACTTACTGCCGACCTTTTTATTATATCCAGTCCAGTTACCACCTGGGCAGTCCTCTACGGTTATACCAGCTCTCGCCATTGGCGGACCTAAAATATCCGAGCCCTGATAGCGAGGGACTAATTTGCCGGACCCCGGACCACTGGTCGCTTTGTGCATGTGACCGAGAATATATTCATTGTCGGGATTACCATCGTCGGCGCATGGCCACGCCCAGCGCGGAACCAGTTTGTTGGGCGGGTTCGGGTCGAGCCAATATTCACCTTCGTATTCAAACGACATTGTATATCCTATGTAACAATATAAAGCCAATCACCGGGCGCAAGGACCATTCCCCTTGGCTCTGCATCAGTAAAATAAACACCGTAACCTGCTGTCGGAGAGATGTCATATCCACCACCTACGAGCGATGGAGGGTTAGGATCGAACTATATAGCTCCAACCACTATATCACGGCAATTGGTATCGAAAGGCAGGCCATATCACCTGTCAAGACTAATTTCACCACCCTCGCATTTCAGACCTGAACTGGTGGCGTAATTTAAGACCAGTGCGGCATCCTCGAAAGTAAGCCCACAACCATTATTTATTCCTATACCATCACCGTCTATTTCAAGGCCGCCTTCAGTATTGACCAAAGCCTTTAGTTCCTTATTGGGTGACGTACCCGTAAGTTCAAGGCCGGGGTCAGTGGCTAAGTCAACCGTGACACCATAGTCGGCAACAAGTTCAATACCGTCACCGGCTGCTACCCGCAACTTGGCCGCTGCCGTCACACCGTCGACATCGAGACCGTAAGATTTGTCGGTAGTAGTATCGACCCTGGCCCAAGCACCGTTGACCCGAATACCCATATCGCCGCCGACAACTTGTATATCGATGAAATAATTTGCGACAATATTTTGTATTAGGTTAATTATCGTATCGGCTTCTTCGATAAACGTATCGCCGCCCTCGCTGTAAGTCGATAGTGAAGATGTGTTTTCAAGTTCTTCGAGTCTGTTAAGTATCTCCGACAGGGCATCTTCTTCCGGCGAAGGTTCTTTCTTCACCGGCAGCGTAGCTGCGGCTGTTATGCTCGAATATATCTGACCTTTCGGCTCCTTTTTGTTCTTGTTCTTAGAGATAGTGTTTCTCCGTCCAGGGTACTAAGGTAACTCTATAGTTTAGCGCCAATATGGGCGCGGTACAATCTCTCGGTATTGCCAGCTTTACCATGAACATCCTACCAGAACTTTTGGGCTCTACCCGACCCACTAAGTTATCGTCAGAATGGGTTTGGCCGGTATATGAATAAGCTCCGGTAGTTGACGCTATATTGTTTTGATAGGACGTTACTATGATAGATTTGTCGGCGGTAATACTGGCATAGACGACTTCGAGTTTGAGTTCGGACTTTACCATCGCAAGGTTCGACTGGCCCATCCAGAATCTTAGTTCCTGTAGTGCAAGCGGTGCTGTATTCGGCAAACTGTCCTTCGGGTTATCGTCCGTAATGCCAGTTGACAGATACGCCTGCGCTCCACCCGCCGATACAAAATTAGTACCACCATCTATCGTATGACTGTAAGGACCTACAAATATACCCCTATTGGCCTGATAGACTATCTGACTAAACCAATCAATAGTGCCAGAAGTCTCTTGACCTATATTAAGTGCGGAATCATAAGAAAATGTCGTTGTGTTTGTAACAGTATGAATAATCATGTTGGAAACATCATATACCGCAGCAGGTGTACCGGAAGTCCTGACAATATCGCCAACAGAAAGATTGTGGGCGGTGGTCGTTACTACTGTAACATCATCGCCGTCACTATTTATTGTTGAAATAGTAGCGGTCCCCTTTTGGATACTCCACCAGTATTCTTCGAGTGTCGGCAGCCAGACGCCGAAAGAATCGGCCATGTAAGTTTGCGACAAAGAAGTGCTTTTTCCTCCAGAACTCGAAATATCTATCACGCCGTCGGAAAGCCTTTTTATCTTCCCGTCATTCATTAACTGCCATACCCCACGCCTGTCCGCTGCGAAGATGCCGTACGGAGTATGCGCGATCACCTTATCGTTTAGAAGTCCTATCCCCTTCCTGACTATTCTAAAGCGGTATCCCTCGTATTTTCTATCGGCTTCAAGATAGCCTAACATGCCGGTAGTGCCGAGCCACAACCTGCCGTCCTTTACAAATGTGCCCTTAACCGTCTTGCCTTCGAGTTCGGTTATATCGTAGAAAGACTCGGCGTAAAGGACGAGTGATAACCTCGGCAGGTTGGAAACTACATAGTCGTCCAGCGACCAGATAGCTGCTACGGAGTAAGGACTGTCGTCGCCATTGGGGTCGGGCCATGTAAACGGAATTGTAAAGGTATTGACCCCAGTCCTCGTAGCGAAGTATTTACCGTTAAAGTATTGCGAACGGGAGATAACAGCTTCGACTTTACCGTCTCCGCCCGCTCCGGCGTCGGCAGCTATGCCGTGTGCGGCTGACGTAGTTACCTCGACTGCCGCACCACCGCCCGACGTAGCGAAAGACGTACAGTAGCCCTGTCCGCCAAGTTCAAAAACCGTACTCTCGTAGTAGGTTAAATAATATTCCTGGGCAACTTCTTCCGGCCTGCCGGCAGAGGACCACCAAAGACGGCTACCCTGAAAATACAGCATCCTGTTATTATAAGAGGCCATATAGTCGATGTCCGAAGGCGGAGGTGTTCCGCGAGCTTCGTATTCGTAAAGGTAAAGCTCCTCGTCTGCGTGGTAGTCGTAATAAACTACCGTAGTGGCAGCCCCTCTGTCCTGATACGGTATCCTGTCAACGTAATAGAAGATGTTGGGCGCCGAATATACATTAACCGCAGAGTTCGACATTCTCGTCCTGTACATCCTTATTTCATGTCCCTCCGCTGGCTTTGGGATGGTAAGTTTCACTCTGTCGGTTGCTATGTCGAGTATGGTTACAGAAAACGCCATAGTCGGTAAGGATTCTCTTTTGTATGTAGTATCAAAAGTGGTGAAGATATAGTAATAAGTACCAGCTATGCCTCTGAAACCTATGCCCAACTCCTCTTTTTCCGGTACGTCAATATCTTCCATATCAGGCGGCATTAACTCGATTATGAGTCCGTCCGCGTTATAGACACTTCCGCCACCGAGTGTGTATAGTTTCCTGTTAGAACCTACATCGGCAACGTCGCCGGTGGCAAGTGTCGTTATGACACTATCGGTCCCGTCAATTGACAGGTTCTTAACATGCGGGCCGGAGGCGCCTGTTTTGGGGTTTACTACCGCAGTGGGCGCGCTTGAACAATCGGAGAGTTTCGCCTGCTCGGACCATCTGCCCGACTCGTCTATCCTGCTGTTATTCGAGACGTATGCCATGCCCTCTCTATACTCATGTGAGCATGGGTCTAAGGCGTTATTCAGTCCTAAGAAAACCTTAACTTCCGGGTTAATCACTGTCTGGGCCATTAGGTCATTCCTATCATGTCTATTTCTCTGATACTTTTTTCACGACTATCAGGAACATCTTCGAGCGGTATTGGTTTATAACTCATTCGGGAAGCAGCGGACGCCCTGAATACCAGTTGCAGAAAATCATTACTCTCGAGCGCAGAACCCTGGGCGTCCCTGTTCTGTGAGGCTATTCTTTTTTCAAGCGCCTCCTCAAGTAACCATAATCGGTAGTCAGGCCAGTCGGTGACGTCGCCGGCGTTTACCAGTTTGACTGGGTTTAGACGGTACGGATAGTACAGGAAATCCCCGTTCTCACCCGCCGTAGGCGTCGGATAGAGCAACATTTCCATTAAGGTATAACCAGTCGCTCCATCGACATCGACGTACTTCCTCAAAGCGTACTGCGTCGGTCGCCCCGTCGAAGCGCCAGTTTGGGTCGTCAACCTAAGCCATTCGTCGATACCACCTTCTATTTCGCCGAGCGGTGACATATTCTCCGGATAAATAACGTCACCTATTCGAGCTATATCAGTAATATTAGCGTCGGCACTGGTCTGGCAGACCTCGGCCGCCGTATCTGTCGAAAGCGTTATTCTGCCGTCCCTTTTGTGATACTCAGGCCATTCGGCAAGTATGGAGAGTAACTGTAAAGTCCTGTTTATGAAACGGTCAACTGCCGCCTGACCAAGCGTTGACCAGTCGGTCCATCCGTGATATTTACAGATGTCCCGCAGGTCCGATAGTGCAGTACCGGCAGCGGTTGCTTCTGTACCTGTTCCTGATCCAGTGTCAGCCATAATCTAATCTCCTTATGCTGATATACCGTCTTCCTGGTCCGGGTTAGTAAAGTCCCAGCCAGTTTTCTGGCGATAGAAGTCATAATCTCCGGCGTCCAAATGAAATTCAACTTTTCCAAACGCATCCGTTTTTCCTGACCCTACTATGTCCGATCCGTCTCTTATCGTACACCAAACATCGACATCAGCTATCGGGGTAGTCCCATCAGCTACGTCATAGACGGTATAAGTGTATGTGATTGCCCCGGCCCCTGCGGTCGAACTCAAATTCTTTAAGAATACACCCATCGAGTCGGCCTCTGTAACATCGGCAGTCAACTCGTCCCATACCGCAGCAGCTATGGCGGCAGCGTCCGCACCGGCCATATTGTCCCGTATAGCTTCAAGAGAGTCAGTAGCACAGGTGTAACCAGCGGTATCAAGGTCGGAAGTCATAATATGGGCCATTACCGAACCGTCAACTACAATAGCAGCGAGATCGGCACCGGCGGCAACGCCCGTATCGACCGCTAATAAGTGGTCGAGGTTAATGTCAGAAAGTGCTGTATCGACTTGAGTATTCACCTCAGCCGCCGTCAATGGAGCAGCGGTTATAAAGTGTATATGGTCATCATGTTGCTCTACCAGTGAGTCAGTAGTAGCGTCGAAGGTCGCACCGCCGTTATCATCGGCTATTTTCTTTAAGTTATCAGCAAGAGTAGCGCCGCCGCCATCTATGTTGGCCGGAGTACCGATATAATCGGTCTGATCGGAATCTATGTCCTTACCTGTACCATGCTTGACCAGTTCCATACCAGCGTCATTGTTATTTGTCGCCGCTGCTCTAAACCCGGCCCCGCTGGTAGCACCGCCGATACATTCCATTCCTTCGCCGGTAGCTCCGCCGGTAGCTGAAATTCCCTCACCCGTACCGGCGCCGTCGCAATCCATACCATGACCGTTACCTGCTCCTGTTGCCGAAATGCCATCGCCGCTGTTATCGGCATAAGCCTTTATGCCATCTCCACTCGTTCCTCCGCCCAAGGCTTCTATGCCATTTCCGGTAGCCCCGCCTCCGCAGAACAGACCAGCGCCCAGGTTATTACCTACGGCCTCGATACCATCGTTATTTCCGGCAGTAGCATGAGCATATATTCCTGCACCTGTAGTAGAGCCACCGACAGCTTCAATACCATTGCCCGAAAGACCGCCGGTAGCATGAATACCCGATCCCGTCCCCGCTGCCGTCGGATCGCCTATAGCTTCGATACCATGCCCGTCACCGTCCTGAGCGTGTGCCTTTATACCTGACCCGGAAGTAGAACCACCGACTGCCTCGATACCATTACCAGTTTCGCCGCCAGTAGCACTTAAACCTTCGCCGGTACCGTCACCCTGTAATTTAAGGGCCGTACCGTTTGAAGCACCACCGGTTACATTTATACCATAACCATTAGTAGCGCCACCGGTCACTTTAATTCCTGCACCAGTAGTAGGCCCACCTGTAATATCGACACCATGACCGGCCCCGGCTCCTGTTATTGTAAGGCCGGTGCCGGCAGTACCACCCGCTATTGTAACCGCATCACCTGCCGCGTTAGTTATATTGAGTGGTTTGAGATTAAGGGCGGCGTTATTACCGGCAAGCAGTTCTCCGTCTATCGAAGTGACATCAACTACCGGGACACCATTATCGTTTACAGCAGTGCAAGCCTCACCAAGCCACTTGATAACGTCAACACCAGCGGCAAGAGCGGCCAAACCGCCAGCAGCAGTTGTAGCCAGAAGGTCTGGATCGCCTACGATTGTTCTTATGAGTATATGCTGGGTCTTGGCACTATTGCCGCCAACGTCTTTTATATGAATATAAGCCAGATCGGCGGCCATTTCAGCGGCACTTATCTGCATCTTGTAAACACCATCTGCTATTTCTACCGGCGAATTGTCAGCGGCTGCGAAAGCACCGGCAGGTTCGCCCGTATATGTCCATGTTTTTATCTCAGCGTCAAAATCCCCGCCACCGGCTGTCATGCCTGAGACGGAATCGCCGTTACCGTCAACCATTGGAAATACAATCCATGTCGCCGAATCTTTTTGTCTTAACAGTTCCATTATCTATAAACTCCTTTGCCAATACCTATAAACATTGGTCTTCTATAACCCCCTGTAATTAGTCCGGTAATCGTAGTTTTTGGCGCTATAACCGAGCCGGAAGGATAAATTATATTAGGATGAGCGGCATTAGTGCCGTCGCTATTACCAGTAAAAGATTTTTGGGAAAATAAATTGCCGTAATCCCCGGACACATCCGAACCCCATGAATGACGAAGCTGATAATATTGCACGAGCGACTCCGGCCTTACGAACATGGGACTAACAAATTCGGCCAGTATTGCCATTTCAGCGGTAGTAAGGGCCGCGTTCCAGACGCCAACTTCAGCCATTTTTCCCGACAAATGGGCAAAATTACCCGCATTGATCAACAAACTTCCAAGAGCGGTATCCCCCAAGTTATCTGTTTCTACATCGACAGCACTTATTGCGCCGGGGACCCCGTTCAAGTAAGCATAAGCACTTGTCGTCGAAGCACATACACATCCCGCTTGATTCCATACATTAGCGCCTGTATCTCCAACATCACTATATGCGCTTTTTGCACCATTTTCGGTACTTGTAATATAAACATATACCTCGTTAGGATTTCCAGTACCGGAACCACTTCGTGCTACCCTCATAAAATCGATATTGCTTGCGAGATCGGATATGCAAAAAAATGTTTGGTCAGCGACGACAGCATCGTCCGTATTGTAAATAACAGATACGGAAAAAGGATAAATACTACCTGCTCCCAAAGGAGTTTCGGGCGTCCGTAAGTATTCGGTAGCGGCGTCGTTCAGTAATAAACTCATTTCTTTGTCCTAACTGATTCGTTCTACAACGTGTACCGCAAAAATGTAAGATGTAACTGCTAAATCGTCGCCAACAAAATCGGCAAAACGATATATAAGTAACGTAAACATATCGCCAGCTACTAAACCGTCAAGCTGGCCCGCAGAACTATGAGCCGCAGTAACGTATTTGATATTATAATTTGAATGCGGCGAGAGCATAGTGCCGGTACTGCTAGCGCCATAATCTATTGTTTTTAGCGGATTGTTAAGGTCATGTTTCTGAAGTTGAGGTATCCATATACACGATTTACCAGCTACTGAATCTTCAGCAGTTGCACAAATACCTATGTTTATAGGGTTTCCTGTAACGTAAGATACGGGCAAGACGCCATTAAATGCTGCATAAGATTTAGTGTCCTTGTGTGCCGCAAGAACCAAATTGCCATTGATATACTTATACCACATACTATCTTCGCCCAAAGAACCGTAAAACACAGCGTCAGCTGGGGTGAATGTCGTAATGGTTTTGAATATTGCCATTTACCGTTCCCGTATTTCTATTCGTAATATGTACGCAGTTCCGGTCATTGTATCGCCTCCGTCCGTACCTTTCCGCATAACTTTAAGCCGAAATATCCTGTTGACGATAAGACTGTCCGATTCTGTATTCGTAAAGAACAATATAGTCGTCAATACCTGATTATTTGCCGGAGCGGTTTCGGTATTTACTAATGCGGCGGCAAAATCATCGGACAACATTTCGTGGTCGGTGTCACAGTCCTCAAAAGCAACGGACCAGACAACATCACCTGCAACTGAAATAGCTCCACTCCAGGTTATACGAACCTCAATACCCCTGTTTGTATAATCATAAGGTGTTACGCTGAGAAAAGTAGTGTAATAGTCCACACCGCCGTCCGGGTAAGCCAGTACCGGCCTGAAATTGACTATTTTTATATACGCCGGATGAGAGGCGACAATCGGTAGATTGGCGGAAGTAGCGTCAAATACCATTAGCGTTTCGTCGGCACTCATTATGACGCCTCCCTAATCTCTATCATGTGCAACTCTGCCGTCCCTGCGTGAGTGTCACTGGCATCGCCTGTATCGCGCTCCAGTCTCAGACGAAACGAGTCACCGGCGACTATACCGTCTATCTCGCTATGTAAATGAGAAGTGTTGCATATTTGCAGAAAGTCCGCGCCACCGACGTTGCCTGTATCGACTACTTCAATCGCCGCAGCAAAACTGTCTGTAGATATATCAAAAGTATCGGCTATTTTCTCGAAAGAGGTCTTCCATGAAATATCATTGGCCGCCGCAGTTGTGGCCGTCCAGTAGATATAAACGTCTATACCGCCATTAAAATAACCACTCGGCATTACACCCGGACAGAAAACGTACCAGTCTGTACCGGAAGCTAAAAAGTTTTGAGTATGGAACTTGCGGGTAGTTGTTACCAGCATAGACGGATGGCCGGAATCGTCGTCATCCCTCGGCACCAACTGTTTTGTCTGAAACACCAATAAAGTTTCGCCTGCACCCATATCTACCTACTTTTTAATAACCATATTGCAAGTCCGACGGCCACCGGAATTGCGCCGCCTATCATGCCCCAAATACCGGACTTCACTTTCAATGTCGCTATCTGGGCCTTTATTTCGCTTAACAGTACATTGTGATTGTCCTGACCGGTTCCTAACCTTTTCAATTCCAGCAAAACATGCTTGCTCCATTTATCCCAAGTTCCATTATCTGCCATGTTAGTACCTCTGAAATAGGTACAGAGCGACCCCCGGCCTAAACCAAAGGCCGCTCTATACAGGGGAAAACAAATTGTTACCCGACATTCGACTTTTTGTACCGGGCCTGAGCGGCCAGGACATAGTCGCACCAGAAAATATCCGCTGCGGCGGTATCACCGTTGATAGCCTCTATAGTCGGGGTAAGTCCGACGAGAGGACAATAATCAGCGGTGGTACTAACTGTTCTCGTTGCAACAATGACAAAAGTTCCATCATCATTAACGTCCTGATAGAAGGTGATCGTATCGATACCGTCATACCAGAAAGCCAGTCTGTGCCATCCGCCTGGGGTACTAAGGGCCTTATCGACCATAGCGGTACACGTGGTCAGCTTTTCGTCGGAACCAGTTGCGGTTATCGCACTCACGACACCGGTCTCGTCCTGGAAACCGATACCGTCATCGATACCGGTTGACATGATCTCGGCGTCAGTTTGCGATAATCCGACGAAGAAGTCGAGGTCGGAAACGTCCTGACTGGCTACCCGTGTCTCGAAATATATCGGGTATCCGGCCTTGATATGGAACGCTTCGCCGTTTACCTGCAAGTTCTCACCGTCGTCAGCAGTCGCTTCGGTAGTTATCTGGAGAATACCGCCAGACTCATCGAAGTCAGTATCAGACATATCAAGAATCTCAACACCGGATGCAGCTTGGGCTACGAGAGTTTTATTCCAAACGGCAGCGTCGGCAGTTGCGAAAATCTGGCTACCGAGAAAGTCGTCGAAGAATATGAAGCAATCCTGCGGCATACCAGCACCGGCGACGCCGGGGATATTGGCAAGGATACTTGCTCTATTTGTATTACTCATTTTATTAACCTTTCAATAAAAAACATCGAAAAAAAGTCATCTTAGTCATTACAACCGAGAATACAGCCAACAGCCGTAGGGCTATGGACCATATAGTTCAAGTTGCACTTCAACACACCAATAGCACCGGAGATCAGCGGGTTCTTAGCGTCGAACTCGTTCTTTACGATACCCTCGGCCTTTGTATGCGTGGTACAGATGTGAATCTGCTTGGAATCGAGACAGAAGACTCGCTCAAGACCAGCGCCGGAAGCGTTATCGTCATCGGCCGGTACTGCCGTATCCCTGATAAGCAGCAGAGTATCGAACTGGATATTCGCCCAACCGGCGATAAGTAATTTTTCATTACCTACCGGTGTATTGTAGGACGTCGAAGCATCTGCGAGATGCTGCTTGACCATCGTATAAGGATCGACGTTCATAATACAAAGGTCAGGCTTAATCGGCGTCCCTGTCCCTGAGACATCCGACGTGACGGACATGTAGTCCACTATCCACGCTAAGGCGTCGAACCAGTTGGTTGACCATGCGGCTGCACCGATACCGGGGACGGCATCGATCTCGACGACGGACGGAGCGAACTGTAGATCGTCCCATCCCATCGTTGACCGATTCACATTAAACCCGGTAATGGCAGCGGTATTAAGTGTCCGGCCAGCGTAAGTCTGTCCGGCACTTGCTACGGTAGCTCCGCCACTTTCAGCAGCCGTACCTATCGTCTTGACAATACCGGACGGCGTATCGGCTCCACCGGCCCCGGTCCAAATAGCGGGAGCAAGGGTGTTGTAAAGCGAAATCTGGGCTATCGTCAACTGCTCCTTGAGGACATCATAAACCTTCTGCCTTCCTGAAGCATGACGGTTGCCCTCGATCGTTCTATCCGAAACACCATAAGTGCGCTCGAGCCAGCAATAGGGCAGTTTCGCCTGATTTGCGGGGTCGAGTTCCTCGAAGGTACGAACAGCCAGATTACCACCTAAACCGAACGTCGGGTTGTTAGAGGCGTCCGGTGCCTTGCGGATATACCAGTCAAATTCTTTGTGCGAACCGCCCCACTTTACCTGATTCCGCATCTTCAGGATCGAAGTAAGGGCATTATGGTCGAAAAAGTTCTGTTGTATGGTCGCCAGCGCGGCACTTATGCGCTGAGCCATACCTCTTGCAGTTACTGCATCTACTACTGACATTGTATATACTCCTTAAAAATTATCAGTCGTCTGGAATTGATTCAAATGCTTCATCGACTGTGGAGTACACTTTTGCCTTCTCTGTCTGAGTTGTAGTAGTTTTTTTAGGAGTAGCTTGTTTGATTTTCCCAACCTGGTCCAGTACCTTACCTTTTTCTGCCTCAGAATCCGACTTGTCCACTTTCTGAGCGGTTGCTATTGCATTGGCGTCAGAAAATGCCATTTGCGGATACTTAGCCATTAGTTGATAGGTAGCTTCCCACATTGGGTCTTTGCCTTTCCACAACTTACCAAGTTGATACATTTCCTCGTAAGGTCTATGCTGGTTGCCAAGGGCTTTCGGTTCATCGAGAGCAGTCATTTCTGAAACATAGTCATCTACGTCAGGATGACGGGCATATAACTGTTGTCTCTCTATTACGTCAAGTTGTTCAGCCAATTTCCGACTAATAGGACCGTCGGTCGATGTCATAGCGTCTTCTAACTTGCCCTGAACCATCTTTTCCATTGTAGGCCCGTAATACTTATCCAAAGCACCCATCGGGTCTATAGCCAGCATTTCCTGAAAGTCAGCAACGTCTTTTTCCGACAAACTATCGACTTTTTCAGGTGCCGGAGATTTTTTAAGTTGACCTTCAAGCTCTTCTACTTGCTTACGCAACGTACCAACTTCGTTCGCCTGTTGACCGTAGAGGACATCACGGTAACCCGTCTCAGTCTTTTTCTGATTGAGTACGGCTGCAATTTCCACTTCGCTCTTTCCACTAAACTCAGGAAAGCCAAGTGCTTCCCAGTCCGTCTTTTCCCCTGTTTCGGGTGGCTGTAAGTCCTCTGTTTCCTTGGCCGGGATTTCCTCTGTCTTGGCTGGGATTTCCTCTTCGACCTTAACTACTTCGGCAACCTCGCCTATCTTCGGCTCTTCCAGTTGGTCGTCTTTGACGCCTTGAAAAGCCTCATCCATGCTTTTGAATGTTTCTTCTGTCATAACTTCCTTTCCGTCGGACAGTTACCTGTTGATCGACGTTTATCTTATTTCCCCGTAAATTGTTTATACTACGCATCTTTGAAACTTTCAAACACTTTATCCAAATCTTTTTCGCGCTGTGGCGTGTTTCTTTCTACATTGTCCATATCGTTTTTCGTCATTGGCACTAACCCTTTTTCTTTTAATCTGCCTTCCCAGTCGGCCCGGCCCGTTATCGGCGGTCCGCCGACCCGTTTATCGACTGTACCCGTCAGGGCGAAATCGCTATCGGTTCTTGCGTTAAACCGCGACGGCACAATCACCGTCCTTCCCTGACATCTTGGGCATTTCATCTTGTGTGTCTTCATCCAGGAAGTAATTTTCTCGAATGTGTGGAGACAGCAAGTGCATCTGTAAACGTAATTTGGCATCTTTACTCCATTTTTTGTAATGTTGGAATTTGTTCAGAAGCCACCAAAAAGGTTTTCTGACTTTAGGGTCATGGCCAAGTACCCATTGTTTATACAATTTATTCGACGAGAATATGCGCGAATCCTTATCTATTTTGACTACATTCTCGCCCGGTCTAAATAAGTGACAGCAGACAACGTCCCTCTTAATGACCGTCCTGCCATCGACCAGCCATGTCTTTAGCGACCACTCCAGACCCATATCGCCATAAGGACCAAGTTCTTCGTCGCAACCGCCGCAGGCCAGATAATACTCTTTGCGGATCATAAAAGCCTGCCCCATTGTAGTCATAACCTCAGCCTTAAGCGTCCTTCCGCAGACATTCCTAATCATTTCGAGTTTCATATTTTCGTCGATTACCCATATTCCAGCGTCGAAACCTTCCCCTTCCCACGTTTCCTTATTGAGACGGTCAATATCGGCGGCGACAATAGTTTTTTCATGGCAGGGCCCCTTCATCCTCGCATCCCAGTCCTCACTCATAGCGCAATGAGCGTCTATTCTAAAAATAAATTCCCCAATCGCCATATCGACCATCTGGGTCATGGCCACTCGCTGTCCCACCATAGGTACGAAGGCTACATGCCTTGTATCTAATAATTGCGAGTCCGGTTGGAACCCGTCATAAGCAATAATAATTTCTATCGGACCTGCCGCGTTTTTGTATAAGCTGTCAATGGTACGTCCAAGATACTGACAGTCTTCCTTGATGCAGGGTATTATTACCGATACCACCCGTTTATCCGCAAGTTGTCGTTTATTCAGCGGCCAACGCATATTCAATCGTTGTTTTTCATAGGTCGTATGACCTGCGAACTCTTCCCCGCGACCCTGACATACCATCTGGCAAAATATTTCCTTCGCCTTTCTCCTGGCTATTTTACAGTATGTTTCCGGCTTATGCCGGATGCAGTAATCTCGCATAACTTATCCTTACGCTTTCAAGTGTTCCCGGTACAGTCCACTCGGCGGAACCTCTTTTTCTAAGTTTGAATTTCTGGATGCACGGGAGATGCCTTACCTCGTATTTCGGGCCAACTTGTAATTCAGAAATCAAATACTTGCATCCCCAACCAAGGTCTTCGCCACTATCTGTTTCGACATAATCGTCGAAATAGACCCTCGTATCTTCGTGCATCGTTTTCTTGATGATCGACCAGTCATGTTCTATTGTCTCAGGAGAGTGGCCGCCATCTATGAAAACAAAGTCCGGCTTAATATTCATAGCCAAAAAGGTCGGCAAAGTATCAATGGTTTCGCCCTCGAAAAGAGTTATCGCAGCATCGAGGGGTTTGAGTTTTTCCTTAATCTCCTTGGCGGCAATTGGCATTGTCGATACTTCAGATAGTAGCTTTTCGTCCGTAGCCGATCCAAAAAGGTCGAACCCGTAAAAGTCTATTTCCTCGTGGTATTTTTTAGCAGCGGTTATCAGGCGGGCGGATGTCACTCCGCGGAAGACGCCTATTTCCACAATAATCTTCGGCTTGTATTTATGTACTTCTCTTACGAGATAGTCATATCTGCTAACGGAACTTCCCGGTTGCCATGAGACCATGCTTGAAACCTTTCCAATTATCAATAACCGCGTGTTCTAAAAAACCGTCATAAATGCAATATTTAGTTATATCTTTCAGGTGGAGTGAACAGACACTCTTTGTATCATAAGCTCTTTTTAGCATGTCCACAGCTACATCGTATCCGTAATAACCGGCAGACGGGCAATAGTTCCAGTACCAGCCAACATCGACGGCATAACCCTCTTCGTAGAGCATAGTCAAAAAACACTGACCTATAAACCAATTTCTATGATACGTATGATAGTCGCAATACTCAGGC
>SDBS01003920.1_pt1 | contig 14611 bp, 12 predicted proteins | sample 2277091 | NCBI WGS metagenome assembly SDBS01 (sample SAMN10404972, study PRJNA504765) | marine sediment metagenome | isolation source: marine sediment core GS10_PC15, 163 cmbsf | place: Arctic Ocean: Southern Knipovich Ridge | collected 2010
AATATTTTATTCCCTTCAACGCGAATTCGGCTGAGAACGAAGTCGGCGTCGCCGGTTTCTTCCAGCGCGAACGCCTGGCAGGAGGCGACGCAAGAAAAGGCGACGACGTACGCGGCGAGTGACCTCATGGCGGCGACGTGTTGAGCGTACACCGGCTAATGATACGAAAGTTGACGGCGATAATCAACTTGCGTAGCCCCGCCTCCGAAACGGCCGGGCCGCGATATAGCGACTAAGCGGGGCTGGAATCGCCGCCGGCGCCGGCCTCGAGACGGCCTGGCGGCGGTGGGGGAATAGGGCGGCTTTAATAAAAACCCCTTGACGGCGCGGGCAAAGGGATATAGAATGCGCGGTAAACGATTCGAGCGGTTACGCGGTCGAAACGGTGAGGAGTATATTATGAAAATGACGCGGACAATCGTAACGGCGTTGGCTGCTACGGCACTACTCGCTGCCGGGAGCGGCCTTTTTGCTTGCAAGAAAAAGGAAACCGAGACGATAAAGATTGGCGCGATACTGCCGTTGACGGGGGATGCGGCCGAGTACGGGAAGAACGGCCAAAAGGGACTCGAACTAGCCCTCGAGGAAATTAACGCGGCCGGAGGTATAAAAGGGAAAAATATCGAAATCATTTATGAGGATAGTAAAGGCGACCCTAAAACGGGAGTAGCCGCTTTTAATAAGCTAAACGAAATCGACCACGTACCAATAATAATCGGGCCGTATTTGAGTTCCGTCACATTAGCTGTAGCCCCAGTGGCTGAAGAAAACGAAGTAGTAATATTAAGCCCCGTATCTTCAACTCCTGCTTTAACGGATGCGGGCGATTATATATTTAGGAATTCTACGACAGATGAATACGAAGGTCCAATAATGGCCGATTATGCCACGAAAGAGCTTAAGTTAGCGACCTTTACCGTCCTTGTTATTAATAATGATTACGGCTTGGGTTTAGCCGAAGTTTTTACTCAAGCTATAAACGCGAACGGGGCTACGGTATTAATTAATGAAACCTTCGACCCAAGCGAGACGGATTTTAAAACGCAGTTATTAAAAATTAAAAAGGAAAAACCGGAAGCGCTTTATTTAGTAGGCCAGAAAGAAATAGCGAATATATTACGCCAGATGTCCGAGATCGATTTCGACGCTCAAATACTTAGTACAGTTATGTTCGAGGACCCGGAGGTTATTGAGAAGGCTGGCGAAAAGGCCGAGGGTGTTATTTACACGTTCCCATCCTTCGACCCCAAAGAAGGGAACGATACTGCCGTAGGATTCGGAGAACGTTTCCACGAGAAATATGGTAATTACCCTGAGATATTTGCCGCTTTAAACTATGACGCGTTGAAAATCGCGGCGATAGCCATAGAGAAAGGTGGATACGATAGCACTGGAATAAAAACGGCGTTATATAATATTAAGGGTTTCCCGGGAGTTTGCGGCGATACGACGTTCGATAAGAATGGCGACGTTAGCAAACCTATAGGCGTAAAAACCGTAAAAAACGGCAAATTCGAATGGGTTAAGTATTCATATTAACCCGAAGGAGATTTCATTTATGCGCTGCATTGACCTTAGGATAGACTATAAGCGGGAAGAACCGGAAAAAGATGGAAAAACTAAAATTAACGTGCCCCATAATGACGGCACGAACGATGAACAAAATGACCGCGGGTAACGTAACCCGGGATGAGCTAGTAAGAGATATCGAGCTGAATAAGGAAACCGTAGATGAAATGCTCTACGGTTTCCTTAGTTCTATTAGCTCCTTAAGCGACGCGCCATTAATACGAGAAATAATAGAATACGGGGCGTTACCGTGTTCATTACGCGAGAGGAGCTTTTTAATAAACCTGATTACAAAGCATTATGGCGGTAGTCTCGAAGAAGTAAAAGAACTTTGTATCGCGGCGGAATTGCTTAACGCCTCGACGTTTTTTATTGACGATATCTTAGATGACGGCCGTATAAGGGAAAATAAACCAGCGGTATGGGTAAAATACGGGTTGAAGGCTACGCTCAACGCCCACGAGGTATTAAGGTCGCTTTGCCATGGTTTAGTATCTGGTTTTTGCGCCAAGCCGTTTATAACTAAGGACCAGGCGTTAGTGATCGTTGAAGAGTTTAACCGGATTTTCCACAACGTTTATGTTGGTCAACAATTAGACATCGAATCCGTACGGCGGGTTAATTTTTCGGAAGATGATTATTTCCAAATTGTAGAACTTTCTTCCGGGAGCCAATTCGCCGGTATTTGTAAAATCGCCGCGTTGGCTGCTGGCGCTCCCCAGATAGAAGCCGATGCACTAACGAGTGTTGGATTGAAATTCGCTCTATGTGCTCAGATTCGGGATGATATAATCGAATTATTGGGTGACGGTGAGGTAATCGGTAAAGAACTAGGCGTTGACTTAAAGGCCGGGCGGCCGAGGCTCCCGATAATAATTTACCTAAAGGAAAAGAAAAAGAGGTTCTGCGAGCTTACTACGGATACGACTACGCTTCGAGAAGTAGGGAGTACGGCACTACCGTTTGTTATGGCGATTGGAGAACGAATAAAAGCGGAGGCTTTAGATGAATTGGAGTTTATAGAGCCGAAAAAGCTTTACCGTTATTTCGAAGCATTGATGAGGTTAGTAAATACTTATTGACAGGGGGCAAGGTTATGGATTTCGAGCTGAAATGGGCTGAGGGTCGACCGGAGTTAGAATCGGTAAAAAAGCCCGATAATAAAGATAGAGAAAAGAGGGAATACCTTAAGGCATTGGCTTTTAGTTGCCACGAATATACGAAAAACAGATTACGCGAATTTTTCAGGGAGACTGATGTTTTCCCTGAAGAAGGGTTAATGTGTTATACGTTTTGCGATTTTTTTACGTCAGAAATTATTAGGAAAGAAGATGGAGCGATCGAAACCGTAGATACAGAAACGAATACGATTATAGAACCTGATATAATACATTTTGTCGCGCCGTACTTCGAGAGGATAGCAGAACGTTCCGAGATAGTACCGGTTATTGAAAAACCGGGACGAGAAAAAAGTTTTAGCGAAGTACTCGAGGAATTCGATACGTGTAATTGGGTGCCTAATTCTCGTAAATCTTTCGACGATTTTGAATTGGAATTCGGCATACCCGTAAATGGCGTTAAAAGTATCGCTAACTGCGCTTTAAATGCATGGTTGAAAAATAAGAAATATTGTAACAAGGGATATGATAATCAGGATTTATCGAAATATTTTGATAAAAATAAATATCATGAATACTTAAATAATATTGGAACACTAAACTATATCCCGGCTTGTTTGGAATTTTTATGTGGGGGCCATTATTCCTTATATAAAACTACCCTTTCGGGTTCGTATTTAGCAATATACGCGTATTATCCGATCGCGACGGACAGTTTTTTTTATGGGTATTTAATGGTTGCTTTTCCTTTAGCCGAAGCGGATTGGACGTTAGGAAATAATAAAAAAGTTAAATTAGAAAAGGGCGGCCGTTCCAAAGTTAATGCGATTCTAGAGTTATTAAAAAGTCTCGCTACGAAGACCTACTTGCCGATGTTAATACTTTTCCATAACGGTTATCTTGAACGTCGGATCGAGCACCTAATAAAGGAATATAAAAAAAGTAAAAGAAACTCAGCCCGAGATAAAATCGATTCTGAATGGTGTAACATCATATTTTTTACGGAACACGCAGAAACGTCCGATAATTCTTTTGAGCTTAGGTTTAGTAACCTTTGGCGTAACCGTGGTAAACTTTTTTACGGGGAAAAACCGTTTGATAATGTTGATTTAACATACGATATAAGGCTCGGGATGTTAAGAAAAACGTTGCGATTTGCCAAGTATTTCGTCGCTTCGCCGGGGATGATAAAAGCCATCGAGAAAACGTACGAAGTTAATCCGAGCATGGGAGCCGAGTATTTGCCGTCCGCGTTGGTGATCGGGGGGCCTGGCTCTGGGAAAGATAATGTCGCGAAATTAATACAGCTGTTCTCCGACGATTATTGGGCAAAAGAGACGGTAGTTTTAAACATGGCCTCTTTCAAACCGCCCGCGATTTCCACCCCTTTAATAACCGGCGCTGACTTGGGTTTTGAGCAAGAGCGAGCCACTTGGCCTTCTATCGCGAAATATTTATTACCGCGTAATATTAAATTCGAGGGGATTTTTGAGAGGATCCTAAGGGAAAAAGGCGATGATACGGTAATTATTCTCGACGAGCTAAATAGCCTCGATGTAGACGCGCAAGGCGCTTTATTCCGCGTTATCGAAAATCGGAAGCTTATGCCTTTGGGTACAGCCGAGGAGAAGGAAGTAAAATTTTTAATCATAGGAATTATGAACGAAAACCCTAAAGATCTTTTAACCGAATATAACCTCCGGAGATTAATACAAGATAATAAGTATCTCGGTGTGGTCGGCGCCCACCTCTTCGGCGAGTTAATGAAACGAATCAAGCGCCTCCGGGAAGACCTTTATTATAGGCTAATACGCGGGGCCGAGATAACACTCGATGAACTTGACGACCGTCGTTTCGATATCCCCATATTAAGCTACGTGTTTGTGTTGAATGAGTTAAAGAACCGAATCGCAAACGAACCTGAAGTCGAATCGTTAGTATCGCCGAAAAAAGGATCGGGCGGGAAAAAAATAAAATTACGTTTTAAATTCGAGCTTATCGCTTTCGAAGAGTTAATGAACCCGGAAATAAAATGGCCTGGTAATGTCCGGCAATTACAATTCGTCTGCAAAGAATTATACCGTCTAGCATATAAGATTGCCGTAGGTAAATCACGGCAACATTCGACGCGAAATAAGAAAGATTTAAACTTGGAAGTTAGGGTGTCCGCCAATATAGTAAAAAAAGTATTAGAAGATTCGGTTTACTAATCCAAATTGCTCCCCCAGCTCACAGCTAACGCCCTGATTGCCGCGGGCGCGTATTGCCTGGTGGCGGTCGGTTTCGGGTTGATCTTCGCGACGACCCGTTTTTTTCATTTCGCCCACGGCGCCGTCTACGCCTGGGGCGCCTACCTCGCGTTCCTCTTCGTAAAGGTGCTGGGGTTGCCGCTGGTGGCGGGGGCCGCGCTGGCCGTCGTCCTGTGCGGCGGCCTGGGGGCCGCGTTCGAGCTCGGCCTCTATAGGCCGCTGCGGGCCCGGGGCGCCTCGCCGCTCGTACTTCTGCTCGCCTCCCTCGGCGCGTACGTCGTCCTCCAGAACCTCATCTCGCTCCTCTTCGGCGACCAGACGCAGACGCTCCGCTCCGGCGTCGTCCGCGTGGGCCTTCCCATCCTCGGCGCCCGCGTCACGCCCATTCAAATATTCATAATAGCGACGGCCGTCGTCTTGACCGCAGCCGTGTGGCTCCTCCTCAAGAAAACCCGCCTGGGCCTCGAGATGCGCGCCGTCGCCAACGACCCGGCGCTCGCGCTGGTGGCCGGCGTGCGCTCGAGCCGGGTCATCCTCGCGACGTTCGTGCTGGGGTCCGCGCTCGCGGGCCTTGCCGGCATCCTCGTCGCCCTCGACGTCGACATGACGCCGACGATGGGGATGAACGCGCTGATGATGGGCGTCGTGGCGGTCATCGTCGGCGGGACCGGGTCCGTCCCGGGGGCGGCGCTGGGGGCGCTGTTGCTCGCGTTCGCCCAGAACTTCGGCGTCTGGCACATCAGCTCGAAGTGGCAGGACGCCATCGCCTTCGCCGTTCTGCTGTTGTTCCTGCTCTTCAGGCCGGAGGGTTTCCTCGGGCGGAAGGTGAAGAAGGCCGAGGTGTAGTGGCCTACCTCTTACACATATTGATCCTCATCGGCATCTACGTCATCCTGGCGGAGTCGCTCAACCTCATCGCCGGGTACGCGGGCCTCCTGTCCATCGCGCACGCCGCGTTCTACGGCATCGGCGCGTACGTCGCCGCGCTGCTGGCGCTCAACTACGCGGTCCCGCCGTGGCTCACGGTTCCGGCGGCGGTGGCGGCCGCGGCGGCGGTGGGCGCGCTGGTCGCCTGGCCGGCGCTGCGCGTCCGCGACGACTACTTCGTCGTGGCCACCTTCGCGTTCCAGGTCATCGTCTTCAGCGTGATGAACAACTGGGTCGCGCTGACGGGCGGGCCCCTCGGCCTTCCGGGCATCCCCCGGCCGGACTTCTTCGGCCTGACGGTGAAGTCGCACGGCGGCTTCCTGCTGCTGACGTGGCTCTTCGCCGCGGCCGTCGTCTTCGTATGCTGGCGGTTGGCCCGGGCGCCGTTCGGCCGCGTCCTCCGGGCGCTCCGGGAGGACGAGGTCTTCGCCGCGGCGCTGGGCAAGAACGTGGCCTCGTTCAAGGTCCGCGTCTTCGCCATAGGCGCCGCGATGGCTGGGGTGGGCGGCTGCCTATACGCGTACTACATCACGTTCATCGACCCCACGAGCTTCACCGTGATGGAGTCGATATTCATCATCTCGATCGTCATCGTCGGCGGCGCGGGGAGCCTGCGGGGCGCGGCGCTCGGGGCCGCGGTGCTGGTAATCCTGCCGGAGGCGCTGCGGTTCGTCGGCCTGCCGAGCAGCGTCGCGGCCAACCTGCGCCAGATCTTCTACGGCCTAATGCTCATATTATTTATGGTGTTCAGGCCGCGGGGGCTGATAGGGGAGTTCGGTTTTCGCCGGCGCTAAGGTAATGCTAAACGTACAGAACCTATCCAAATCCTTCGACGGGACCGTCGCGCTGGACGGCTTCTCGGCCGAGGTTAAGGCTGGCGAGGTCGTCGGCCTGGTGGGCCCCAACGGCGCCGGCAAGACGACGCTCTTCAACGTCGTCACCGGCTTCCTCCGCCCGGACGCCGGCGACGTTACGTACAAGGGCGAGGCCGTAACCGGCAAGCCGCCCTACCGCGTCGCCCGGCGCGGCGTCGCGCGGACCTTCCAGGAGCTCCGCCTTATCTACCGGATGACGGTGCTGGAGAACGTCCTGCTCGCGTTCCCGGCGCAGGCGGGCGAATCGGCGGCGGCCGCGTTCGCGCGTTGGCTCGAGGTGAGCCGCCGGCAACGTCGCAACCGCGCCGAGGCGCTCGCGCTCCTCGAGTACGTCGGCCTGACAGAGAAGGCCGGGGAGTTGGCCGACGAGCTGAGCTACGGCCAGCAGAAGCTCGTGTCGCTGGCGTGCTGCCTGGCGACCGGAGGGGAGCTGCTCCTCCTTGACGAGCCGGTGGCGGGCGTCGCGCCGGGGATGGTGGACAAGATACTCGGGTTGATAACGGACCTGCGCGGCCGGGGGAAAACGGTCGTATTCATCGAGCACAACTTCGCCGCCGTTACGGAGGTCTGCGACCGCGTCATCTTTATGGACGAGGGTCGGAAGGTGGCCGAAGGGACGCCGGCGGAGATAAGGAATAACGCGGACGTAATCGAGAGTTATCTGACGTGAAAATGGCTGAGCAGTTGTTAGAGGTCGGGGCCTTAGACGCCGGGTACGGCAAGAAGCAGGTGCTGTGCGGCGTCTCGCTGAAGGTGGCGCGGGGCGAGGTCGTCGGCGTCATAGGCCCCAACGGCGCCGGCAAGTCGACCTTGCTCAAGGCTGTCGCCGGCGTCATCAGGCCGTGGTCGGGGTCGGTCCGGCTGGACGGCGAGGAGGTGGGGCCGCTCGGGCCGGTGGAGATGCTCGCCCGGGGCGTCGCGTACGTGCCGCAAGGCCGCGTCATATTCGACGAGCTGACGGTGGCCGAAAACCTGGCGTTGACGGCGAGGGGGAGAGGGGCGTCGGCGCTCACGTTGGCGGAGAAACTTGACGAGCTATTCGGGGCTTTCCCCGAGTTGAAAGAAAAATACCGCGGTTCCGCCGGGGCGCTCAGCGGTGGCATGAAGCAGATGCTCGCGCTCGCGCGGGCGTGGGTGCTCGAGCCGCGATTGCTCCTTCTGGACGAGCCGTCGCTGGGCCTCTCGCCCGATTACGTAGCCGACGTATTCGACAGGATAACGCGTTTCGGCGCAGCGGGGACGGCGGTCCTAGTCGTCGAGCAGAAGGCGCGGGAAGTCGCCGCGGCGGCGGACCGCGTCGTGGCCATAAAATTGGGTAAGGTAGTCTACGACGGTACGCCGGCGGTGTCGGCAGAGAGGGACGCGTTGAGGGAAATTTTTCTCTAAGGTCCGGCGGCCGTGTGGGGATAGGGGTTAGGAACCGGATAGACGGCAACCGTACGGCGCCCGCTTCGGCGGGCTTATCTTTTCTTGAGGAGATTCGATTTTGGGTAGAAGCCGTAAAAGGTCCTCCGCCTATTGGGCGGTTGGTTAACCGCCCGGGGTTGGTGTGCGGGTTAGGTTACAAGGGTAAATTATAGGGAGACGTAAAAATCCTATTATTTTACACTTGACTTCCGCGAGTACCGATTTTAAATTATTTGAGCTGGACAATTATCAAACGGCCGCTTTTACAAGGGATATCGGGTATGGCCGTCTTACCGGTAACGAAGAGGGAGAAAGCAATGATGTACCACGCTTACACCGTAGCGCGCTTCGCGGAATAGTATCCCCGTCGGCCTCATAGGCCGGGCGGTTTTTTTTGTTCTTACCTAACCGCTCTTTTCTCGCATAGCGTCACTTACTAGTATCGGCCTCTTAGGGGGAAACCTCGTGGAGCAGGCGTGACCCGAATTAGTTTAAAAGCGGCGCGTGGGGAGCGGAGTCAAAGGGCGTTAACAGTTGGCGGGCGCGGCGGCGCTTGCGATCGAAGGATACCCCCAGGTGGGCCTCGGCTTTGCCTGGGTGTTTTTCTACCCGTTAGCTTCACCCTGCTTGCAATAAGACGGCCGAAATCTAACGGTTACGGTGAATATTAAATCAACAAACAAAGGAATGGGCAAGGGTATCCGGCCAAGTATGTTAACTCTTCACCAACGACTCCTAAAATACGGATACCCGTTTGAATTAACGAAGGAGGATAATTTATGACGTGTGATCATCCGGGCGGAGGGAAAGGTAAGAAGGCGCCGACCGTGATATTCGCTGCCGGAGGTATCGTAACGCGACCTACCCCTCACGGCCCGGTAGTCGCAGTAATTCACCGAAAGAGGTACGGCGGCGATTGGTGCTTGCCCAAAGGGAAGCTCGAACCGGGCGAGTCCTTTGAAGAAGCGGCGCTAAGGGAGGTAAAAGAGGAGCTAGGTTTCAACGTTCGTATTACGAGCCTTGCGGGTCCCCTCGATTACGAGGTTAAGGGCGTACCTAAATACGTTTTCTTCTGGAATATGGTCCCGGCGGGTGAAAGCACGTTCAAGGCTTCGGATGAAGTCCGCGATATGCTGTGGCTTACTCCCCGGAAGGCCATTAAGACACTGGATTACCCGAAGGAAAGGAAGCTACTCGCCCGGGTGTTTAAAGTGCGGAGATGGTGGTCGCCGGGCCGTTTTTTAAGATGTTTGACGTTACCCTTTTGGCAACCGCTGGCTCGTCGGCGGCTCGCCGGTTCGCTTGCCGCTTTCAGGAAGGAGTTGGAAAACCGAATCACGCGGTTAGAAAGTCGGCGAGTATCGACGTCGTCCTGGGCTCCCGAGGTCCAGAGTTTACTGCGCGGCGTCGACCGGGCGTTAGAGGAATGTAAACTCGACGAGGGTTGGAAGTTGTTCCTAGCGGCGGTACGCCTGGAACTATTCGGGTTCGACGAATCCGAACTGTGGGCTAGGGCCGTGACTCTTCAGAAAGAGGCCGATAGAAAGCTCCGGTCCTGGCGAAAGGACACCGTTTCGAAGCTACTCGAGCAAGCGTACGATCTGAAGGCGGCCAAAGGAGGACGCTCGAAGGTCGAGGAGTTGCGGAATTTATTATACGAGGCTACCTTAACCCTTCATGGGGAGTTCAATAATCAGTATTTCAGGATTTCGCTTAACAAGCAGCAAATGACGACCCTGGCCGTTATACTTTTCTTCGTGCTCGCGGCCATTATCGCGTTTCTCTCGGTTTTTGACGTATCCCCTGAGCTAAAGGTGTGGCCGCCGGGGTGGAAGGCGTTAGTCACGGTCGCGTTATTCGGCCTGCTGGGCGGGGCGTTCAGCGGCATCCTTTCGCTCGCGAAGGTAGGGCCCACCGGTAAGATACCCGAGCTTATAGGCAGTTTCGTTTTTACGTCGATGCGCGTCGTAATCGGCGGCGCCGCGGCGATCGTTATTTACGTTTTTCTAATATCCGATATCGCCTCTCAAATCTTCACGTTGGACATTTCGTCGACGGCAACGATATTATTCCTATCGTTCGCCGCCGGCTTCAGCGAACTACTCGTCACGCGCGCGGTCGAGGCCGTGGCGGGGGGGAAGTAGCGTTCTATTGTGTTAAAAGGATTCGATTTACGAGAGCGGTATTAGGCGACGTTCTGCCGCAGTAGCAGGCCCCCGGTTGCCTATCAGCGTCGCTTATTTTTCGACGGATAAAATATCGCAGGGTAATTAAATATTTATCATTTTTTACTTGACTTCCGCGAGGGGCGTATTTAGAATGGCGTGCGAGGGAGACCAAATAAAAGCCGCACTTTGAAGGAAGGATGACGTGGCCGTACCGGGGGCAACCAAGAGAAGGAAACTCTACGGACGCCTCGTTAACGTAGGCGCGTTCTTCGCGAAAAAACACTCCGTCGGGCTTATGGGCCCGGCGGGTTTTTTTGTTCCAACTTAATCGCTCTTTATAGCTGTCGCGTTGGTTGTTAATTCCGCCTCCCAGGACGTGATATCGGGGACGGGAAATGATTCAATTCTTATTTGTACCGCTTGAAGGGGAGCGATACGAAATCGGCGGAAAACGTCGCAGCCGCGGCATTCGCTACGTACGGCGCGTACGGTACGGTCGATTGATAATATTACCCAGCCGGGCTAAGGCTCGAGCTGGGCGTTTTCTTCTTTAACGCACGCTTGGCCGTGGTTTTGCAGGAAGATATAGCTGGAACCCACGTATATTCGGCAAACGGCGGCTTTTTGGCCGACGCCATGGCCGCGGTAGCTTCTCTCGTTAAGTCGTACGCTGAGGCCTACCGCCCAGCGGAGAGGGCCGGGGGGGCGCCTTTCTTCGTCGAGGCGGACCGGGTCTTGGAGTTCCTGGAAAGCGTCGACTCGCCGCGACCGATTCCCCGCGCTACGTACGGCGACGTCGAAACCCGGCTCGAGGGATTGCGCGAGCGGCGGCGCCGAAGCCACGCGGCCGGTACGCGGATCCCGCTCGTAGAATTGGAGGAACGTTTCGCTTTGCCTGAAATAGACTCCCGTTTGATCCTGATGGCTGCCGCACCGCGCGTGGTCGCCGGGTTCGAAGAAGTTTACGGTTATCTGAATAACGACATGACTCGACGGGGCATAACGCCTGCCTTAGCTGCGGCGATCCTTGATATGGGTAACGGCCTCGGGCCGGCCGTCTTGCGCCGCCTTCAGCCGACGGCCCCTTTGATGTGTTGCCGGGTATTGGAATTGGAGAACGGCGCTTTAACGGTCCCGCCGGCAGTGCTCCAGTACGTCATCGCCGAGGGGAAAGCTATCGACGAGGGCGACTTCGCCGTTACCGAACCGCCGATAGAGGCCGAAGACGAGAAGGCGGCCGCGCGCGTCGCGGAGATTTACGCCCGGGAGCCGGCGCGTTTCCATTTTGTCGTCGCTGGCGATAATACGCGGGCTTGGGCGTTTGGTGCGGCAGCGAGCCGGTTATGTCGGTTGAATAGGCCGCGTCGGCCTCCGGCCGACGAGGATCCCACCGTAGCGTTGCGGGACGCCGCGCTCGGCCGGCGAGCCGTAGCGTTGGCGGACCCCGAACCGGAGACGCTGGAAGCGTATAAACGGGCGGTCGAGGCGTTCCCTCCGGCTGCCGTTCCCCTCGTGTTCGTTATGTTCGAAGAACCCGAAAGTTTCCGGTGCGACGCCAAGTCACGGTACGTCTTCCCGTTTCCGGCGCCGGAGCGGCGCGCCGCTTATTGGCGCTTCTACGCTACCCGTACCGGCTTCGACCTCGGCGATGAGGCCGACGTGTTGGCATACGATTACCGTCTCTCCGGTGACGACGTCGCGGCGATCGTGGCGGAAGAGGCGGAGCAGATAGATAGAGGGGGCTTAAGCGATAAGCCTGACTTCCGGGCCCGTTGCCGGGAATACTCGAGCCGCGTCGTGAGCCGCCATTTGAGCGCGGTGCGGGTCGATTTCCGGTTCGACGATATCGTATTGCCGCCTAAAAGCCGGGAACAGTTGTCGGACCTTGTAGCGTGCGTTCGGAACAGGCGGACGGTCCTCGAGGAGTGGGGTTTCGCCGCGAAGTTATCGTTGGGTATCGGCATCTCGGCTCTGTTCTCCGGCCCCTCTGGCACCGGCAAGACTATGGCCGCGGGGATAATCGCGAATGAGCTGGAACACCCGCTCTTCCGGGTGGACCTCTCGTCGGTCGTAAGCAAGTACATCGGCGAGACGGAAAAAAACTTAAAGCAGGTTTTCGAAGCCGCGCAGGGAACGAACGCCGTGTTGTTCTTCGACGAAGCGGACGCGCTGTTCGGCAAGCGGACCGAGGTCCGGGACGCCCACGACCGTTACGCGAACATAGAGGTCAGCTTCCTGCTGCAACAGATGGAGGAATACGCCGGCCTCGCGATCCTGGCGACCAATAAAAAGGACGACCTGGACCAGGCGTTCCTGCGGCGTCTCCAGTTCGCCGTGGAATACCCTTTCCCGAACGAGGAGTTGAGGGAAGCGATCTGGCGAAAAGTTTTTCCGTCCAGAGTGCCGATATCGGAGGAAGTAGACTTCAGCGTTCTGGCGAGTAAATATGAGCTCGCCGGCGGCAACATAAAGAACGCCGCGCTGCTTTCGGCCTACCTGGCCGCGGACCGGGGGACGGCGGTAGGCGGGCTCGAGATTTTGACGGCGATTAGGCGCGAATACGAGAAATTGGGTAGGATATGTCCGAGAGATTAACGACGGGAAAGCAATGGCCGACCACAACGTATTAAAGGATCTCGGCGACACGTTGAAGGGAATCCTGCGGGAGGGTTTCGAGGGGACGGGTTTGATCTCCAACGAAAACGAAGTAGACCTCGAGGACCCCAAGGAAAGTCCGGGGAAAGAGTTGAAGATATTTATTTTCGGCGTTCAGGAACAAACTGAAATGCGGAACCTCCGCCCGGTCGTCGCCGATGGGGTGGCGGGGGAGCCCAATTACGTCGTCAGGCCGGCGCCGACGTATTTAACGGTGGACTTGTTGATAATACCGTCCAAACAAAACGCTCCCGACAACCTGGAAGTCGCGGGCAAAGTGCTGGAGATATTTCGCGACCGGCCGGTGATCCGGGGCCCGTTCTTGCGAGGGGGGTTGGCCGGGTCCGACGCCGAGTTGCGGGTCCTCCTCCACCCGATTTCGTTGGACGACCTCACCAAGTTGTGGAGTTCGTTCCCGGACACGAAGTTCAGGTTATCCCTTTGCTACCGCGTGTACAACGTGCCGTTGGATTCGCGGCGCGAGGAACCCGCCGTCGCGGTTAAAAGTATCGAGAGTGAGTACGGCGAGGGAGTCAAGAAGAAAACCGAGGCGTAACGCTATGCCCTTCACGTCGCTGGAAAAAACGTTTAACGAAGCCTCGGCGCTGGTGCGGTTGGTGGACGGTTTCACCAACCTCCCGGTGGCGCTGCCCGTCGAGGTCCGGGTAACGGTAAAACCGGAGACGTCGGGGGAGGGGGATACGGCGGCCGAGAAGGTCGATTTCGCCTCCGAGAGGCCGGGGGAGTACGGCTTCGTGGACCTGGCGTCGGGCAAGTTCAAAATCTGGTGGCGATCGCAATACTTCTTCCCGCCCGACAAAGATAACCCTGAGACGTTCACCTATAAAGCCGGCGAAGAGTACAAGGAACCGAAGGTCGTAACGCTCCGGCCGAGGCCGAGCTACCCGTTCCCCCCCGGCGCGACGCTGCTCCGCGGCGTCGTCGTCGACGCCGACGATAAGCCGGCTAAGGGCGCGGCTGTCTATGCCGTATACCGAGAGGATAACCAGGATAAAAAGTGGGAGGAGGGCGAGTCGGAGACCAACGCCGACGGCGAGTTTGTACTTTTCTTTAAGCGGATTAAAATGTTGAAGGAGAATAGGCAAGTAGGTTTCCGTAAGGGTGACGACGGGACGTATTACGTCGTGGCGAAAGGAGGTTTGGAATCGGAGGTTGAATTAACGGTCCGGGCGGAGTTGGATGCGGTGGGCTCCGCGGACGTGAAAGTACGGGTCGCGGCCGAGAAGGCCAACACGCTCGGCCTCGACAACGACGGAAAACCAAAAAAGATTAGATTCGTGTGAAAGGAGGTTCAACATGCCCGTATATCAAGCACCGGGCGTTTATGTCGAGGAGGAGGAAAGGGGCCCCAAACCCATCCCGGGGGTAAGCACGAGCAACGCCGCCTTCATAGGTATGTGCAAGGACGGCCCGCCCCTCGTGCCCACCGGCATAGACAGCTTCGACAAGTTCGAGAGGATCTTCGGCGGAATAACCAGTCCGAATTACCCGTTGCCGTACGCCGTGCGCGGCTTCTTCGAAAATGGCGGTAGGTTTTGTTTTATCGTTCGCGTAAGCGATGCCACGCAATCCAAGCTCGAGTTTATGGATTCCCGGACTTCGCCCGCGAGTACCATCTTCAC
>SDBS01003921.1_pt1 | contig 14609 bp, 7 predicted proteins | sample 2277091 | NCBI WGS metagenome assembly SDBS01 (sample SAMN10404972, study PRJNA504765) | marine sediment metagenome | isolation source: marine sediment core GS10_PC15, 163 cmbsf | place: Arctic Ocean: Southern Knipovich Ridge | collected 2010
GGCAAGATGCATTTCCTTCCATGTTTCATCTGCTTCAATCAGGTCATGGATCTGCTGTTCCTCACCTTTAAAAAGCAATATTCTGGGATGTCCTGCTTTCGATAAATCCTCGGGAGGTGGTGGAGTATCCTTTTTACACGATCCAACAATACCCAGTAATGCAATGGCTAATGCAACATTAAGAACCCTTATATTCATCTTTTTTCCTTTTTTATCTTCTTAATTTCTTTATGCCTATTGTTGTGTAAACGGCATCAAAATGAATATATTATTCGCTTGAGAGCCGGACCCGGATCAAACCTTCCTTTTCGGGGAAAAGGTAGGCCGGGATTCTGATTTCAATGCGTTTCAGGTTTTCTATGGTTTTGTCAATCTCCAAAGGAGGTGGATCCATTGAAATTATTGAAACTTCCAGTTCCCCGGGAGCTAAAATGGAAAGTTTCAGTTCTTTTCCGTCCTGATACAGGACCGCTCCGTTTTTAACCGGGGTAACCTGGGCCACGGTCATCAATGCCCAGGTAATATTCCGGGTAGAATCATTCGTTTCAACCTGATCTTCAATGATAAAGGACTTGTTGCTTTCTTTTATAAATTTGCGTTGAAGCGATGTCATTTGTCCCCCGAAAATCTCTGACATGTCGATAGTAACCTCCGGTCTTTCGCCTTTTTCAAAATCTGTTATTGGGGCATATGCAGTTACAATATGCCGGGCATTATTTATTGTAATAGTACTGTGCCCCGTGTTTCTTTTTGTCATCAGAGTCCACCGCTCGCAATCCTGGCAATGACCTGACAGGTTAAAACCAATCCTATTCAGCGGGTAATAAGGCTGGTTTCCTGGATCGATTACCCAGCGCACATCATTCAATTCAAAAATAAAAGTCCCCGCGTCCATATTTCCATGGCTTATATTTGCTGAACCTCCTTTAACCGCCAGGTAAAACTCACCGGCATCATCTTTTCCTCCCCTGAAAAAGGCAACAGGGTTGCGCCCCTTCCCATGCCATTCGAGGGGTAATTCACCAGTTCTGGTCTGCGTGAATTGCGAGAGCCATACCAATCCGGGCCCGGCTAAACGGCCGGCCTTTACCGGGTTTTCAAGAAAGGGCTTATCCAGATAAATTTCATCACCTGTTTTAGCGGCAAACCAGGTCAGTAGAACAGATCCATGCCCTCCTTTCCTGCCATCCGAATCGGCAAAATTGAAGAATTCACCAGAAGGTGCAGTCGCAAGTAAACGGAAGTTGGCACTTTCCATAAAGCCCGGGCTGTCAGAAATTCCAAAATCACTGCCCAGGGCGGTGTTTAACATTTCAGAAGCCAGCACCGAGTAGCTTGTTCCATACCCCCAGTAGGTAGGCCCTTCGGGATATACGCCATCCGGGCCATATTCTTTTAATGAGTTTGGTAATTTCTCCAGGGCCCGTGCTATGGTTTTTGCAGCCAGTTCAGGATCCTCTTCAGCAATCGCCAATGATGCAGCGATCATCCCACCATGACAAACGGCATTCCAGTTGTTGCTGCTGTTGATCCAGAACATCCGCCTCCCTGTTTCATTAAAGCTTGGTTTAATACCTTTTTCAATAAGCGAAGATTTGGCAATATCAACCGTTTGTTCTGGCAATGCTTTTCCAACCCAATCAAGCGCCAGGGCGACAGCAAAAGACATCTCCGCGATATCTAAAAAATGTTGTGGATTCCAGTCAGAAAATGCACAAACGGCATTTAGTTCTTCATCGATCCGCTTTAATATTTCCGGATTTTTCTCAATGCGATAAACCATACACAAAACACCCATCCTTTCAGCCATCCGGCGTGAAACAGAAAGCAAGCGGAATCCTGTAAGCTCCCGCTTCAGCAATGGTTCTTCAAGGATCTTGATGGTTTCATTTTGCAGATACTGATAATATGCCTGTACAAGCGGGTCAGATTTTAACTTTTTTTTCAGATCATTCTCAATCTGAGGGGTGAGGATTAATTTTGGAGATTTTTTTGATAAATTTTTCTTTATATAATCAGCCGTAATCGGGTTTTCAAGTTTTAATGGCTCATCATCAATTGCCTGGGTATTTGAATAAACTGGAATTAACAAAAGCAAGCTTAACCAAATAGCATGTCGTGATATTGATTTCATGTTGAATTGAATTTAGTTTTTTGAATAATAATGAAAAGCCTCTCCCCAGGACATCACAAGCAAAGGATATGCTATTGATTTTGATCTCTTGTGCATTTTCCAAAAAGGGTGCCGGCTATGAATCCCGTGGCCTAATTCATTTTCATGTGCTGAAATTACAAGGTCGGGATCAATCGGGACGTATTCCTGGGTAAAAGAATGGCCAATGCAAATAAGCAAGACAATGATTAAACCTTTTAACTTCATCATTTTGGTTTCAGATTAGTTCTTATAGACATTTCACTGAATTAATCTCCTGAAAGCCTGACCTTGATGTGACAGTTATTACCTTCCACTGTCCAGGCTGGAATACGGATTTCAACGCGTTTTAATCCTTCAACCTGTCGGTCCAGTTTTAAAGGTGCAGGATACAACGAAACAACCGAAACGGTAAACCCGGGATGTGACAGATTCTCAAGTTGAAGCTTTTTGCCATCCTGGCTTAACATGGCACCTCCATCGACAATTTCCACATCGGCTGTGGTTATCAATTGCCAGGTTATCAGCCTTGTTTTTTCAGACAGTTCTATGTCATCCTCTATGATCAGTGAAGTCGGACTGTCCTTTACAAACTTACGGGATGCACCTGCTACCTGTCCGGCCAATGCCCTGGACATATCAAAGGTAGATTCAGGAATTTCCCCTTCTTTAAAATCTATGATTGTTGCCTTCCCGTCAACCACGTGCAGCTGATTGTTTACTGAAATGGTGCTGTGTCCAAAATTACTTTTTGTTAGAAGGGTCCACCGTTCCGAATCCTGATCGTTGTTCCATAAATCGAAACCGGCCTGCTCCAACTCATTATAACTTTGATTCCCCGGGTCGATACTCCAGCGTATACCATCCAGCTCAAAGATAAAGCTACCGGCATCCATGTTGCCATGGTTATTAGAGGCTTTCCCGCCTTTGGCACCAAAATAATACATATCAGACTGGTCTGTCTCCCCCCTGAAAATAACCAACGGATTAAGTCCTTCCCCTTTCCAGACTGATGGAAGTTGTTTGTTATTGTCTTCCTCAAACCGGGACAACCAAACCAGGGCAGCTGCATCAAAATACTGCCTTCTCCTGTTTTCATCCTGATCGGTAAAATAAGACTCATCAAAATAAAAGGAGTTACCTGTTTGTGAAGCAAACCATATCAAATTAACAGCGATATTGCTGCGGTTGAACATGGCCACAGCGGCATTTCCGGTTCCACGCTTATTTTCCAGCAGATTGCTTCCACAATCATAAAAATTATAGAACTCACCAGACGGAGCTGTTAGCAGAGGTACAAAATCAGCACTTTCCATAAATCCGGGGAAATTGCTAATCCCAAAATCAGTGCCGAAAGCACTGTTAAGCATAGAAACGGTCATGAGTGTATGCAATGTACCGAAGCCCCAATAAGTGGCGCCTTCCGGATATACCCCATCAGGACCATATTCCACCAGTGCAAGTCCCATGTTATCCAAAGCCCTGCCAATTGTTTTTGCTGCCAGCTGCGGATTTTTTTCAGCAATAACAATAGCTGCCCCAACCATACCGGCATGGCATACCTGGTTCCAGTTATGATGGCAATCCACCCACCAGTTGTAGTCTTCATTAAAGCTGGGAAGGATCCCTTTCTCAATCAATGCTTCTTTTGCTAATTCTACCGTTGTTTTAGGAAGATCTTCTCCTGCCCAGTCTATGGCCAGCGCCACTGCGAGTGCGGTTCCTGCAACATCAAGATAATGCGAGGGATTCCAGTCCGGGAACTGGCAAACAGCCAGAACCTCGCGGTTAATACGGTCTAATATTTCAGGATCTTTGCCTAAATGGTAAACCATTCCCAGGGTACTTAACCTTTCTCTTGTTTTTCCGGTGCTCATGCGTCGCCCTACCATCACTCTTTCCAGTAAGGGCAATTCTTGTATTTTTTCAGCATCTGCCTTAAGTACCTGATAGAACGAGTTCACGACCGGATCCGCTTTCAGTTTCTTTTTAAGGTTGCGATCGATATCGGGGTTAAGGATAAGGCGCGGTGTCTGTTTTTTCAGATGTTTTTTCAGATACGCTTCTGTAACAGGATTCTCCAACTCATATTTTTCCTGTTGGCTTGCGTACCCCTGAACGTTAACCGCTGCCATGAAAAACAGGGTTAAAAAAAATACTGAATTAAATTTGATTGGTTTCATCTAATTGAATTTTGATTTAGGCGTTTACACAATCTTTTCTAAAGACTTAAAAAATAGTAAATACTTGTAACAATTAATTATTCTGGAGTGTATTCAAACAAGTTTTGTTTTACTGCCAGCCAATATACAATTTCAGCATAAATAAAGCCGAATGTTCTCATTTTCTCATAATCATAGGCAGATAATAATTCACGACAAGTATTTCGAAGGTATTCAGTGTATTGTTCATCTTGTTCCCCCTTTAATGGTTCAAATAAGTATTTATTATTGGCAAGAAGCATAATAAACATGGCTTCTGATGGTACACGTACAAGATGATATTCCTCATTCATTCCTGCGGGACGCGGTTCTTGACCATTTCTCCAACCTCCCAGTGAATAATTGTCGCTATGGATTTCAGAGCTATAGTTTTTGAAGGAGATTACCCGATTCTCAACAACTTTTGCATTTGTTTTTATGGCATTCAAGTAACAGGCTTTAATTGGAATCATAGATTCTAATTCAAACAACGCAATTAATGAAACCTGATTTTGGAGAAGACTATAAGTTAAATATCTTTTTAGTCCTGAAGGATCCATTATTTCTTTACACCGGGCATACTCATTTTCATTCAATTTTTCAATATAGATATCCAGCCAGTGTTTTTCATTAGTTATGTCATAGCCAATAAGAAAGATCTCAAGTAATCTGGAAGATCTGTCCGGACTTATCGCTCCAATGTTACAGTATTGGGCAGTTTTACGATCAGAAGAAAGTATCTCGAAATTATCATTCTCAATCCTGGTGCAAATATCATTGATTATGGTCTGAATTTGTTTTTTTTCCAATTCTGAAGCAATACAGCTTTGGTAATATGTCCAAAGACCAAAAATATATAAGGTGTATTGATCTACTGAGGAATTGGGGTAATGGCTTTTTCCATCAGGCAAAAATGCTCTGGCAACGAATCCTTTTTGACCGGATATTATTCCGAGTTGTTGTAGTCCGAGATAAATCTTTCGGGCTTCTTCAGCATGTTCCATCTTCCCCGTAACTTCATAACGATATACCATGCCGGTAAGATAGACCCCACCATTTAATGCACAGTCTTCCATACCGGTTCCCCAGCCAGCAAGATTTGGTTTTCCTGCATTTATCTCTTCTACCGTAGGCAGGTGTTTCCACCTGTCTTTCTCATGTAATGGAGCTATATAATCATAGATAAGGTTTGTTTCATGATGAACAAAATATTTCCAAATATGTTCATGAAGACCGCATATCTTATTTTGCAGTTCTGTATCCGTAAGGGATGTTACAGTTCCAAAGCCATTTTGGCTATTTGCATAGACTTTAACATTAAAAACTGTAATACATAGGAATACACTCCAAAACAATAATAGAGAATTCTTTTGTATCATATAATTTCAATACTTATTCTCCGGAAAGCCTTACCTTGATTTTGCAGTTATTCCCTTCTACTGTCCAGGCTGGAATACGAATTTCAAGCCGCTTTAATCCTTCAATCTGACGGTCCAGTTCCAAAGGTGGCGGGTATAATGAAACAATGGACACATCCAGGTCGGGATGCGAAAGGTTTTCCAATTTGAGCTCCTTCCCGTCCTGTTTGAGTATGGCACCTCCATCAACTGCCTTTACATCAGCTGTGGTCATCAATTGCCAGGTGATCAGTTTTGTTTCTTCAGATAGTTCAATATCATCCTCTATGACCAGGGAAGTCGGACTGTCCTTTACAAACCTTCTTGATGCATTTGCCACCTGTCCGGCCAGTGTCGGAGACATATCAAACGTTGCTTCCGGCTGGTCACCGGCTTTAAAATCCTTCAGGGTGACCAGGCCTTCTGTCCTGTGTAATTCATTATTGATGGAAATGGTACTGTGCCCATAATTATTTTTTGTCAGTAAGGTCCAGCGCTCACATTCCTGGCAGCGGCTCCACAGGTTAAATCCTGTCTTCTCCAGGGCATGGTAGGACTGGTTGCCGGGGTCGATCACCCACCGCACACCATTTAATTCAAATATAAATGAACCCCCGTCCATGTTCCCATGGTTCACCATTCCGCGACCTCCTTTTCCCCCGAAATAATAGTCGTGGGGATCATTTTCTCCACCGGTAATAAATACGACCGGATTGGCTCCTTCTCCTTTCCAGGCTGAAGGGACCTTTTCTTCTCCTTTTTCTTCGTATTGCGACAGCCAGACCAGTCCGGCCCCTGCATGTCTTGAAAGTTTGCCCATTTTCTCGGCCGGACGCAGGAAACGCTCTTTCTCAAAGTAAGTTTTATTTCCGGTCTTGGCAGCAAACCAGGCCAGGGTGATGTCCCCGTTCTCACTGCGTTTATCACCACAATCGGCATAATTGTAGTACCAGCCTGATGGTGCATTGGCCAGGGACCTGAAAATGGCACTTTCCTTAAAGGCAGGGTATTCAAGATGTCCAAAATCGTGGCCAAAAGCACTTTCAAGCATGGCGGCAGTTACCACAGAAAAACTGGTTCCGTAACCCCAGTATGTGGATCCTTCGGGATATACACCATCAGGTCCGTATTCCACCAGTGCATGGGGAATTCCATCCAGCGCCCGGTGTATGGTCTTTGCGGCCAGCTCGGGTTCTACTTCAGCGATGGCTATTGATGCGGCAATCATGCCGCCATTGCAGACCTGGTTCCAGTTATTGGTACCATAGGACCATCCGGGATTTTTACCGCTTGCCGGCCAGCTTGGTTTGATGCCTTTTTCGATCAATGCAGATTTGGCCAGGTCAATCGTCGACTGGGGCAGGTCTCCTGCTGTCCAGTCCAGTGCAAACGCAATGGCCATGGACATCTCGGCAACATCCAGAAAATGGGATGGATTCCAGTCAGAAAAATTACATACGGCAATGACTTCCTCATTGATCCGGTCTAAAATCTTAGGGTCCTTCTCAATGCGGTAAACCATACCCAACATATTCATTCGCCAGAGCATTTCCCTGGACACACCCAGCAAACGCCTGCCCACCTTCCTGCGTTCGAGGAGGGGTTTTTGCTGCACCTCGGTGGCATTCAGCTGAATCGCCTTATACATATTTTGTATGACCGGATCCGTTTTCAGCTTCTTTTTGAGGTTTTTTTCAATCTTGGAATTCAATACCAGCCGGGGCTGGGATTTCCGGAGGTTTTTTTTCAGGTATTGTACCGTCATGGGGTTCTCCAGCATAGGGATATCTTCTGCAGCGTATGCAACGCCAGATAGTATCAGCGTCGCGAACAGGAAAGGGATCAAATAATTTAACTGAGCTTTCATTCTTTTCATTATTTTGAGGTTTAGTGTTATTTTTTTTAGAGAGTTACTGTAGGGAATATCCTATTATTTTTGTTTCTGCATTTTCCGTTATTTCAAGCTGGAGTTCGTATGAACCTGGCTGGGGATCGCCAACAACCTTAACCTTTACTTCTGATTTTCCAGTCTCATATGGGATAACCAGGGTTACAAAACGCAAACCGGCAAGGCCCAGTTTTTTATCAATGTGGTAACCAAAAGCAGGCCGCGGTTCTTTTTTGGTGTATTCAAACGAAACCTGTCCTTCTTCTTCAATGAGTTTCAAACCTTCCTGTTTTTCAGTCCGGACCAGGACATTCCAGCCATCCTGATAGGCAGTGTTGACGGATAAGTTTTCATGGTCAAAATCTGCACCTGTGGGTGCCAGTTGAAAATGAAGGCCAATATCTCCTGCAGCATTTCCAATGGCCTCATCAACGATGACAAAATATCTTTTATCCACAAAGAAAACAGTGCGTCGGTGCGTTAAGTCATCGTAACTGGCATTCTCAACGACCAGCTTATCCAGCTTCTCCCCGGGTTCCCAGAGCAATAATTTGGGGGAGTATTTGGAATTCTCGCCGTTCAGGGTAAGTGTCTGGTGAATTTTGCTTTGCCTGAACCAGGCACGGCCTTCCCGGTCACCTGAGTAAATGTAGCTCCCTGCATCCGGCATCAGGTTTCTGCCTCCCGCATAAAGATCGAAAGTTCCATTGTCAGGTTGACAATGTCCACCTCCATCTGGACCGCATTTCAACACCAGACAGATGGCCTGCTTGTCCCAACTGCTACGCATGGAGTACAATCCACTTTCTTTCAAAGCATAAGCTGTGGCCTCAGGCATATTACCTTCCTTGCCCTCCGTTGCCATATACAGAAAATCATCCCGGTCAAATAGTTTTGACCATTCCTGGAAGCGATCTGTGTGCTGTGCGGGTGTACCTGCCCAGGCATCCCCGAATGGTACGTTGGTTCCGTCGGGCAAACAAAGTTTCATGGGGACTTCACACATTTTCTCAATCCTTTCAAGGTAATTGTCCTCAAAGGCATCATCGATATGATTCAGTTTTGCCAGCTCATAGGTTCTTAAAAACCAACCTATGCAGCCAAGATGATACCCTATGGCCAGTTCCCTCTGGTGTCCGTCGGGATATACCTGGATATTGATCTCATTGTTCAGGCGTCGGAGGGCTTCATTTCTCCATTTATCAGACTCCTTGAATTCAGGAAAAGTAATGGCGATAAAAGCCATCCCCTCAGCTTCCATTAATCCCCAGTTGCTGCGGGTCCGGTATTTCGTCATGAGATATTCGGCGTGGTCATAGCAACTATTCAAAAAAGCCGCTAAAACCTCCGGGGTGAAACTGGGGGAATCCAGGAAACGCTGATACAGACCGGTCCAATTATATCCTCGGATACCTGCCTCGATGGAGCGCCATGCATATTTATGCTCCGGGTCATTTGGATTTTTCTGTATCCAGTCGACGACCTGGTTACACCATTCTTCTGCATACTTCTCATCTCCTGTGTGCCAGTAAACCTTCCCCATGGCATTCCAGAAATACATCCGGTTCAACTGCCAGACCCATTCCATATCAGGTACTGGGCGGGTATTCCAGTCAATATCATCACCACAAAAATGAGAAGGGTAGGCAGTCTGGCCGACAAATATGTGCTCAAGGGCTTCATTGGCATATTTAAAATCTCGCTCAGAGGCGTAATTGTCAAGAAATTTTTCTTTTGATCCCCGGTCAATCAGATGTTTCACCGTATTCCGGTCTCGAAAGTATGCCAGTAACGCTGCGGCAGATTCTTCCGGATTGTCGGCAGATATTTTAATCCGGGACAATCCTTCTCCATTTAGTTCCAACCTGGAGAGGAGCAATTCAATCTCCGATTTTTCCTTTTCCTGGAGGGTTACAGGCTCAGTACTTTGCATTGAAAGCCCGTATTCGGGCAAAAAGCAAAATAAAAGCAGGATCAATCCTACAATCCTCATAAGCATGCAGTTTATCAGATAAATAACTTGAGATAAGAACAAAGCCGTAATTACCTGGGTAACTACGGCTTTGTTTCTTCAACAACGATATGTATTCTCTACCGTTTTAATCTAAGATCATTACCAATTAGGATTTTGCCCGAGATTTAGATTCTGTGAAATCGCATTGATTGGAACGGGCCATAAATAATGCTTGGATTCGTCGAATACAGGGGTTTCATAATCGGTACCCTGATAGGGTTCGAGGTATGGTACACCATCCACATCGGAAAACCCAACCGTTACCAAACCTTCCGGGTCAACCCGGGCGATGTTTGCTGCATCCCAGCGCATGCCATAGTCCTTCTGCTCCAGTATCTTGCCCCACTTCCAGCGTAATAAATCGAAGTAGCGGAAGCCTTCCATAAACAGTTCCACCCTTCTTTCACGGCGGATTTCAACGATGAGGGGGTCACTATGCCATGCGGTATATCGCGGATCAACAGGTATGTTGGCCAGGTCCATATGTGGCATACCCACCCTGTCACGCAACAAGTTGATGCTCTTATCAAGATCACCCTGTGTCAAGGTTCCCAGTTCCGCTTTTGCCTCTGCAAAACTTAAAAGGACTTCGGCATATCTCAATATAATGGCAGGCGTTGATGAAGTATTATAGGTGTTAGTTGCGGCAACATTTTCATACACTTTAATGATATGATACCCGGTATAGGTTTTTTGACCACCGGATATACCCTGCACCCTGGGATAGGGGTATGCGTCAAAATCATGGTTCCCATACCTATAAATCGCCTGGTCTTCAGGGTGAAGTATGGTCTGCCTCAGCCTTGGATCACGGTCTACAAATATGTTTTCATAAACCTCATCTCCCTGGTACAAGGTCGACTCTGTAATGGGCAATCCATCGGTACAGAGATAGTCTTCCACCATGCTCTTTGTAGCTCCGCCATTGTAGCCCCTGTGATAACTTTGCGTATGGTTGGTGTAGATACCCAGCTGGTATCTCCTCCAGTACATGATTTCCGGATTGCCGGACAGATCTGTCATCCGGTGTATGGCATTGTAACTGCGGCCATCGGGATCATCTGTATACAATGCATACGGACCATTATCGATAATCTCCTCAGCAGCATTGGCAGCTTCTGTCAACCACATATCGGCATCGGATCCGACACTGTGGTATTTCCGGAAGGTACCTTCCCACAGGCAAACCCTTGCTTTGACCAGGAGTGCACACCAGCGGTCAAGCCTTCCAGGAGCATTTCCGTCACCCCAGTCGTCCGGTATATTTGCACAGGCAAAATTCAGGTCTTCCAGGACATTGGCCATTACTGTTTGGCGGTCATCCCGCTGACCGTACAGGATATCTTCATCATCGATATTCAGCTCCCTGTCTACCCACTGCACATTGCCAAACTTTCGTACCTTGTCGTGATAAAACCATGCACGCAGCAGGCGTGCCTCACCAACATATTTATTCCTTACTTCATCGCTGACATCCGCGTTTCCGTAATTATCCATGCCGACATTGATGGCTCTTAAAAAGTCCCATCCGCGCCAGCCGAACCAGGCTGCACCGGTTGTGACATTGTGTTTCCCTGCACGTTTCCGCTGAAACTCATTAAGCCTGGAATGCACTGGTGCTATGTTATCCGAAAAGCAGTCCAAATTCCAGCTGGTATACTTGTGGCTGTCAAAACCATCATCGAATGCCATTAGTATGGGTACATTCAGATCATTTCGTGCAATGTGGTACAGGCTGTTATTGTATACCTTCAGGTCATTTTCAGTATTCCAGAACGATTCATTACTGATCTCGTCCAGTGGTTGTCTGTCCAGAAAATCATCGTTGCAACTCAGGGTCAGAAATGTTGCAAAAACAACCAAACCTATTTTTATAATATGCTTTTTCATTTTATTTTCCTTTTTTGGTTATTAGAATGTAACATTCAGACCTATAGAATAGATACGCTGCTTATAGTATTCCTGGGTCAGTGTTGGCCGTACTTCAGGATCAAGTGGTTTACGCATCTTGGTAAATTCCCAGAGGTTCATGCCGGCAAAATAGATCCTGGCCCCCTGCATTCCTACCTTTCCGGCCCATTCGGTGGGCAGGTTATAGGTCAGTGTCAGGTTCTTGAGGCGGATATAGGCCGCATTCTGCACATAACGGGTTTGAGGTTCGATATTCTGCTTGGTATTTACTGAGGTATGCGGTGCTGCAAAATATGCATCCCGGTTATCCTCGCTCCAGGTATCCGTCACGTAGTACCACTCAACATTTCCCGCATTGAAGGGATAGAAGGCATTCCAGTTGCCATTGGGCGGCCAGTAATCATACTTCAGGATACCCTGGAAAAAGATATTCAGGCTGAAGTCCTTCCATCCCAGGTTACCATTGATCCCGAAACTGTATCTTGGCGATTCATAGGCAATGATTTTCCGGTCGCCCGGATTGTCCAGGGTGTTGTCACCCTGGGAGATTTCATCATCACCGTTCAGGTCTGCATACCGTATGTCTCCCGGTCTCCAGTTAGAGCCGAGCCTGGTCTGGTCAGGGGCTTCGGAAACTTCTGCTTCTGTCTGGAACATGCCCAGGGTTTCATATCCCCAACGCTCGCCGATGATCTGTCCCACATAACGTTCACCGAGTGAACCTGTTGGATTGTCATATTTGGTAACTTCACTGACATTGTCTGACAAGGCAAGGGTCACACCGTAATTCCAGTTCGTGTTGATCCGGTTTTTCCATGTGGCTGCAATTTCCCAGCCCTTGGTCCGCAGATCAGCCGCATTGGCATCCGGGGCACCTGTTCCCAAAATATCAGGATAGGTAACATCCGTTAACATGTCCTTGGTATCCCTGGTATAGATATCGAAAGAAACATCCAGCCTGTTCCCCAGCATGGTAAAATCCAGCCCGAGATTCTGGGTGACAACGGTTTCCCAGGTCAGTGTCGGGCTTACCAGTCCCGATGCACTAACATAAGGTGATCTTTGGCCCGAAGAAAACATGATCGGCGAGGCACCAATTCCCATGCTCGGAATGTAGGGATAGTAATTGCTTCCGAGCAACTGGTTTCCAAGTGTACCATAGGAGGCACGGATCTTCAGGTTATCCAGCCAGCTTGATGTACCGCTCATGAATGATTCTTCAGATAGCCTCCATCCAGCTGAAAAGGATGGGAAGAATCCAAACCGGTCGTCTTCCGGGAACCTGGAAGTTCCGTCATACCGGCCATTGGCTTCAACAAGATAACGGTCCTTGAAGATGTAATTCACACGGTAAAATACACCCCTGAGTGCGACATGTGATTTGCTACCATAGGTTTCCTGGGCACCGGTTGTGGCATTCAGGTCTGTGATCTGTGGTGTGATCAGGCTATACGCTTGTGACCGGATCATCTGATTATTTCCCCATTCCTGGTTAAAACCTACCATGGCTTTGAAATAATGGGAGCCCTGATCAATGGTATAATCTGCATAGCTATTCAACACAAAATACTGATTATGGTCACTGATGTTGTTGATCCAGTCATTTCCGCTGAATCCATTGCTCCAGAATGTATCATTCAAGAGGTTCGGACTTTCATTTAGCACTGTCACCCTACTCGACACATCCTGGAAACTCCGGTTATAGAGGGAGTATGAGAAGTCTCCCCTGATCCTTAAACCTTTTAAAGGTGTGAGCGTTACTCCCTGGGTCAATGTGGTGTTGGTTTTGGTAAAGGTTTGACGTCCGCCATTTTCGAGGTACTCAAAGAAGCTTGTCCCGCCAAAATACCTCCCGATCCACTGTGAATACTGGTCATGATCCCCCGGATTTACATAATACGGAAGGTCCGGGAATGCAACTGGGTCCAGCGGACTTTGCCGTGCCGAGGTGTTGATATTCACATCCCAGTTGTAGAAGTGTGGTATATCACTTATCTCGGTGGAGATCAATACCCTGCTGTCGACGGACATCCATTTGTTGACTTTAAAGTCGCCCTTCATCAGCACATTATACCGTTTGAAGTTTTCATTGTTCTCCTCGTGATCGAGGTATCCATCTTTGTTCAGGTAACCGAAGGATATATAATATGATGCATTTTCAGATGCTCCTGAAACATTGAAATCGTATTTTTGCTGAGGGGCATAATCGATTAATAATCTGTTTTGATAATCATTGTATCCATTAAAACGAAGTACTCCGTTATCGACCGTCCAGGCATTTTCAGAAGTGGGGTTGTCAACCCAATTTTTGATATCATCAAGCCTGTCCTGGTTGTAACCCTCAGTCCCGGAGGTACGCAGTGTGGCCTTGTTTCTTGCCAGTGCGAACTGGTATGGGTCAGTGATGGGATCCATGAGGAATATGGGCTTGGCCCATCCGAATTCTGCTCCAAAGGAAACATTTGCCTTCCTGCCTTTTCCTCTTTTTGTTTCAACGAGGACTACACCAAAAGCTGCCCTGGCACCATACACGGCGGAAGCTGCAGCATCCTTCAATACGGTGACACTTGCAATGTCATTCGGATTCAACCGGTTAAGGTTCCCCGGCACACCATCGATCAGGATGAGCGGATTACCACCGTTGATCGATTCATATCCCCTGATATTGAAATCGGTGCGGGTGTCGGCGGGGTCTCCGGTTCTGATGGTAATATTAAAGTTGGGAATGACACCTTTCAATCCTTCACCGGCACTTGTGATGGGCCTGTCTTCGAACACTTCACTGGTGGCTGTACCTACAGCACCGGTCAGGTTCACTTTTTTCTGTGTGCCATAACCCACGACAACAACTTCATCCAGTCCCACGAAGTCCTCTGCCAAAGTGATACTCCAGTCTGACCGTTCTGAAACGACAACCTCCCTTGTGGAATATCCGACAAAGGAGATCACGAGTGTGGCATTGGGATCATCGACTTCAATATTGAATATCCCGTTTATATCGGTGATTGTCCCGATGGTGGTCCCTTTGATAATAATGTTCGCTCCG
>SDBS01003922.1_pt1 | contig 14607 bp, 14 predicted proteins | sample 2277091 | NCBI WGS metagenome assembly SDBS01 (sample SAMN10404972, study PRJNA504765) | marine sediment metagenome | isolation source: marine sediment core GS10_PC15, 163 cmbsf | place: Arctic Ocean: Southern Knipovich Ridge | collected 2010
TGCTCGTGGGCCGCAAGAGAGCTGTCAATCCGCGCCGCGGAAACGCCGCATTCGATCAGGGCATCGACCTGGTCCTTCATCAGGGAAATAAGAGGCGAGACCACAACAGTCAGGCCGGGCAGGACGACAGCCGGGGCCTGATAGCAAAGCGATTTTCCGCCGCCGGTCGGCAAAACGACAATCGAATCACGCTGCGAACCGACACATTCCATAGCTTTTTTCTGTAAGGGCAAAAAATCATTATACCCCCAGTACTTGACCAAAGCTTTTTGAATATTTTCCATCATAAGAATATCCTCTGACTAAGGGAATATTATACGAAAATCGAATGCGTTTAACAACTGAATGTCAGATCACCGTGAACTTTTTTCGGTTCGGATTCTCTCAAGGGCTCCCATTAGAGATGTGAGTTTCAAGGCCTTTTTGTAAACAAGCACATTTTTCCCGATGTGCGCCCCTTCTCGCAGGGATTTATCCGGCACGGCGATAAGAATTCTGTGATGGCGAAATAGCTGCAAACTCAGGCGTTTATGCATAAGATATTCTGGTGTCCAAAAGCCAACGATTTCCAGAAGGACTTGCGTTCCGTCTTCGTGCCGAAAAATAAAATCCGGAACGAAAGTCTTCTGGTGATTATGGAGTATCTCGCCTTCTCGAATCAACTGCCAGCCGTCACGCTCCGGCCCGAATTTCCTGGCAAGCGATTCTTCCAAACTGGAGTCGAATTCATCCGGCGGCGGCAAATGGCTGGTAAAGCCGTCGTTGTTCGATAGATTCAACCTGGCTGACGCATTCCACGGAGTCTTCAACAATACTGTCATCTGCCAGCCTTTGCAGGCCAGCAGGGCGGGCAAGAATTTTGCGAAATTAACGCCGTATCGCCGGGTCTGGTGCAATACTGATGCCGGCCCTGAAAAAGTGATACGATATTTTGAAGGACCTAAACGGACTATGTCGTGCAATAGCTTTGCTAACTTGGCATAACGAAGGATCGTCTTAAAGTCATCTGTCGCCACAACAGTCATGCTTTCAGTCCGATATAAGCAGGCCTGAAGCTGAGCAACATTGTAGCACGACAGCAGAGCCGATGCATTCGGATACCCCTCAAACCGTTCCAGCGGCTGGTACGCTATAACGTCCGCATAAAGACCTTGTTCGATTTCGCTCCACGGCAAGCCAAGGTCATCCGAAAGCTGTGCTTTTATCTTTCTTTCATCGTGCTCGAAAAGCTGGTCCGGTTTTTCGACAAGCGGATGTAAGCGTGTAACTCTGGAAAACACGTCCAGTCGCAACTTCGCCGCCTTGCCGTCCGGGTCGGTCCGGAAAATGCTTCTGTCGTCCAGCAGCTTGCAGAACGCCTGAATTCGCCGAACGGGACAGTCAGGCTCATCAGCAAACAAGGATTCTATCTCTCGATGCAATTGGCGACGCTGCCGGCCTTGACCATCTCGATATATCGCAAGCATGCTCTCGGCATACTTCACATAATGTCTGTGCGTACTTTGTGTCAGCCAATCGACAATCGCCCGACCCGCCTTAAACTCGACGATGGACTGGTCGCTCGTAAGCATCGCTTCTTCGCCTCTCTCTGGACCGTTGAACTTCCTTCGTATTTTCACAAACGACTTCGTACAGAGTCGCTCTGGCACTGCCGGTTCTTCTGAGAACCCTGCCAAGCCGCTGCTTGGCCTGACGTGCTGAGCCTTGTCCTCCGATGACCACCGCTACTTTCGCTTCAGGCACATCTACGCCCTCATCAAGGACCCGGTTAGCAACAAGGACGGGAAACGCTCCGGCGGCAAAATTCTCTAAAACAGCCAGGCGCTCACGCTTTCGTGTATGCGAGAGAATCGTCGGCACCAGGAATCGCCTGGAGACCTCTATTGCCATCGCATTTGACCCTGTAAAAATAAGAATTTGCTGACCCTTGTGCAGCCGGAATATATCTTCCAGCACACGCAGCTTTTCAGCAGCACGAGACTCAATAGAATTTTTCAGATAGTAAGCTTTCCGGGCATGACGCGCCTGAGGATCGCTACCTGATTCCTTGCATAAATCCTGCCACTTGTAGCCCGGCTGTTCTTTTCGGCGGGACAAGATAAAATGCCGGATCGCCCGGCTGCACTGGTCATACGTCTCCTGCTCGCGCTGGTTCAATGCAACCGGAACGCGCACCACGTCGAAATTCGCCAATATCGAATCCTCAGCCTGCTTAAATGGCATGCGATAAGCTACAGGTCCAATGAGCCAGTCCAGGTCTTTGTGCAGGTTATCTGAACGTTCAGGTGTAGCCGTCAATCCGAGCCGCATAGTTGCAGTGCTCAGGATGGCAGCCTCACGACGGCATTTCCCGGGTAAATGGTGCTCCTCATCGAAGATCAACAGCCCGAAACCGGCGCCCATTTTAGCCATGTGAATATACGCACTGTCATACGTTGTTACTGTAATCGGTTTGATGTTGGACAGGCCGTCACCGACAATACCGGCATCATAATCAAAGGCTGCCAGAATTCGTCGGTGCCACTGGTACATCAAATCGCGAACGGGTGCGACGACCAATGACGCAATTTTCTTCCGGGCCATCGCAGCAAGAGCCACCTCTGTCTTACCTGTTCCCGTCGGCATAATTATCTGTCCGCGACAATCAGCTTTGGACCATGCTTCAAGAGCCTCTATCTGACTTGGTCTCAGCTTCGGCAGTTTGACTTTAGGCAAATGAACACCGCATGGCTTCGGCACTTCGTCGGATAAGGATGGTCCAAACTGCCCGGCCAAAGCCGCGCGAACCGCAGCGTAATGAATTGCGTCGCACCGCAGGGCTCCGACACGACTATCCCAAGCCCATACAGATGGACCAAAAATCTCAGGCAATTGCTCACACCCAATGCCGGCGAGTAACAGTGTTCCCCGATTAAAACTCAGAGATATAGGCTTGTTCGATCTTGTTTCATTCACCATATGTGCCATTCGAGACGAATGGAGACGGAGGGAATCGAACCCTCATTCCCGCGATGCGACCGCGGTGTGCTCCCGTTACACCACGTCCCCGAGATCACGTTCGAATATGTTATTTTACAAGAGCACTTCCGGAATTCAACTTATTTTTATGCGGCTTTCGGAGAAAGCTCAGAACCTCCATGTGTCGTAGCAAACGATTTTTTCCATAGGCTCGCGCTTTGGCTCGGGTTTGCTGTCAGCCGGATAACCCAGGGCCATCAGCTCAATGATAGCTATATCTTCTGGAATTGCTAATATTTGCCGGACTTTGTCGGAGTCGAACGAGCCGATCCAGCAAGTGCCCAATCCTAAGTCCGCTGCCTGCAAGCAGATATGTTCGAGCGCAATTGCCACATCAATCGGGCCGATGGCCTGGCCGCATCGCATGACTTCGTCGCTGTTGCTGCATGCGGCGATAATCACGCCGGCCTTCTCAAAGACCTCCGGCCGGTTTGTCGTCCCTGCGATCCTGCTTTTGGTATCTCTGTCCGTAACGACTACAAAACGCCAGTCCTGTGTATTTCTCGCCGATGGCGCCAGCCGGGCTGCTTCTAAGATGCTGTCGAGCTTGTCCTGCTCGATGCTCTTGTCCTGATAATCCCGGCAGGAATATCTTCTACGAATAGAATCAAGTACTGTCATTAGAACACCTCACTTTTCCGTAAACATCCCTGCTCAGGGTAATAAAATTCATCTAAAAACAATCACAATCAAAAATATATGTTAAAAACAATCTTGACGCAAGGGGTAAAAATCGGTACTTTTATTGTCAAATTCGGGGCGATTAGCTCAGTTGGCTAGAGCGCCTGCTTTACACGCAGGAAGTCACAGGTTCAAGTCCTGTATCGCCCATTTGTGTAACCCACTGCATGTAAAGCACTTTCCTCGCCATGTCATCATTTACATTACTCCTTATTACGTCTTATAATCACATATACGTACCAGATACGTACTCTTGTTTAGTGCGTTTTCGTTTTTTCTGCCAACCCAAACGGCGGTCAACCGACTTCGCTACTCGCTTGTGATGATACCGTGTCAAGAAAGACGCATCAGGCAATTTCATATTTGTTCCGGTCTACGAGGATGAGCCAGAGGAATGAGGTCAACGCTGCCTATGGACGTAATGTTCATTTTGGCTTTTTTAGAGGAAGCTAACCAATCAGCAATGTCGGAGAAATTCCTTTTTCAGTAACAATTATCTTACTGTTGTCTTCAAGGGAGTTTTCAGTTATCTCAAGTTGTTTCAGTTCTTTGGCATTGCTCTTGAAGTGTTTCTCAGTGGCTTCGTTGACCAACTGGATTGCTTTGGCTCTTCCCTCTGCAACCTTTATTGCGGCTTTCCTTTCTCCTTCAGCAAGTCGAATGGCAGCGAGTTTTTCCTGTTCAGCCGCTTCATATTTTCCAGTTGCAAGAAGTTTCATTGACCGACGTTCCTGCTCGGCGGTTTTTTGTTTGTGCATAGCGGTTTTTATGTCATTATGCGGGTCTATTAGTCTTATTTCCACCTTGCAGACCTTCAGGCCCCACTCGTCGGTCATCTCATCCAGAACTTTTTGCAGATTTGCAGAAATCCTGTCTCTTGCAATCAGGTTTTCATCCAGTGTTAATTCGCCAAATTCCTGTCGGAGATTTGTCCTGGCCAATTGCGTTACCGCATTCTTCCAACGGTCAGACCATATCTTTCAGATTCTTTAGTGGCCGAATCTTCACAATATTACGTGCCGGTTTGGCCTTAAAAACAGTTTCTTCGCCAGTGAAGGGGTTGATACCCTTACGAGCCTCGGTTGCAGGCTTTCGCTGTACAACCAACTTCATCAAACCGGGCACAGTGTATGAACCCGAGCCGCTTTGATCGAGGCTCTTCTTAATCTGAGCAGCCATTGCTTCGAACACAGAATTGATATCTTTCTTTGTCAATCCTGTCGCATCGGCGATTCCCGATACGATCTCACTCTTGGTCATCGGCTTAACAGGTACTTTATTGTTCTCCATAACATGCTCTCCTTACGAAAAAAAGATTAGAAAAAAAGAATCCATGAGGCTACGAATTCCATCGAGCCAAAATTCTCAACAACTCCCAACCACTATACCACAGATTGCGATGTTGTCAAGCATGACAAAGTTCTTGCTTCAGACTGGAGATAACGTGGCTGTTAGTAGCGACGTCCGCCACGACCGCCACGGCCAAAACTATCACGTCTGTTTCTGTCACCACGGTCACCACCGAAACCATCTTGTTTGTCTGGGTCACTGCGATTGCTTATTTCCCTCTTACCCGCTTCAACCTTAATGACGTTTCCCTTCAAATTTTTGCCATTCAGTTCGCTGATTGCGGTTTGGCCTTCATCCGAAACTGGCATTCCTACAAACCCAAATCCGTTTGATTCGCCCGTAACCCTGTCCTTTAAGATCTTGACGGATATGACCTGACCAAAAGCTTCAAAAGCCTGACGCAAATCATCTTCCGTTGTCTCGGGTGACAGATTTCCTACATAGATATTCATATAGATTTCCTTCCATTGCTTCTAATAGACATTCTTACCGTTAACCTTTTCAAATCTTGCATTTGCACCCTCACGCTCTCCATGGACGTTGTCTCTTCAAATTCAAAGATATCTGATCTCTGGTAATAAGCACATTTTCTGTAATCTGGAAATCAAACATACCCACACATACAAAATCGGCCCCATTTCCAAAAGCGTACTTGAAACCTTCGCTGGGATGGATAGCACCCGTCGCCAGCACCTTGAAGGCAATCCACGGCTTTTCTACCTTCTTCATGAACTCGATAGTCTTCTCAGGGCTAATGGACCAAATATTATTATAATCGTAGGGACTGCCGGTGTCGACATTAAATTCTACAACCAGAATATAGTTAGCATTAACGCTCCTGATTTTACTTGTATGGCTGGGATTGTCCTTTACTTTGAAGTCAAAGGTGGTTTTTCCGCTCCGGACTTTATCCAATTTGCTGGGTGCACTACGAGAAGGCGACTACTCATTGCAGGCCAGAGACGCGCGCCATGACGATGCACTTGGTGAAGTGATATTGGAAACCAACGCATTATCGGAGTCATTCCGTGAACAACGGCTGGGCGCCATTGAGGCGATGGCCTTGCTCCGAAAAATCATGGCTGAGATAAATGTAGCCATGTTTGGCTTCGACAGCAGTCATAGGCTGCGATTGGTTAATGATAATGGCAAGCACCTTCTGGGCCGAACTGATGAGCAGTTATTTAATTGTCATGCCAGTGAGTTAGGTCTTGCTGATTGCCTGAACGGCACGACGCCACGTATTGTGGATTTAGTGTTCCCCGGCGGTTTTGGACGTTGGGAATTACGTCGGGGCAGCTACAGGGAAGGAGGGATATCTCATCGGTTGATATTCCTCTCCGATTTAACCCGCACACTGCACGAAGAAGAACGTCTGGCGTGGAAACGCCTCATTCAAATCCTGCGCCATGAAATCAGTAATTCCCTGGCCCCAATCCAGTCTGTAGCGCAAAGCTTGCAGACTTTATTAAGCCGAGAACCTCTCCCAAAGGATTGGCAAGAGGATGCAGACAATGGACTGGAGATTATCGCAGAACGTTCCGAAACTCTTCATCGGTTTATAGAGTCCTACTCCCAACTAACACATTTGCCCGATCCGAATTTTTCGCAGGTAAATGTCAAGGCGTGGGTACGGCATGTCGCGGATCTCGAAAGGCGTATGGTTGTCTCAGTCGCTGCTGGAATTGATATAGTAATTCGGGCAGACCGGGATCAATTAGAACAGTTGCTTATAAACGTCGTCAACAACGCAGTGGAAGCCAGCATGGAATCCAGGCCGAATGGTGATGGACAGGTTGTGATCGGCTGGCAAGCTGATTCTGAACAGCTTCATGTCTGGATTGATGATGATGGTCCCGGTATCGACGAAGATAAAGATGCATTTGTGCCATTCTATACGAGCAAGCCCCATGGATCAGGCATAGGCCTGGCGTTGAGCCGTCAGATAGCAGAGGTCCACGGCGGTTCCCTTACGTTAGCAAACCGCCAAAATGAGTCGGGATGTCGAGCTTCTCTGCGACTACCGCTCAAACAAGGGCGTTAATAGCATGAGAATGTCCCCGGCAGGTATGGCGATGGGCCCGTTAGTGCAAACAGGTGTTCGTTTCCGGACACCGCAATCCCAAAAACGAACACTCAAATATCCTTCACGCTCACGATTTAGCTGCATAAGAGGCTTTTTTTACAGAAAAAGGCGGAATCTCTATAGAAACGTAGTGTGGCATAATAATTGCTATGTTTTCAAATATGGATATACCGAGAAAATTTGCTAAACGTCGGCGCTACATTCGTCACAGCTTATATGCTCTGGTAGGATTGTCTATAATAGCATTGATTACGGTAGGCGTTTCTCGGCTGAAGCCGGCAGTGCCGAGTGTTGACCGCCGGACCATAGTGCTTGGCACCGTCGAAAGAGGTTCGATGCTTCGCAAGGTCCGAGGTGCCGGTACTCTTGTGTCGGAGGACATCCTCTGGATTCCTGCAGAGGTAAAGGGCCGGATTCGCCGGGTTCTTGTCGAGCCGGGTACTCCGGTAAAAGCCGATACTGTGATTCTGGAGCTAAGTGATCCTGAATTAGAGCTTGAGTTGTTGGATGCACAGTCCAAGTTAGATTCTGCCGTAGCACAACTCACCACCCAGAAAGTAACCCTGGAAGATCAGTACTTAGGTAAGGTGATTGGCCTTGCCCAGACTGAAGCGAATTACAAACAAGCCAAACTTAATGCAGAGGTGGATCAAAAACAGTTCGACAAAAAGCTGATTTCCGAGCTTCACGTAACACTTTCCAAAACTCGGGTCGAGGATTTGGAGAGACTCCTGGAAATTGAGCGGAGGCGCTTTGAGATGTTCTGCAATCAAACCATACCGGCTCAACTGACCGAGCAGGAGGCATCTTTGCGTCAGGCAATATCTCTCTATGAATTGAAACAAAGGCAAGTCGAGGCATTATGCGTACGGGCCGGCAAAGAAGGGATCCTGGCCCGGGTGAGTAAGGAGGAGATAGGACCCGGTCAATTAATCTCAGCAGGTACGGTCGTGGCTAAGATAACCAATCCCAAACGCCTTAAGGCACAACTGAAGATCCAGGAAGGGCAGGCACGTGATGTCCGGATTGGGCTGTCGGCGGAGATAGACACCTATCATGGGATAGTCCCCGGCAGGGTATCGCGCATAGACCCGACTGTCATGGAAGGTCATGTTACTATTGACGTATCGCTGGAGGGACCCTTGCCGAAGGGGGCAAGGCCCGACCTGTCTGTAGCCGGAACCATAGAAATCGAGCGGCTCGATGATGTCTTGCATGTCGGCCGACCAGTCTTTGCCTCAGCAGATAATACAGTCGAACTGTTCAAGCTCGTTGACGAGGATAAATATGCAATACGCGTGCGCGTGCGGTTTGGACGCACCTCGGTTACCACAATCGAGATTTTAGAAGGCCTGGAAGTCAACGATAAGATTATCATATCGGGTATGTCACAGTGGGATGATGTCGATCGCATCCGACTTAAATAACTCTTACAATTTAATTATTTTGGATAAATATATATTGCACACGAATAGCTTTCTGGTGTGAAGTATTAGGCAAACAGCCTTAAATAAGGAGTTACAAAATGAATGACCAGATCATGCCGCTAATATCTTTGAAAGAAATTACCAAGATTTTTCAAACAGATGAGGTCGAAACGCACGCCCTGTCCGGCCTTGATATGGAAGTTAGGGATGGGGAGTATGTTGCTGTCGATGGGCCATCTGGTTGTGGTAAATCCACATTGCTCTCGATCATGGGGCTTTTGGATACATCCACATCCGGACTTTACGAACTCAAGCAACAAGATGTAACACAGCTATCGCTATCACAGCGCGCCCGGATACGTAACAGGCAGGTTGGTTTCATCTTCCAGAGCTTCAACCTGATTGGTGACTTGACCGTCCAGGAGAATGTCCAATTGCCGCTCTCATATCGCGGCATGAACTCTTCCGACCAAAAGAAACTGACTATTGAGGCGTTGGAAAAGGTAGCTATGACTCACCGCAGACAACACTACCCCGCTCAACTCTCTGGCGGTCAGCAGCAGCGTGTTGCAGTTGCTCGTGCGATTGTCGGCAAGCCCGCAATACTCCTGGCCGATGAGCCGACAGGTAATCTTGATTCGAAAAACGCTGAGGCCGTAATGAAATTGCTTGCTGATCTGCACCGTGAAGGCTCAACCATTTGTATGGTAACACACGATCCTCGCTGGGTTCACTACGCGGACCGCACTGTTCATTTGTTTGATGGACGGATAGTAGCAGAGAATGAAACTATGGAGATAAAATAAAATGAGAGCCTTGTATCAGGACATTCGTTTTGGGCTTCGCCAGTTGCGTAAGAGCCCCTGTTTCACCGCTATTGTCGTGCTGACGCTTGCTATGGGTATCGGCGCTAATACCGCCATCTTTAGCTTTCTGGACCGTGTTGTGCTGCGACCGCTTCCTGTGAAGAAATCCCGAGAACTGGTTAAGCTGGAACATCAATTTCAATATCATCATGATCGTCATTCCTGGGGGGGGCACGGAGGATTCCTTCAATTACCCACTCTACGTTAACTATCGTGATCAATCTCAGGTGTTTTCCGGGTTGATAGCCTATGTGCCATCTGGCAATATGGAAGATCTACCCAATGTACGTGTGGGTGATTCAGTGCAGCAAGTTGCGTCGATGTCAGTCTCGAGCAACTACTTTTTTGTTCTCGGCATTAAACCTGTGATTGGGCGTTTTTTTCTTCCGGAGGAGGAAAGGGGACACGGGGCCAATCCTGTTGCAGTGATCAGTCACAGGCTTTGGCGTCGTTCATTCGACAGTGATCCGGCTGCCCTGGGCAAAACGATTTCTCTGAACAACCATATACTCACGGTCGTTGGTGTGACGCCGCCCGAGTTTACCGGAACAGTGGCGGCGATTAATCCTGCGGTGTATGTCCCCCTGGGAACGAGAGCGCAGATGAAAGATTTCTCACTGGACAATCGCCCCAATTCCTGGCTGTATTTGCTCGGACGTCTCAAACCGGGGGTAAGTCGCGCACAGGCCGAGGCCAAACTCCTTGTATTGGCAGAGCAAACCAATCGAGTTGAGCCGTTAAAGACATATACTCATATCCTGATCTCTGACGGAAGCCGTGGAACCAGCTTTTTGGCCGGAGAAGAGTACGCGTGGTTGGTTGTAACCTTGTTTCTGATGCCCACGATGTTGGTCCTCCTGGTCGCATGCGCCAATGTGGCGAATATACTACTGGCCCGAGGTATGATGCGTCAGAAGGAGATCGCCATCCGGCGGGCCGTGGGTGCTAGTCGTGGCGATGTGATTAGACAACTGCTGGTGGAAAGCTCACTCCTGGCGTTATTGAGCGGGGTGTGTGGCGCCCTCTTAGCCCATTGGTTGACACTCATACTTCGGTCAGTCCTGCCCATCATTCAACAGATCGGTATACCTGTCGGGGTAGATGGACGTATTCTTATGCTTACACTGCTGGGACCGTTGGGCTCAGTGTTTCTTTTTGGCCTGGTACCGGCCTTGCAGGTGTCACGCCCCAACGTAATGACCATCTTGAAGGAAGGCGCCGGAGCAGTCACTCTATTTTCCCGACGCTTCAACTTGCGCAACGTTTTGGTCGTTTTCCAGGTGGCTTTTTCTGTGATTATATTGTCATTCGGCGTATTGTTCTTACTGAGTCTGCGCGCGATTCGAGTCGCTGATCCGGGTTACGACTCCAAAAGAGTGTTGGCCGTATCAATTAATCTCAAAGATGAATCGTCCGTCAACGTAGACTTTAGACAACTATTTACGGATTTGCAGGAACGAGTGACATCACTTCCCGGAGTACAGACCGTCAGTTTTGCATCGGAAGTGCCGCTGTCGGGAAAGTGGCGAAGCAGGACGGGCATAACATATATTGAAAACTTCCAGATTCCTGCGAACTGGGACAATATCTCTTGGAAATATTCGACGGTCGGCCCGGGATACTTTCAGACGCTGGGTGTTCCACTGTTGTGGGGCCGGGACTTCTCCCCGCAGGACGGCTCCGGGTCGTCCAGGGTGATGATTGTTAATGAACTTATGGCGCAACGTTTCTGGCCGGACCAGGACCCGATCGGCAAGCGCGTTAAAATCGGGGGTGGGATGCGGGAAGTGGTTGGTGTTGTTAAGGCGGTTAAGTTCAGTACCATTCGAGAAAAGCCTGAGCCGTTGTCGTTCTGGCCCCTCGCAAAGGAATTGGATGCAAACGGTAAGCCATCGACGTCAGCCAACAACTTGAAACTGCTCATCCGTACCCAAAGCGATCAGCAGTCACTTGTGTCTTTTCTACAGGCCGAATTAGAATCAGCGGGCTTGACGGCAGCAACTTATAACGTCAGTACCCTTGCTGAGCGGGGCGATGATTGGGTTGGTATACAACGTGCTATCACCGGGCTCTTGAGTGCGATTGGATCGGTGGGGCTCTTATTTGTGGCGACCGGGATTGCTGGCGTCATGGCCTTCGAGGTCAGTCAGCGGACCCGAGAGATTGGCATACGTATGGCATTGGGTGCTGAATGGAAGGATATACTGCAATTTGTGTTGCGCAGAGGAGCTATCCTGACGGGTATCGGATTGGGGCTGGGCATGGGACTGAGTTGTGTCCCCTTATGGATCTTGACCCGTCTGATGCCAATGGCTCGTCTTGTGGACGAATACTACCTTTTCGGAGTGCATATGTGGGATCCGTTGACCTACATCTGTATTGCGCTAATTGTGTCGGTGATTATGTTTGCCGCTTGCTGGTTCCCTGCCCGGCGTGCCACAAAGATCGATCCTATGGTTGCTTTGAGATACGAGTAGAAAATACGAGAATTTAGAAGGAAGTATAATGGGAACATTACTCCAAGATATTCGCTATGGATTCCGGATGCTTGCCAAAGATCCCGCCTTTACCATTGTGGCTATGCTTACTCTGGCAATCGCTATCGGCGCGACGTCGGCGATCTACAGCGTCGTGCGGACTACGATTATTGATCCGTTGCCCGTGGATGACTCGGACCGGCTCATGTACATTGAGAGTTTCAATACTTCAATGGGAAGACGGCAGTGGACGGTGAACGCCATGGCCATCCGCGATCTGCGACGGAATCAGGACACCTTTGCCGGCCTTGCGGTTTACCAGCAGACATCACGTAATTTCAAGGGCGGCGAGTTTCCATATTCGCTCTTGGGCGCCGAGGTATCACCCAACTTCTTCTCGCTCTGGGGGATCGCGCCCTTGCTGGGTCGAACATTTGCCATGGATGAAGACCGGCCCGGCGCGAAGAAGGTTGTGATCCTGAGCCGAGGTTTTTGGCGGAGCAGACTGGGCAGCGATCCCAATATCATCAGCAAGACCATCGAATTCGACAGCGGCGAGATGGAAAGCCATTATCATCTATACACAGTCGTGGGTGTGATGCCGGCTCATTTCAAGTTTCCGTACGCCGACGTGGATTTTTGGGTGCCGGGCGGTGACCCGGATGTCGTGCCGAATGAGGCGCGAGGGTCAAGTTACTTCAATTGGCTGCGGAGATACGACATTGCGTTCCGTCTTCCTGAAGAAGTCGCCGCGGAAAAGGCACAGGCCGTACTCGACACGATTTCTGTGCGGCACGCGCAGGATTCACCGAGGGATAACAAAGGCTGGCAACTGCGGTTGCGACCTCTGAGTGAGCGCTTCGCCAACACATATGTGAGGCGCACCCTCTGGACGCTCTTTGCCGTGATCGGCCTGGTGTGACTGATCGCCTGTGCTAACATAGCTAATCTCCTCATCGCCCGCGCCGAAGCACGCCAGCATGAGATCGCCGTTCGCGGGGCACTGGGTGCTGGGCGGGCGCGCTTGATTCGACAGCTTCTGACCGAAAGCCTGCTGCTCGCCGTCCTCGGCGGTTTGTGTGGATTGTTCGTCACTTCCTGGGGCATCCGGGCGCTGGAAGTGTTTTCCGGGGACATTCGTATGAAACCGTTCGAGATGAATTGGCCGGTGTTCGCATCCTCGATGACATTAGCGATGAGCACGGGAATCGTCTTCGGATTGGCGCCTGCCTGGCGGGCGTCGAAGCCACGACTGCATGAGAGCTTGAAGCAGGCCGCCCACCACACACAAACCACCCGAGGACGGTGGCTCGTCCGCGGACTGATCGTAGGAGAAATCGCACTGGCGATGGTGCTGCTCTCGGGCGCCGGATTGATGACCCACAGCGTCATTCACCTGCTCAGTGTGGATCCGGGCTATCGGCTTGAGAATCTGATCAGTGTCCATGCCCGCGCACCTATTAATTTTTCCTGGAGCAACGAGCAGTACCTGGCCGCGGCGAAACGGTTCCATGATGTGCTCTACGGACGCCTATCCGCTCTGCCCGGCGTGGCTTCCATCGGTATCCTGGGCAGTGGAATGCCCACAGCCCCCATTGAGGCCGACGGCCAGCCACCTGTGTATCTCAATTCCTGCGGAATCGAGAGCGAGAATCCGTTCATCGTGCTCGGCGCCCCATTGATCGAAGGTCGCTTTCTCGACCGCGGCGATCTGGAACGCAAAACAGTAGTCGTCAACCAGGCATGTGCCGCAGCCATGTGGCCCGGTCACAGCGCGATTGGGAAACGATTTCCCGACGCGCGGGATCATGAAAACGAAGTCATCGGTGTCGTTGGAGATATAAAAACGCGCGGCTACTACGAAGAGGAGCCTCCTCCCATCTTCTATCGTCCCAACAAATTCGAATTCGGTCATCTGTATCACTTCTACATCCGCACGCAAACCGATCCTGCGTCTCTGATTCGCCCAATTCAGCTCGCGGTCAAGCAGGTCGATCCCGAAGCGGATGCGCCAGGCATAAGAATAGTTGCGGACGAATTCTACCGCGCTACTCAGCCACGCCGCACGTTTACCTTTCACCTTTCGCTCTTCGCGGCGGTTGCGCTGGTGCTTGCGGTCATCGGCCTTTACGGACTGCTTGCCTACGCGGTCGCCCGACGGACCCGGGAAATCGGTATCCGCATGGCCGTGGGTGCTACGCGGAACTCCATTCATAATCTAATCCTGCGTGAAGGGATGAAGCTGGTTTGCATCGGTTTGGGCTTCGGTTTGGCCGTAGCACTGGCTGCGACACGAGTTCTTCAGAACCAGCTCTTCGGTGTGTCGCCCCAGGATCCCGTGACGCTTGTGGTGATTTCCACAGTCCTGCTTCTGGCTGCTCTTATCGCCTGTTGTGTCCCTGCGCGAAGGGCAACGAAGATCGATCCGATGGTGGCTCTGAAATACGAGTAGAAGATACTAGAATTTAAAAAGGAAATATAATGGGAACATTACTTCAAGACATTCGCTATGGATTTCGGATGCTCGCCAAGAAACCGGGCCTTACAATAGCAATGGTCTTGACTCTTTCCTTAGGGATTGGTGCCGGCACGGCGATTTTCAGTGTGGTGGACAAAGTCCTCATCCGCCCATTGCCGCTTGCCGACACCGAAAGACTGCTGACAATCCGTGAGGCAGATCCGCAGCGGCCCCGAGCCCACGG
>SDBS01003925.1_pt1 | contig 14593 bp, 13 predicted proteins | sample 2277091 | NCBI WGS metagenome assembly SDBS01 (sample SAMN10404972, study PRJNA504765) | marine sediment metagenome | isolation source: marine sediment core GS10_PC15, 163 cmbsf | place: Arctic Ocean: Southern Knipovich Ridge | collected 2010
TTGCTCGGTTAAACCCCTTGCCTAAAGAACAGATAAGCCATACTTGGGAATTATTTGTATGCTTATTTATAACCTCACTGTGTTTGATAGCGAAGGTTGAAATGCGTAATATCACCTTTTACAAGCGATGCGTGATGCGGTGAGGCGGTGGCACAGGTTTTTGCACAATAGGGCCGTGCATGGTTTTTTCGAGCGATAAAAGCGCAAAAACTGTGCCACCGCCGGTGCAGGCCCGTCCCGAATAGATGTTGCTTTCTAAAGAGGTTTCTAACCGATGGTTCCCTTCAGCGAGAGGAAGGTAGATGGCCCGGCGAATCCCCTTCTGTGTCCGTTTAGGTATTTTCCTTACCGCCGTGGCAGCCGTGCTGGTGAGCGCCCTGGGCGCCGGTGATCCTGGGCCACTCCTGACGACCGCCGACCCCGAAGACGTGGGGATGGACCCGGAGCGCCTGGCCCGTCTCGACGGCCTGGTCGAGGAGATAATCGCCTCGGGTCGGATGCCGGGCTGCGTGATCCTCGTCGGCCGCCGGGGAGCAGTGGTCTGGCGAAAGGCCTACGGGATGGCCGAGATCGAGCCGGAACAGCGTCCCATGAGGGCCGACACCCCCTTCGATCTTGCCAGCCTGACCAAGGTCGTGGTCACCACCACGGCGGTGATGATCCTCCTCGAGCGGGGTGAGTTCCGCCTCGACCAGCCCGTCGCCTACTACCTCCCCGCCTTCAGCGACAAGGGGAAGGGAGACATCACCCTCCGCCAGCTCCTGTTGCACGAAAGCGGTCTTCCCGCCTGGCAGGACTTCAGCAAGACCTGCTCCGACTCAGCCGAGGTCATCGCCGAGATCTGCGCCGTCGAGCCCAGGTACGCCTCCGGCGTCCGTTACCTCTACAGTGATCTGAACATGATCGTCCTGGGCGAGGTGATCCGCCGGGTGGACGGCCGGAGCCTGGACGAGTTCAGCCGGGAGGAGATCTTCGAACCGCTGGGGATGGCGCACACCACCTTCAATCCCGCTGGCGAGTTCGCCGCCGCCGCCGCCGCCACCACCCGGGCTGAAGGCCGCGCCGACGTCCCCGACGGCACCATGCTCATGGGCCGCGTCCACGACGCCAACGCCGCGCTGATGGGCGGGGTGGCCGGTCACGCCGGGCTCTTCTCCACCGCCGACGACCTGGCTGTCTTCGCCCAGATGCTCCTGAACGGCGGGGTTTACGGCGACACGCGCATCCTCTCACCGGTGACCGTCCGTCGGATGACCGAGGAGCACCTGCGGGTCAACTCCACCGTACGCCGCGGCCTGGGCTGGGACCTCCATTCCGAGGAGTTCTGCACCGCCGGAGACCTCCTTTCAGCGAGCGCATACGGCCACACCGGCTTCACCGGCACCAGCCTCTGGATGGACCCCGAGAACGACCTCTTCGTGATCCTCCTCGCCCACCGCCTGCACCCCGACGGGCGGCAGAGCGCCTTCAACGAGGTGCGCGCCCGCATCCACAACGTCGTCGCCGCCTCCATCGTTGAGTGAGCCGGCCGGGCTCCGTCCTCGCTCCAGGTTCGGTTCACATTGGGGTGGGTTTTCATGGGTAAGCGTTTCTTATTGATTCCTCTGGCCTGCGGTCTCGTTATCGCCGGCTGTACGGGCGTTACCGATCCCGCCGAGTTCTCAGCCGATTTCTGGCCGCTGGCGGTGGGTTACACTTGGACCTACCGCGACGGCTTCGATGATTTGACCATCGTCACGATTACCGTCGAGGACGACGGCTGGTATTGCTGGGACGAGGGCGCGGCGCGTCTGGCCTTGAGATGCACCGATCACTCCTGCCGGAGGCAGCCGATCTGGCCGCCGCCCCACGACGCGCGCTACACCGTCGTACTCCTCAAGCCCCCGCTGGAGGAGGGCGCCACCTGGCCGCTGTACGGCGACGGCTCCGGCGAGGCCAGGCTGGTCCGGGCCGACTTCACCTACGAGACCCCCGACGGTGACTGGGAGCACTGCTACAGGGTGGAGCTCGAGTCCACCTGGGAGGTCTACGCCCGTGGGATCGGCCTGGTCGCCGAGGGGATCGGTGAAATCGAGACCCGCCACCTGGTGGAGTACGACTTCGGCGGCTGATGACTCGATCGGTTAAAATCGGCGTTTACGGCATGGAGGAGGCCCCGGGTTTTCTGGCTCGGGAGCTGCGGACGATCGGCCTGGACGCGCGGGAGCTCACCGAGTTGACTCTCGGGACGCTGGCCGGTCTGGACATCCTCCACGTCTTCTTCCCGCCGATGGCCTGGCGGGGCTTCATCATTGCCAGGCTAATGGGCCTCGCGACCGTGGCCCACTGGATCGGTTCCGATGTGGAGCGCCTGGCCACCCGGCCGCGTCGGTTCGGTTGGAAGGTCGCGATCCGCTTCGTGGACCTCCATCTCACGGTGCACCAACCGCTGGTAGACGAGCTGGCTGAATTGGGGATCGCGGCCCGCCACCTGCCCAACCTCTCCGAGCATCTCCGGGTGGAGGAATTGCGCTGGCCCGCCGAGCCGGCGGTCCTCTGCTACGCGCCTTCCACCGGGCGGGAGCTTTACGGGGTCTCGCGCCTGCTAAAGCTGGCCCGACGCCTGCCCCACGTAAAATTCTACTCCTGCGGCGCCGAGGAGCCGCCCGCCGGTATCCCGGCGAACTGGGAGCACCTCGGTCTGTTGGCCGACATGCGCCCGGCTTACGCTCGTAGCCGGGTCCTGGTTCGGCCCACCCGCCGCGACGGTCTGGCCCGGATGGTCCTGGAGGCCCTGGGCTACGGCCGGAGGGTCGTCTGGACGCAGCCTTTCCCACATGTTTATCTCGCCCGGAGCGACGACGAGCTGCTCGCCATGACTTTGACAGCCTTGGAAGCCGGTGAGAATACGTCGGGGCGGGAGATGATCCGGACCCACTACTCGAACCGCCGCATCGCCTACCGGTTGTGCGATTTTTACCGTCTTCTCCTGAGCCGACCTCTGGAGTAGGGATATGTTCGGCGCCATCGCCGGAAAGCTTCTACGCCTGGATGGCTGGTCCGACCTGAAGTACAAGGCCGGTTATCATCTCGGTCGGATCCGCCGCCGCCACCTCACCCCCCGGGGCCGCTACCACTACCTGCACTACCGCCGCCGCCGGCTGGCCTGGCGCCACAAACAGCCGCTGGACTATCCCAACATCATCCACTTCGAGCTCACCAGCCGCTGCAACGCTCGCTGCGCTATGTGCCTCACCACGACCTCACCCGCCCCAAACCGACATGTCCTTCGAGCTGGTGCGGGAGGTGATCCTGGATTGGCCGCCGGGGGGATTGACCGGGCCAGCCTCTTCTCCTTCGGCGAGTCGCTTCTCAACAAACATCTCCCCGAGGTGGTCGCGCTGGTGAAACAGCGCCAGCCCCGCTGTTTCGCTTACATCACCACCAACGCTCTTCTATGGGCGACCTAATCATCGAGCGGGGCGTAGAAGCCCCGCGTTATATTCCCCCTCTCCCTGACCTCCCAAGAGGGGCGTGAAGAGAGGGTTTTGGTCTACTTGTCCGTCAGGGCGGTGATGCCCGGGAGCTCCTTTCCCTGGACGAAGACGAGAGATGCGCCGCCGCCGGTGGAGACGAAGCTGTAATCGGTGTAGTGGAGCCCGGCCTGGACGATGGCCGCCACGGAATCACCGCCTCCGATGACGGTGAAGGCGCCGGAGTCCTTGAGCTTGGCCACCTCGCGCGCCACGAGTCGCGTACCCCCGGCGAAGCGCTCGTCCTCGAAGTATCCCAGGGGTCCGTTCCAGAAGACGGTCCGCGCCCGGGCGATCTCTTCGGCGAAGCGCTTCTGAGTTTCGTCGCCGATGTCCACCGCCCTCCATTCCTCCGGTATCTGCTTGACCAGCCGGGCCTCGTACTCCGGGCCGATCTCTTCCACCACGTAGTTGTCCGTGGGGAGGACTATCTTATCGGGGTAGCGGAGGAGGAGGTCCTTGGCGTACACGAGGTAGTCGGGCTCGTGGATGCTCCGGCCCACCTCGCGGCCCAGGGCGGCCAGGAAGGTGTAGGCGATGCCTCCCCCGACGAGGAGTTTGTCCACCCGTCCCAGGAAGCTCTTGACGACCCCGAGCTTGGTCGAGATCTTGGCGCCGCCCATGATGCCGACGTAGGGCCTCTGGACCTCGCCCAGAAGGTGGCTCAGGTATTCGATCTCGTTCTTGAGCTGGTAGCCGTAGGCGGTGGTCAGGAACTTCGGCACGCCGACGATGCTGGCGTTGTTGCGGTGGCAGACCGGGAAGGCGTCGTTGATGAAAACATCCGCCAGGGAGGCCAGTTCCCGGGCCAGCTCGTCGCTGCCTTCCCTCTCGCGGGGGTCGTAGCGGAGGTTTTCCAGCATCATCAGCTCGCCCGGCTTCAGGGCCGCCGCCAGGTTCCGCACCTCGTCGCTCATCACCGTGCTCCGGCGGGTCATCTTCACCGGATGACCGATGAGCTCCTCCAGCCTCCGGGCGACCGGCCGCAACGAATAGCGGAGCTCGTCGCCCTTGGGCCGGCTGCGATGGGAGCAGAGGATGAGCGAAGCCCCCTCGGCCAGGATGTGGCGCAGGGTGGGCAGTGAAGCGATGATGCGGGCGTCGCTGGTCACGTTGCCCTCGTCATCGCCGGGCACGTTGTAGTCCAGGCGGACGAGAACCCGCTTGCCCCCGAGCTCCAGGTCTTCGATGAACAGCTTCCGCATGGCGCCTCCCGCTTGGCACACAACCGGGCAGGTTACTAAAGATGGCCCCGTTTGCCGAGGGTTTCCTTAAAAAAGGGAAACGGTCCGCTGCGATTTCCCTCTCCCAGTGGGAGGAGCAGTCGCTCACGGGATTAAGGGTGAGGGTACAAGAACGGGCGAGGTGCTCAAGCCCCTGCCCTACGTCATGGGAGATCTGCGAGGCACGGGCCGGGTAGAGGGGTAAAGCGACCGGGATTAATATCTGTGACCGAAGGTAATCCCCGCCCTACGTTCAGGCGCACACCGGCGTCGACCCTCCGCGTCCCCGCTCTACTACATGGAGAAGCCGATGGCCCCGGAGACGCTGAAGTACGTGTTGGCCTCGCCCGAGGTGTCTATCTTCCCGAGACCCACCGCCAGATCGAACCTGATGCCCTGGAGGTGCATCCCCACGCCGAGGTGGTAGAGCGGTGGCTGTGTCTGGTCGGCCAGGTTGTAGCGGAAGCCGGCGGCGGCCCAGAGGGCGCCATCGAAGCTCACCCGGGCGCCCACCGCCAGGTCCTGCTGGGCGGAGAAGAGGCCCTTGGATTCCTGCAGGTCCACGTCCACGGCGAGGGTGAGTATGTCGGGGACGACCTGGCTGGCCACGCCGATCCGCCAGTGCGGCTCGAGACGGGTGGAGACCCCCGGAACCGGTTCGTCCCAACTGATCGGCGCCGGGATCACGTCTCGGACCAGTACACCGAGACGGAAGTAGGGGGTGAACTGACCGAGGAGGCCGAGATCGGCGCTGACCGCGTGTCCAAGGATCGGTCGCGTGCCCAAGACCTGTTCGATGATCCACCCTGGTCCGGTGGTGTGCATACCGTCGTCAGCGGCGGTGAACCGGTTCCGGTAGGCTTGGGTGAGGATGTACTTGATGTTGATCCCGGCGCTCACGAAGAAGCGGTCCCGCCGCCCGGAGCGCCAGAGGAAGTCGGCGTAGGTGACGATGAACTCCTGGCGGGCGTCGTTCGTCAGGTAGGCGCCGGTTTGGTTCTCGGTCAGACCGATGCCGTTGCCCTCGGTGTCCCCGATGAATCCGTCGGTGTCGGGGTAAGTGGGCCAGAGGGTGACCAGCTGCTCCGAATCGAGGTAGCCCGCCAGGTACAACAGGGCCACCGACTCGTAAGTCATCAAGTACATATCGGGGATCATCCGGCCGAGGTTGGTGTCGGTCTCGAGGAGCACCTGGCCCGTGCCGCCGCCGATCCAGCTCACCGCCAGCGGCCCGAGCATGACCCCGATGCCGTAGTTGAGATAACCGGTGACGCCGGGAGGATTCTCCGCGAGACCGGCGAGGAAGCCCACCGTTTCATCTATGGCGTCGAGGAGCGGATCGAGGCCGCCCTCGCCCACGTCGGCGTGCCAGATGGCGTCCTTTAGCTCGATGTAGGTGTTGAAATCCTCGGTGATCCGATCGTCAGCGGTGATGGAGAAGTTGGGTACGCAGGCGAAGTAGTCGCGGGCGGCGGCCATCCCGGCCGGGTTGTAGTAGATCGAGGCCTCATCGTCGGCCAGGGCGACGTAAGCGCCCCCCATCGCCATCGCGCGCGGAGAGTAGATCGGGAGGGCCAGCCCGGGGACGAGGGTCAGGCACGTGAACAGCAGAACCTTTACCTTCATCCGCCACCCCTTTCCGCCGGAGTTGCCGTTTGATAACCGATTACCACACTGAGACCTTGGTATAATACCATTTGTTATCGGGGCGTATCTTCCCCGGCGGTGGCACAGTTTTTGCGAATTTCCATACCGGTAAAAGTTCGATGGGCGTCATGGCGCAAAAACCTGTGCCACCGCCTCGCTTATGCGCTCATTATACGCCTGGTCAAGACCTTTAGATAAGCGCGACATAAAGGTCATAAACCGTTTAACCGTTCCTGGATCAAGGGGGTTCAAATCCCTTGTCTTTTACAATGAGACTTGCCACCGGTGCAGGAGTACCTGTTTAATGGTGAGTCGGTATGGCTTTTTCAGAGGTTTTTGTGGTTTTTCGGGCGGGGCGCAACGGCCCCGCCCACATACATCCCCGGAATGTGCCCTACAGGGCGAAGCCGACGGCGAATGAGGCGCCCAGGGTGGAGTTGTGCTCGCCGGCGGAGAACTCGTTAGTCATCACCGCCAGGTCGAGGTGGAAGATGTCACCGATCTTCACCCCGAAGCCCAGGGTGGCCAGGAAGGTGGCCTTGGCCTTGTCCTCGATCAGGGAGTTGTAGTTGGTGTTGAAGCCGGCCCGGATGGCGAAGACGTCTGCGATGCTCCATTCCACGCCGAAGGAGAGGTCCCGGACCCGGTCAACGACGATTTCCTTCTCGACCCATTGATTGTTCTCGATGACCCGCGCCGTGACCGTGTAATCGGTCTCCAGGGCGTCTATGTCCATGGCGATGGTGAGGCTGTCGAAGAACTCGAAGCCCAGGCCGAAGCGGATCTGGGGGTCTAACTTGGTTGGTTCCAGGTTGTCTGTGTCCCAGGTGATCTCCATGGGGATGATGTTGCGCCCGACGACGCCCAGGTGGATGAAGCGCCCGAGCATCGCCTGGACGCCTATATCCATGCTGAAGCCGTAGCCCGTGGCCACGGCGTCCAGGCCGAGGACGTTGGTGAAGAGCCAGTTGGGCCCCGTGGTGAAAACGTCGGGGTCAAGCTTGCCGGCGGAGAGGACGCTCAGCTCGTTGTCGTAGCGCTGTCCGTAGATGAACTTGGCGGTTCCGCCGATGGCCAGGAAGTCGTGGCGGCCGAGCTCGAAGGAGTGGGCGTAGGTGACGCCGAGGTCGTGCTGGGAGAAACCGGTGACGGCGATCATGGACATGTTCTCCGACAGGCCGATGTTGTCGGTAGGCGTGGTGCGCCAGCCCTGGCTGACGAGGCGGTTGTACTCCTGCCCTGTCAGGAGCCCGGCCTGGTAAAGGGCGGTGATCATGGCCTGGCGCTGATACTGGGAGCCGGTGTTGAAGTACTGCTCGTCTATCAGGCGCGAGGTCTGGCTGTCCATCCCCGGGCCGATCTCCATCTTGGTCACGTTGATCCAGCTCACGCCGATGGGTCCGATCATGGTGGTGACACCGAAGTGCATGTTTCCGATCACCCCGGTGCCCGGCTCGTTGAAGCCCTCCAGGGCGTCGGAGAAATCGCCGATGAAGGCGATCAGCTCGTTGGGGTCTGAGGTGCTCGGGGGGTTGGAGTAGAAGTCCTTGAACGCGTTCATCTGCTCGGTGATGTTATCCGCGACGGCGAAGCCCCAGACCGGGTCTGCGGCGAAGATGATGTCGCGCCGGCCCAGGGCGGCCGGGTTCCAGTAGACGGCGGTGCCGTCCTCCACCAGAGCCACCTGGGCGCCTCCCATGGCCATGGCGCGGGGCCCGTAGATCTCGGTGGCGAGGACCGCCGTGGACACAAGGAGCAGGATCAACAACGAGCGGCGCATGGGTCCTCCTTGCAAAGGTAAACTGCCGGGATTTTGTTACCTAAGTGTAGCTTGAAATATTGATTAAAACAAGGCATCGGGCTACGTTACGACTGGGTCTAGCTCCACGAAACGGCGGACCTCCTCGGGGAGTGCGTCGTGCAGGCGGCTGTGGATAGCCTCGGCGGTGGGGAGATTGACCAGCTCCGCTGCAAGCTCCGCCGCCTCCCGGAAGGAGATGGCCCGCAGGGTGGCCTTGACCACCGGGACGTTCACCGGTGAGACCGACAGCTCGTCTATGCCGAGTCCCACCAGGAAGGGCACGGCCAGCGGGTTGGCGCCCATCTCGCCGCACAGGCCGACCCAGATTCCGGCCGAGTGCCCCGCCTCCACGATCGTCCTCAACAGACGCAAAACGGCGGGGTGGAAGGGCTGGTAGAGCTCGGAGATAGCGGGGTTGCCCCGGTCCACCGCCAGGGTGTACTGGATCAGGTCGTTGGTGCCGATGGAGAAGAAGTCCACCTCACGGGCGAACTGGTCGGCCATCACCGCCACCGCAGGGACCTCGACCATGATCCCGACCTCGATCCCGTCGTCGTATGACTTGCCCTCGGAGTCGAGCTCGGCTTTGCACTCCTCCACGATCTCCTTGGCCTCGCGCAGCTCCTCCAGGGAGGAGACCATCGGGAACATCAGCCGCACGTTTCCCGTGGCGCTGGCCCGAAGGATGGCCCGGAGCTGGACCTTGAAGGTGTCGGGCTTCTTCAACGAGAAACGGATGGCCCGGCAGCCCAGGTACGGATTGATCTCCACCGGAACCTCGGGGTGGGAGAGGAACTTGTCGCCGCCGATGTCCACCGTGCGGATGACCACCGGCTGGGGCGCCAACTGACGGGCGACCACCGAGTAGGCCTCGTACTGCTCACCCTCGCTGGGCAGGTCCTCCCGGTTCAGGAAGAGAAACTCGGAGCGGTAGAGGCCCACCCCCTGGGCGCCGTAGGCGCGGACCGCGTCCACCTCCGAGAGGAGCTCGATATTGGCGGCGAGCTCGATCGTAAAACCGTCGGAGGTCTCCGAGGGCAGGTTGCGCAGCTTGGCCAATGACTTGAGCTTGGCCCTCTCCTCCTTCTGGATCCGCCGGTACTTCTTCAGGAGCTTGGGCGCGGGGTCGAGGATGACGACACCGTTACGGCCGTCGAGGATCAGGGTGTCGCCCTCTTCGGCCCGCCGGGAGAGGTTGCTCAGGCCCACCACCGCCGGGATCTCCAACGCCCGCGAGATGATCGCCGTGTGACTCGTCACCCCGCCCACGTCGGTGGCCAGCCCGAGGACTTTCTGGGGGTCTATCTGGGCCGCGGCCGACGGCGGCAGGTCGTGGACTACGATGATCGCCTGCTTATCCATCCCGGCCAGGAACGGCTCCCGTTTCCCCATCAGGTTTCGGATCAGCCGCTCCCCCATGTCGCGCACGTCGCCCACCCGCTCGCGCAGGTACTCGTCCTCGAAGCCGGCGAAGGTGCCCACGAAGTGGTCAACAATTTCGCTGACCGCGTACTCGGCGGTGCAAGAGAGGCGCCGGATGTGGTCCTTCACCCCTTCCAGAAGGGTGGTGTCGTCGAGCATCATCCGCTGGGATTCAACGATCTTCAGCTCGGTCAGGCGTTCGTCGGCGCGGAGGGAGTTGATCAGGCGCTCCAGCTGCCGCTTCGAGGTCCCCAGGGCCTTCTCGAAACGTTCGATCTGGTGCTCGGGGTCCTCGATGTGATCACGGCCGACGTTGAGGAGCTCCAGTTTTGGTTTGGCGACCTGGCCGATCGCTACCCCCATGGAGACTGGTACGCCCTGGAAGATCATGGTTTCTCCTCGAAAAAAGACCCCTGCCTGCGCGGGGTGATTATGGGATATTTTTACCGAATGCTCAATACCGTTATCTTGGCCTGCTTTTTGCAAATACTCCTACAGGGGGGGGAGGTGAGGGATGCGGGCAATCCAGGCTGTGTAACTTTTCCTCCGGCTGCTGCACGGTCCAGGAAAAAACCCGTTCTAGATCCCCCACCGTCCGGAGTTGTCTTAAATGATTGTACGGGTGTGAAATAATCGAATCTACCACCCCAAAAAATCCGGCTCCGGTACCCCCCCGACCAAAATTCATTCCGAGCGGAGGTACTGATTCTCGAGAAATCTCTTTTCGGCCAGAAGCTTGAGGCTCTTCAGCGCCCTTTTCGCGTCGGGACCCTTGGCGAGGATGACGAGCAGCGACCCCGGAGCCGCGCCCAGCGACATTACACCCATCACGCTTTTGGCGTTCACCCAAGACCCATCGGAGTTGGCGTGGGCGACGCGTATCTCGGCCTCGAACTTCTGGGCGACACGAACAAAAATGGCCGCCGGACGTGCGTGGAGGCCGAGTTTGTTGTTCACAACGATCTGGATTTGGGGCATATTCCGGGTGATTCGAGGAAAATTCCTGCCAGTCACGCGATTCTAGCACGGCCCATCTCTGTGGTCAATCTCGACTTAGCATGTATACGCTTGACCTCGACCAATATTTTTGCTATTTTAACCGATGAATACATGTAGAGGCTTTGAAAATGGCGAAAAACCAACAAGAATCGGCGAAACTCAGGCGGCTCACCCAGGCGCTGGTGGCTGTACTTCTCTGCGTCGTTTCCGCCCGGGCCGGTGACATCGCCGACCACGTCGTGATCGCCGAGGTTCTGCCCCACCCCGCGGACGACCAGGCCGTCTTCGTCGAGCTCTACAACCCAACCGGGCAGGAGCTGAGCCTGGACGGCTACTACCTTAGCTCCGACCTCGAACAAGACTACCTGGCCCTCCCCGGGAGTATCCCGGCCTATGGTTTCTACCTGATCTCCACCGCCGAGGAAGGCTGGCCCGACGGCTGGGCCGACCCCGATCTTACCGCGCCGCAACTCGAACTGGACCCCTACTCGAGCGGCGTGGCACTCCTCAACGGCTCCGATACGGTGGACATGCTCGGGTGGGGGGTCTCACCCGGATACTACGAGACTACCCCCTGCAACATTCCAAACCAGGGCGAGTCCTTCGAACGCAAGAGCGGAAGCTCCCACAACGATGCGGACGGGAACGGCTACGACACCGACAACAACATCTTCGACTTCCGCGTCAGAAGCGACCCCGAACCGCAGAACACCTACAGCGATACCGAACGGCCTCCCATGTCCGCCGACGACGCCACCTGGGGCTTCATCAAAGACCTCTACGGCCCCCAACGATAGGTGGGCCAGGGGGCCGGTGAGGGGGGCTGGTCAGCGGGAGACCGATAAAGGGGGCCAGCAAAGGGGGGCAGTAAAGGGGGGCAGCAAGCGGGTCTTTTTTTTAGGGAGTTATAGGGGTCAGCAAAAGGACCCAGATTGGGAGTTTAAATCTGTAAATTAGGCGGCCGAGAGGCCTTTTTTTATGGGAATTCTGGTGGTTGGCTCAAACGTCCCCCCTCTCCCTGTGGGAGGAGCAGTCGCTCACGGGTCGGGGTGAGGGCTACCCTAACTCCCCTCTGTAGGGGCGGTCCCTCTGTGGCCACCCGTGGGAGTGGCAACAGACCCACCCCTACGATGCATAATCTACGTAGAGGCCGACCTTTAGGTCGGCCCGCGGGCGGGAGAAAAGACCCGCCCCTACATCAGCTCAACCTGCAGACGTATCAACCAGCCGACTCGGTCAACCTGACGCACCAGCTTGCACACTTTCGACTTACCTCGTCCGGGATTCGGCGAACCGTTTGCGGGGAGGCGTAAAAAAAAATCGATCGCGCACATTTATTCTGCTCATCCGAGGAGTCTAGTCAGTCGTCGTCAGCGCAGCTCCCAGGCGGCCCACCAGCTCGCGGAACCGTTCGCCCCGTTCGGCAAAGTTGAGGAACTGGTCGTAGCTGGCGCAGGACGGGGAGAGGAGGATCACCCCGCCGGGCGCGGCGAGCTGGGCCGCCCTCGAGACGGCCTCCTCTAGAACATCGGTCACCTCGACGGTCTCCAGATGGGGCCGGTAGCCGTCGGCCGCAAGCTCCTCCGTCCCCCGCTCGATCGCCCGCCCGATCGCATCGGCGGTTTTCCCGATCAACAGGCACCCCTTGGCGCGCAGGGCTATCTCCCGCCCCAACTCCCCGAAGGGGGTTCCCTTGTCGTAGCCGCCGGCGATGAGCCAGAGCGGCTCGCTGAAGCTCCGCAGGGCCGCGATGGTGGACTCCGGCGTGGTGGCGATGGAGTCGTTGTAGTAGGCGACCCCGTTGACGGTGGCGATCGGCTCCAGGCGGTGGACGATGGGCCGGAAGCCCTCCAGAGCCTTGGCTGTGACGGAGAGGGGAATGCCGAAGGAGTAGGCCGCCGCCGAAGCGGCCAGGGCGTTGACCACGTTGTGATCGCCGCGCGGGGTGAAATTCTCGAGCTCGAAGTAGCGCTGCTCAGCCCCGGCGAAACGGGCCACCAGGCGGCCCTTGTCTGCATCGTCCCTTCGGTGCCGGTAGAAGTTGACCCCCTCGTCGTCCTCGATGCCGAACCTGAGGACCGATCCCCGGGTCAGCTCCGTCAGCTTGGTCACCTGCGGGTCCCCGGCGTTGAGGATCGCCACGTCCCGGGCGGTCTGATGCCGGAGAATCTGGGATTTGGCCTCGATGTAGGCGGCGAAGGTGCCGTGGCGGTCCAGGTGGTTCGGGGTCAGATTCGTCACCACGGCGATGTGGGGGGACCAGCCAATCCCGCCCAAATCCTCGAGTTGGAAGCTGGAGAGCTCGAGCACGGCGGGCAGACCCGGTGCCGCGTTGTCAACCCGGTCCAGCAGGCACACCCCCATGTTGCCTCCCACCAGGGCACCCGGGTTGAAGCGGCTGACGATATCGCCCAGCATCCCAGCCGTGGTCGTCTTACCGTTCGAGCCGGTAACCGCCAGCATCACCCCTCGGAAGCGCTCGACGAAGAGGACGATCTCCGAGCAGAGCTCAGTCCCCGCCTCCCGGGCGAACTCCAGGTACGGTGAGCTCTTCGGCACCGCCGGGTTGACGAAGACGATGTCGGCGTTGCGGAAGTCCTCCTCGCGGTGGGTGCCCAGGTGGTACTCCACCTCCAGGTCGCGCAGCTTCTCCAGCGATGGTCCAAGCTCGTCGGCCTCGCGAAGATCGGTTACGGTGACCTTGGCCCGGCGCTTTATCAAATACCGGGTGAGGCCGACCCCGCCGCCGAAGAGGCCCAGGCCCATCACCAACGCCCGTCTGCCTTCAAGCTTCGTCACCGGTCCCTACCCAGGGGGGCGCCGCTCGCGGCGGCAACCTAACGAATGTTATTAACCTTGCAACGCGGTGCTGGGTGCGGCTCCTAGCCGTCACCGGTCGTCCCCCAGAGGCGAGGGGGCTTCGATCTGTTTGTCCCTGACCCGGGGCGCCTGGGGCAGCTCGCCGGTCTCCGATGTTGGGTTCGTCACTTCGTCCTCCCGCCAGGGAACCCGGGGCGGCCAGATGTCGCTGAAGGGCGGCACACCCTCGATATCCACGCCCTGCAACGCCTCGACATAGTCCAGGATCTCGCCGAGCTGGCCCCCGAAGCGCTGAAGCTCCTCGGCGGTCAGCCCCAACCGGGCGAGTCTTGCGATGTGCAACACCGTTTTCGAGTCCATGACACCTCCGAGCTGGAAATCAATTCTAACATAGGGTCGCACCGCTATCTTCACCTTGACCCCGAACCCCCGAGGTGCTATTTTTCTCACCGCACTCCTTCCACCAATACCGACATGCTGGGTGTCGTCACCTACTACGATTACAACAAGGGTTACGTTTTCCTCCGCCCCCTCGGCGGTGAACCCTCGGACGAGGGGGATGAGTACTTCTTCCACGATACCCAGCTCGGCGGATCCAGGTTCCGGGGGCTGGGCGTGGGCAGTGTGGTGGAGTTCGAGCCCGCCGAGAAGGGCGGCCTGGTAAAGCGGGTGGACCTGGCTTGCTGACCTCGTCGGGCGCTTCAAACGAAAGGTTCAAAAGGGGGATACAGAATTATCTAACGGCTTCGCTCGCGGGGATGAACCGTCGAATAATCTTCAATTCCCCTCGCGGAACACGGTCAAGCGTAAGGCTTGTGAGGTGTGACGCAGGGAATAAGGTAGGGCTCGCGGGGACGAACTCCCGAATAACAGAAACCTCTCCTCGCGGAACATGGTTGAGCGGAACGCTCACGGGGCGTGGCGCAGTCTGGTAGCGCACCTGCTTTGGGAGCAGGATGTCGGAGGTTCAAATCCTCTCGCCCCGACCACCAGCATGATGCTGGACCCAGTTACGCGAGGAGGATCGTTAGAAAAACATAGTTATGTGCCGCGTTCGGAAGCATATACATGTATCAAACGCCCCGACCACCAGCATGATGCTGGACCCAGTTACGCGAGGAGGATCGTTAGAAAAACATAGTTATTTGCCGCGTTCGGAAGCATATACA
>SDBS01003926.1_pt1 | contig 14591 bp, 13 predicted proteins | sample 2277091 | NCBI WGS metagenome assembly SDBS01 (sample SAMN10404972, study PRJNA504765) | marine sediment metagenome | isolation source: marine sediment core GS10_PC15, 163 cmbsf | place: Arctic Ocean: Southern Knipovich Ridge | collected 2010
GTTGAAAAAGAGAAGATTAAGGATCAGGTGGTTCTCTTCTGGAATACACACAACTCACGCGACTTCTCAAATACAATCGAAGGTATTAATTATCGTGATCTTCCCCAAGCCTTCCATCGCTACTTCGAAGAGGATGTCCAGAAACTAGACAAGAAGACCAGAACACTAGAGCTGTAGAGTGGCAGAGCAATAGCACCATAGTGCCATAGTTCCGTTAGGCTCTTCAAGCTGATGATACTCGAAACAAACCTGACACTACAATTACAAGCCACAGCCCAGTGCAAGCATCATACCAGTTCAGGATCACTCCCAGGCTCTTGGGTATAGGAGTGGTACTGACCTGCAATAACACCACTTACTTTATAGAACACTCTCAAGCTATAGTGAATCGAAGCGTTATAGTGTTGGGTTCTTCAGTTTTCTTCTGCTTCAAGACTTCTATAGCACTGCTGTTCTGTTGCTCTATAGTTCTCCGAAACTATGGCTCTATGTCACTGCTTTCTCCCAGTTCTCCCTCCTTTTTATCATTTTAAACAATAAACAACTCTTAATGTCCTCTTAATCCACAGTAAACACTTTTCGTCTAACATAAACAGTAGCTAAACAATTCTCTTATTTATCCTAGTCAAGCCAATACAGCAAATAAATAAGCGGGGTCGGACAAGTAAGTGAGAAGAAACAATAAATCAACCAGAATGGGCATCAAAGGAACCTACGGCAAGATATCGATCATTGCCGGTGTTTTTGTTGTTCTAGTTTCCGTGCTGGCATTCTTAGGTTTCGGTCTACAGGGCAAGATACTAAACATTAACTTTTCTGCTGAATCAGCGGATGCTACCGACTCTTATACCGAGGGCAAGATCGCCATGGTCCGCGAAAACACCAAGCTTTTTGTCCGTTGGCCAGCAACTGAAAAAGAGCGCCTAGTAGTGGAAGCATTGCCAAACGAAGTCAGCACCACGCGGGAGTTTATCGTTAAACCATTGTTCTCACCTGATGGAAAACACCTGGCATTTGTACGGACAATAGAACGATATGACGGATATCTGACAGGCCAAGAAGGCACATTGTGGATAGCCACCGGTAATGGACATGATCCGAGACCCTTGAGCGAACAAGTCGTATTATCCCATTGGGACAATGATAGCAAATGGTTATACTGCTACCGGTATAACAACGGTCCAGCCGGGTCGCATGAATCAACCGTATGGCAAAAAGTCAATGTAGAAAACGGCCAAGTCGAAATCCTAACCGATTCATCCAAAGAACTGGATGATGAATGGCTGTCATCTGTTGTGTCGCCAAAGGGACAAAAGCTGACTGTCGAGAAAGTGATGGATGCTATGTTTGGACTGCAGACTGAAGACTTTAAGCTCGTCATCTCAGATTCAAAAGGCACAAGAACGATCACCGGTGGAAGTGACATTCTCGGGAAGACAGAAGGAAGACCGAAGACATTGCCACCGGCCTGGTCACCCAATGGACGCTATGCTGCGATGACTATCTATGCCAATGTGGTTGACGGATGGGAAGAGATGAGACAGTGGGAACAGTCTACCCTTTACATATATGATACTGAACTCGATAAAGGATTTGTGGTTCCCTCTCAGGATGTTTTTATTTGCTGGGCTCCTGATAGTAGTGGACTCGTCGTTTCTAATGGTGGAGACTGCGGAGTCATCAAACTTGATGGCAAAGACTTTCGGTCTGTAGGCCCGAATGCCAACGAAGCCCATTGGGTAGCGACTGAGAACTGATACCGAAATAAACATCACAATTAGTAACTCGCAATTAGCAATCCGATGCAATCACCTGTTAGGTTGCTTCGTCGTCCTTCGGACTCCTCGCCCCGATGCAGATCGGGACAGGCAATGACTGTTTGGATTAGTAAGAGAGAAAAATAGTTGAAGTGATATAGGATATTAAAGGCTTGGGCATTAGGTTAGGGTGTTATTGGTTCTTGTTCTTCCTCATAGTGACCGACATTTCGCAGTCTTTCATACCTCTGGTCAAGCAGTTCGGTGATAGGAATAGCCTTTATAGTATCCAAGCTCTTTATTAACATTGTCTTGAGATTTTCGGCTGTCTCTTCGGCTCCGCGGTGAGCTCCACCGATCGGTTCCCGTACAACATCATCTATAATGCCGTATTCTTTCAGCTCACCGGCAGTTAACTTGAGACTCTCGGCTGCCTCCTCCGCGCGCGACACATCCTTGTAGAGAATCGATGCGCAACCCTCCGGAGTTATGACTGAATAATAGGCGTTCTCCAGCATTAAGACCCGATCAGCAACACCCATAGCCAGTGCCCCGCCACTGCCTCCTTCTCCGATGTTTATGGCAATTATCGGGGTCTTTAGTGAGCTCATCTCTTTTAAGTTTTCAGCAATGGCCCAGGCTTGCCCTCTCTCCTCGGCTTCTACTCCCGGGTATGCCCCTTGAGTATCAATAAAGGATATAACTGGAAGTTGAAACTTCTCAGCCATTTTCATAAGCCGTAGTGCTTTGCGGTAACCTTCGGGGTGGGGCATGCCGAAATTGCAAGCAATCTTGTCTCCTGTTCCTCTACCTTTTTGCTCACCGATTATCATAACCGCATGAGCTTCAAGGAAGGCTGGTCCCCCTATTATTGCTTTATCGTCTCGAAATAACCGGTCACCATGCATTTCGACAAAGTCGTTGAAGATCATCTCACAATAATCATAAGCTAGCGGTCTTTCCTGATGTCTGGCAATCTGTACTTTCTGCCAGGCAGAAAGATCTTTAAATGCTTGCTCTTTTACTTCGTCGATCTTTTCCTTGAGCTCTTTGATCTCCACAGAGTATGTCTCCTGCTTGTTCCGAGCCAGTCGTTTTAGATCATCCAGTTTTTCTTCCAGCTCTATAACCGGTTTTTCGAAGTCAAGCATAAACCTGACCAATGCAGACTAGTCACCTCTCACTGTATCTTGTATTCTGTCTATACCTTTCTTTATCCTCTTTGTACCATTTCTTACTGTTTTTTGAACCTGCTTGCTGATCTCCGAACTCGATGTAATGTCGTTTATTATGCCCTTTCCCATTTTCTCCGCTCTTTTCGGTTCTCCTTTTATCACATCTATAAAAGTAGTGATCGTTCCTTTGATCTCCGGCCTGGCTATTACCATATCGACCATTCCATGCTCGAGTAAAAACTCTGATGTCTGAAATCCATCCGGCAGCTTCTCTTTTATAGTCTGCTCAATAACCCTCGGCCCAGCGAAACCGATCAATGCTCCCGGCTCTGCGATGATCAAATCAGCCAAGGCAGCAAAACTTGCCGTTACTCCACCCGTCGTCGGATGAGACATGATCGAGATATAGGGAGTTCTGTTTTCTGCCAAACGGGCAATCGCTGCACTCGTCTTGGCCATTTGCATCAATGAAAACATGCCTTCCTGCATGCGAGCTCCACCCGAAGCAACCACAGCAATAAATGGTCGGTCTAATTTGATTGCGTCTTCTATCGCCCTGGTTATCTTCTCACCGACAACTGAACCCATAGTACCACCGATAAAGTGAAAATCCATGACCGCAATAACAACCGGTCTTCCGTTCAGATTGCCGTAACCGGTAACCACGGCTTCTTTAAGAGAGGTTCGATTCATAGACTGAGCAATACTCTCTTCGTAAGTCTTATTAGCTTTAAACTTAAGCGGATTTTTTGAGGTCAAGCTTGCGTTTATTTCTTCGAATGTATCTTTATCTATCAAGGAATCAATGCGTTCACGACTATTAAGTTGATAGTGGAATTTGCAGCTGGGACATACTTTTAAATCCTTGAGGAATTCTTTCTGGTAGATTATTTCACTACAGGCAGCACACTTCGACCAGATGCCTAACGGAACGCCCTTCTTCCCCTTGGGACGCTCCTCTATTTTGTCTTTTTGCTTAAGGATATCGCTTATGCCCATAATGTCACCAAAACGATTGTCAGAAGTGAGTAGTTAGCAGCTAACATGATTTTAATTATGCCGATGATTTTTTGGTTACTGTTTTCTGCTTGTTGCTAAATGGCTGCTTTCAGACTCTTAATAAACCTGGTTGCACTATCTATTTGCTGGCGTTTGCTCTTTCCCTGGTCGATCTTGCTCAGCAGCGCACTACCTATTATGACACCATCGGCTATTTTTGCAACCTCTTGAGCCTGTTTTAGATTCGAGATACCGAATCCAACAGCCAGCGGTTTTGCTGTTTCTGACCGGACTCTAGACAAGAATTTAGCCATCCCTTTCGATAAAGCTGCGCGGGCACCGGTGACTCCCAGAAGCGATACGCAATAGATAAATCCGGTCGACGCACTTGCCACTTTTTTTATGCGCTCATCCGTGCTCGTTCGAGCAACCAGAAAGATCGAGCTAATCCCTCGCTTCTTGGCAATACGTCTCCAATCCAGGGCCTCTTCGGGTGGCAGATCAGGAAGTATCACACCATCGACACCGGCTTTAACAGCATCCCCGGCAAACCTAGTAAGCCCATAGCGAAGGATCACGTTGTAGTAGGTCATAAGAACAACCGGTACATCTGTTTTTTGCCGAATATCACTCACCATAGACAGAACATCATCAGTGGTGACACCGTTTGATAAAGCTACTTCGGATGCTCGCTGGATAGTTGCTCCATCAGCCAATGGATCGGAAAACGGGATGCCGATCTCGATTATGTCCGCTCCTGCTTCTGCTAAGGCAACGACCAGCTTCTTACTTGTATCGACTGTCGGAAAACCTGCCATCAGATACGGGATTAAAGCAGTCTTTCCTTCTTTCTTTAGTTGTTCAAACTTCTTATCAATCCGATTCAAAAGAAGTTCCTTTCCTTAATTGCAACTCACAATTAGCAACATGTAATTAGCTCCTGATCCCTAGATTCTTCTGTGCTATGTTTGACCTTTTTCTTTTCACTACTTTTCATTCTACTTTTCACATGCATAGAAACGAGAATCGTCATTGCGAGGAGCACTAGTTTTTTAGTGCGACGCGGCAACCCAACCTGTCAACAAACAAAAACAATCATTGTTACCCGCCTGTTTCAGTTTGGCGGACAAGGAACTCCGATTTGTCGGGATGACTAAGCATCCTCACATTTCGCATTTCCGCACCATATATCATCAGCTCAAAAACCTCTATGGCACTATGGATCTGTTGCTCTATGGCACTATGTTCCTTCAGCTCTTCAGAGCTTCTATTATCAACCAGTTAAATACAACGAGTTGCTAATCGCGAATTGCAGATTGCGAACTTCCTTCAGCTCTTCAGCACTCATGCTCACTGACTATGTCTGTGTCTTTGTCGCCACGTCCACTTATGTTGATTATGACAATAGAGTTCTTTTTTAACCGGCGCTTCATTTTCTCCAAATAAGCAAGAGCGTGCGAAGACTCTAGTGCCGGGATTATTCCTTCCAATTGTGATAAGTGATGAAATGCGGCCAATGCTTCCTTGTCAGTTACCGAAACATATTGAACAAGTTTCTTTACCTTAAGATAGGCATGTTCAGGACCAACGCCCGGATAGTCGAGCCCGGCAGATATGGAGTGAGCGGGCATGATCTGTCCGAAGTCATCCTGTAAGATATAGCTTAGTGAACCATGAAGGACACCGGGAGAACCCTTTTCCAATGACGCTCCGTGATGTTTGGTGTTTAATCCCAGACCAGCAGCTTCAACACCGATCAGCTTGGCTGCTGTGTTGATAAAGGGATAAAAGATGCCGATAGAATTACTCCCACCTCCTACACAAGCAACAATCCAATCAGGCAAACGTCCTTCTTTGGCCTTGATCTGTCGTTTGGTTTCTTCTCCTATGATCCTCTGGAAGTTCCGCACCATCATCGGATAAGGATGAGGCCCGACGACCGAACCAAGTACATAGAATGTATTGGCTACATTAGTCACCCAGTCTCGCATAGCTTCGTTAATAGCATCCTTGAGCGTCTTGCTTCCACTACTGACAGGAACCACTTCGGTGCCCAAGAGCCTCATCTTATAGACATTAAGTTCCTGGCGACTTATGTCTTCAGTCCCCATGTAAACATAGCATTTCAGACCAAATAGAGCTGCTGCTGTAGCTGTGGCCACGCCGTGCTGACCTGCTCCGGTTTCTGCAATTATCCGATCCTTGCCCATCCTTTGAGCCAGCAAGACCTGTCCGATAGTATTATTTATCTTGTGGGCTCCGGTATGAGCAAGATCTTCCCGTTTTAAATAGACTTTAGCGCCAATTCTGTCAGACAGGTTTGATGCCAGAAATAAAGGTGTCGGACGTCCTGCGTAATCTTTAAGATAGTAATTAAGTTCTGACTTGAATCCCCGATCTTTTTTAAAATGGAGATATGCTTCTTCCAGCTCATTTAAGGCCGGAATCAGAGTCTCTGGAACATATCTTCCACCGAACTCATCAAAATGACCTTCTTTTTTAGATGACACTTATTGCCCTTTCTATATCCGTAATCCGCAAATCGTAAAGCGCAAATCGACGCTTTTTCTGTATCCTGCGATTAAACCGCAAACCGATACGATAATCAGACTCAGGCGTTTCGTGCATTTCCGATGAATTGCTTTATCTTTTCAGTATCCTTCCGCCCCTTGCTGCTCTCTACGCCACTCGCCACATCAACAGCAAAAGGCGCGACGGTCTTTACAGCTGCCGCTACATTAAAGGGGTCCAGACCACCCGACAGAATAATCGGTCCATACTTTTTAGCTTCAACTGCCAGGCTCCAGTCAAACGTAGCGCCCGTTCCTCCTGGCTTGCCTGCCTTATAGCTATCCAGAAGATAAGCGATTCCGTTATAGTCTCCTAGCTTTTTTATACTTGTTTCATCTTTTACCCTGATCGCTTTAATAACCGACTGGTCGAACTTCAGACAATAGTCCTCTTGCTCATTACCGTGAAACTGCAGAGTGTCTAAACCACACATTTTTGCAATCATATTGACTTTGTCTTCATCCTCATCGACAAATACGCCCACTTTGCTTATAAAAGGCGGTAGTTGCTCGATTATAGCTTGAACCGTTTCTTTCGCCACATGTCTAGGACTCGGAGCAAACACAAAACCCAAAGCATCAGCCCCAAGATCAACGGCTGCCAATGCATCGTCAAGGTTCGTTATTCCACAAATTTTAACCCTTACCATAATACTTCACATCCAACCAATAGTTGGAAGTTAGCAGTTAACAGAATTGTCATGCTGATGATTCCATTTCCTGTTTACTGCTTACCATTCACCGTTCACTTAAACAAAGTGTTGGACGGACTTAAAATGTCCGCCCAACAAGTTTTATAGAAGTCTCTTTCTCCAATTAGACTTTCGGAAGATTTACTAAGGTTTCCTTTATTTTTTCATCCGAAAGCTCATAGTCTACCAGCTTACCAGCTAAATAGTCACTGTAAGCAGCCAGATCGAAGTATCCATGGCCGGTAAGATTAAAGAGGATCGTTTTTTCCTCTCCGGCCTCCCTGCACCTGACTGCTTCATCAAATACTGCCTTAATAGCATGTGAAGCCTCCGGCGCGGGAATAATACCTTCCGTACGGGCAAACTGAACCGCTGCATCAAAGCATGCGTTCTGGTGATAAGCTTCCGCTTCGATGATACCTTCATCGTAAAGCAAACAAAGTAATGGAGAATCACCGTGATAGCGAAGACCACCGGCGTGAATCGGCGCAGGTACGAAATCGTGTCCCAGTGTGTACATCTTGACAACAGGAGCCATCATAGCAGTGTCTCCATAGTCATATGCATAGACACCCTTGGTTAAAGTTGGACATGAAGTCGGCTCTACAGCTACCAGTCTGATTTCTTTACCGGCTAGCTTGTCTTTAACAAATGGAATAGCCATTCCACCAAAGCTTGAACCTCCGCCGACACACCCGTAGATAACATCCGGGTAATCTCCGACTTTCTCCAATTGCTTCTTGACCTCAAGACCAATAATCGTCTGATGAAGAAGAACAAAATTTAACACACTGCCAAGAGAGTATTTTGTTCCCTCCGTAGTAGCTGCATCCTCAACAGCCTCGCTAATAGCTAAACCGAGGCTTCCCGGGTGATCCGGGTTTTCAGCCAGGATCTTTTGTCCGGCCTGCGTCGTCTCGCTTGGGCTGGGTATTACATTTGCTCCCCATGTTTCCATCATAATGTGACGGTAAGGCTTCTGATCGTAGCTGGCTTTGACCATATAGACTGTACACTCCAGACCCATCATCTGACAAGCCATTGATAAGGCGCTACCCCACTGACCAGCACCGGTCTCGGTAGCAATTCTTTTAACGCCTTCCTTCTTGTTGTAGTAAGCTTGAGCAATAGCCGTATTTGGCTTATGGCTTCCAGGCGGTGAAACCCCTTCATACTTGTAATAGATCTTGGCAGGTGTCTTCAACAAAGCTTCTAAACGTTTAGCCCTAAACAACGGAGTCGGCCGATACATGCCAAGTAAATCGAGAACTTCTTCCGGAATCGGAATCTCCGGCTCGGTGCTCATCTCCTGCTTGATAAGCTCCATCGGAAACAATACGGCGAAATCTTCCGGCGCAGCCGGCTTAAGTGTTTGCGGGCTTAACGGCGGATCAAGTGGTCTTGGTAGATCGGGAAGGATATTCAACCATTTACGCGGCATATCCTTTTCGTCTAACATGATCTTGGTATCATCCATTTGCATCACTCTCCCTTGTTAGTTATAAAGCTATAAATCCTTTAAGAAACAACCGACTCTTTTAGTTTAAGTTCTCGAATCTTTTGACCAATATCACTGCTCGTCATAATGGCCTCACCAACCAATATAGCATCAATGCCCGCCTTTTTAAGCCGTATCACATCCTTCCGAGTAAATATTCCACTAGCTGATACAATAGTCCTATCCGACGGTATCATCGGAGCAAGCCCCTCCGTGACCGACAAATCAGTCTGGAAAGTATTCAGATCTCGATTATTTATTCCGATAACTTCAGCTCCACACTCTAAAACTCTATCCAGATCATGTTTTGTATGTACTTCTACTAATGCATCCATCCCTAATTCATAGCATAAAGTGATAAAAACTTTTAGCCTTTCGGTGTTTAAGATCGTTGCAATTATAAGAACAGCATCTGCGCCGAATGCTCTGGCTTCATAGATCTGGCGCTCATCAATAATAAAATCTTTCCTAAGAATGGGAAGATCAGAACACCGGTCAACCTTTGACATGTCTTCCAAGCTACCCATAAAATACGATCGATCAGTAAGAACCGATATGGCATCTGCTTCTCCGTCTTGATACTGTAGAGCAATCTTAACAGGATCAAAGTCTTCTTTGAATACACCGCGGCTCGGTGACGCCTTCTTAACTTCAGCGATCACGCTTATTTTATTCTTCTTCAGCGCGTTCCGAAAACTATCAGTTTTAGGCAGCTGCTCGATCCGCTCTCGAAATGTCTCTATGCTTGACTTTGTTAAATATTTCTCAAGCTCTTCCTTCTTCTTTTCTACTATTTCGTCCAGAAACAAGTTGGCATCCTTTCTTGCAAGTCCAATATGTCTATTTGGAACCGCTTCTCGCCATACTTGGCTTTTTCTTCATAAACTTCACTAAATTCCTCAGCTTTTCATTTGCCGAACCGCTATCTAGTGAATCGATAGCTAGATCGATTCCTTCCTGCCAATCCCTTACGCGATCAGCTACAACAAATGCTGCAGCTGCGTTTAAAAGTACGATGTCTCTTCTTGGTCCTGTCTGTCCCTTCAATACGTCCTGTATGATACGGGCATTCTCCTGAACCGATCCGCCCTTTAGTTCATACAGGCGGACTCTTCTCATTCCGAAATCCTCCGGTTTGATTGAATATACACTTATCTGTCCGTCTTTTAATTCAGCCATTTGACTTGGACCTGTATTCGAGATCTCATCTAAGCCACTGGCTCCATGAACAACCAGTGCCCTTTTTATACCGATTTTACCTAGGACTTCGGCCAGGATTTCAATCAATTCTCCACTGTAAACACCAACGACCTGCGCTGATGCCCTTGCTGGATTTGTCAAAGGTCCAAGTATATTGAAGACAGTCCTGATACCCGTCTCATTACGCACCGGCATGACATGCTTCATAGCTGTATGCAGACTCGGTGCAAATAAAAAACCTATCCCGACTTCATCAATAGCCTCAGCGATTCTCTCGGGGCTTTGATCGAGGCGAACGCCGAGTGCTTCTAATGCATCCGCACTTCCACAATTTGAGGATACAGATCGATTGCCATGCTTAGCTACAGCGACTCCTGCACCGGCTACCACAAAAGCAACCGTAGTAGATACATTAAACGTACCCGCATCGTCTCCGCCTGTTCCGCACGTATCGATCAACGACACGCTTTTTGGTTTGACCCTAATGGCCTTCTCTCTCATCACTGTAGCAAAACCAGCTATCTCTTCAACCGTTTCACCTTTTAACCTAAGAGCCGTCAATAGTGACGCGATCTGCGCATCTGTCGCCTCGCCATCCATGATCTGATTCATGATCCTCTTTGCTTCACTCATCGACAGATCCTCACCTTCAACGACCTTTCTAATAGCTGCTTTCATCACCTTGCTCACCTCCTTTTCTTTCTTAATTTTCACTTCTTTAGCCTTGTTTTTCATTTTAAGTTATTGTCATCCGTGTCACCGTTGCGACCATTTATGAAGTTTCCCAGGATCTTCTTTCCTTCTTTTGTAAGGATCGATTCCGGATGAAACTGTACTCCCTCTATATTAAATTGTTTGTGTCTTATACCCATAATGACACCATCCTCTGTTTTGGCCGATATTTCCAGACAGTCCGGCAATGTGTCTTTCTCGCCGATCAATGAGTGGTATCTGGTAGCTGTAAACGGGTTTTCGACACCCTTGTATATAGTCTTGCCATCATGATAAATCTGGGAGGTCTTGCCATGAACCGGGTACTCGCCCCTGACAACTCTACCACCAAGAGCCTGGATTATCGACTGATGGCCCAGACATACACCTAGCATCGGAATCTTTCCTCCCACCTTCTTGACTATATCCATAGAGACCCCGGCTTCATCAGGTGTACAAGGCCCCGGAGATACGACTATTGCCTCCGGTTTCAGCTCCATGACTTTAGGAACTGTTATCCGATCGTTTCGATATACGACGATATCCTGGCCAAGTTCTCCCAAATACTGAACAAGATTGTAAACAAACGAATCATAGTTATCGACTACTAGTATCATCTCGGAGTCCGCTTAGACTGCGGTCTTTTTTACCTCCTTATTCTTAAGACCAGCACTTCGTTCAGCCATGGCAATTGCATTCATAAGAGCCATAGCTTTATGCTTGGTCTCCTCGTACTCATTGGCCGGCACAGAATCATAAACAATACCAGCGCCAGCTTGAACATATGCTTTGTTATCTCGAATCACAATAGTCCGGATGGTAATACATGTATCGAGATCGCCTGAATACCCTATATAACCGACCACTCCGGCATAAGGTCCTCTCATCGTAGACTCGAGCTCGTCGATGATCTCCATTGCCCGGATCTTTGGCGCACCAGTCACCGTACCCGCCGGAAAACAAGCTCTTAACGCATCGAACGCATCTTTGCCATCTTCCAGGATCCCGGTCACCATAGAGACAATATGCATGACGTGAGAGTAGGTCTCAATGTACATCAAATCATCTACTTTGACGCTTCCGGGCTGACAGACTCTCCCCAGATCATTCCGGCCTAGATCGACCAACATGATGTGCTCGGCCCGTTCCTTTTCATCGGCCAACAACTCTTTCTTTAGATTCTCATCTTCGACTCCGTTTTCACCCCTTGGCCTCGTTCCCGCAATAGGACAGGTCATAACATTTTTTCCCTCTACTTTTACCAGGGGTTCCGGAGAACTCCCAGCCATCTCAAAATCCTTAAACCTCAAATAGTACATATACGGAGCCGGGTTTATTGTCCTTAAAGCTCTATAGATATCAAAACTACCGTTTGTTACATCGGCTTCAAGTCTTTGTGACAGGACGACTTGCAGAATATCACCTGTCCTAATATAGTTTTTTGCTTTTTCTACGATCTCCTCAAACTGGTCTTTGGTCACATTTGAAGAAAAGCTATCGCTGACCTCAAGACCGGAAAGAGGAGACAGTACGCTGAGTTTAGAAGACTCCTCGCTCAATGTAGTTATTACCGATTCGATTCTCTCGACTGCTTTATCGTAAAGATCCTCCAGGGTTCCCTCTTGATCAAGATGGACATTAGCAACAACCTTGATGCGGTGAGTCAAATGGTCAAAAATCAATATCGTATCGACAAACATGAATACCATTTCCGGAAGATCAAGATCATCCTCAACTGTCTTAGGGATATCCTCAAAGTGATGCACAGAATCATAGCTTAAATACCCAACAGCGCCGCCGAAAAATGGTGGAAGATCCTGGGGTATGGCCGGATTGCATACGTCGATCATTGCTTTTAGAACATCGAGGGGATTCCGGTTATCATCAATCACCTCGATTTCTTTCCCTTTTCCGTCTTCGACCGAAATCTTGCCATGATGCGAGATAACAACCTTTGACGGATTACAACCCAAAAACGAATAACGACCGAGTCTCTCCCCTCCTTCAACGCTCTCTAGAAGAAACGAATGCTCGTCAATACTAAGCTTCTGAAATGCTGACACTGGAGTCTCGGCATCAGCGATGATCTCTTGAAAAACAGGGATCACCCTATGCATTTTTGCCAGTCTTAAAAAATCATGCTTTGAAGGACTATACATTTCTTATTAACACCACGCTCTTTCCCTTAAAAAAAACAAAAAACCTCCCGCCCATATGGGACGAGAGGTAATCTCGTGGTACCACCCAACTTCATTGATATGTTACCATATCAACCTCTAGACCACTTTTACAAACGTTTTTCTCAAGAAAACGCTGCCTCTATGGTCTTGCCTTTGATAACGGGGGCTTCCGTCAAGATCTACTGATCTTATTCGATGTTCGACCTTGCATCTCAGGGGGCCATTCTGCTGCTTCCTCGGTACTCTCCTTCCACCTTCGAGAGCTCGCTTAAACCTGGCTGAGCAACATACTACTCCCCATCACCGATTTTGTCACTATGTAATAGATGTAACAATATCATATTATTTGGTATTCTGTCAATGTATTTTAGCGACATAGCTGCTTTTTTTGTTGACAAATACTGATCTATGATAATATAGAGAAAGGGGTTTGAAGCAGATAAGGTTTTCCTGAGAACTTATGACCGAAGGGCAAAACGTTATCGCACTTTGGTCGGTAGGTTTTTAAGATGACCTGGCATAAGCTGTCAAATTTGAAGGAGATCCTTAAAGATAATCACTTAAGACTCCTTAACAGACAGCCCATTCGGGCGGGAGATGGCGATGCGAAGGCTTACAAGCCCCTTCTTATTGGTAGTCCGCGAACCGCAATCCTTACTGCTTTCAAAGTAAACTCTAACTGAGTTTCTATACCATTAGGCTAGGATCACTGATCACAGCATAGTTCACAGGTTGCTATTTGCAGATTGCGGATTGCTATTTTTAAGGAGTATATTGCCAGATGATTATTATTAATTGGATATTAGTCGGTGCATGGATGGCAATCATTTTCTACTTTTCTTCGATCCCGGGAGACCAGGCTCCATCTCAGATCCCACCATACCTCGGTCATTTTCTTGAATATGCATTCCTGGCTTTTCTTGTTCTTAGAGCTGTTAAGTCATTTAAACAAAAACTGCCCAACTTATATATTGCTAGTTGGGCAGTTGCTATTTCAGCTATATATGCAGCTAGCGACGAGCTTCATCAACTCTTTGTGCCTGGAAGGCAAGCCGATATCTTCGACTTTTTCATTGACACGCTAGGTGCTCTAGTTGTTGTGGTAGTAGCTTTGTCTGCTGAGTATTTCAGAGCTCGACCGAAACACAAGTAAGTGTGCGCGATACTCCTTCTACTTTCTGAATCTTGGCTACGATGAGATCTCCGATGGCACTAAAGTTTGCCGCCTCGATCTGTGCAATAGCATCATACGGCCCGGTGACTGCATGTACTCCTTTAACACCGGATATCTTCTTGATACCCTTCACAAGATCTGTCGCTTTCCCTGGTTCGGCACTTATTAAAACATACGCCATTACCATACTCTACACCTCCATCAGCTTTAACGATTCTTCTAAGGCCAACAAGTGAGCATATTTTATCATAGTTAACAATCCGATTAAACAAGTATATAAACCTGCAACTTTTGGCTGGTGCGGCAGAGCTGCCATCAATCCGCAACTAGCAACTAGAGCAGTAGAACAATTGAACCATAGTTCCATAGAACCATAGAGGTTGTTAAGTTGATGATCTATAAGAGCGGAAGTAGTTTAAATTGGCAGTGGCTGAAGAGTAGATCCTTCACTTCGTTCAGGATGACAATCGTAGATTAATAGAGTGAGCGATCGCGCTGGGGAGATTGCCACACTCCCTTCGGGAGCTCGCAATGGGCATATTACTCACAGATGTGGCCTAGAAACATAACGTATTAAGAGGTAAGACGCGCTTTTGTTAGAGTAATAGTTAAAACGGTTTAACTTTCAACGATAA